>ODAI013016830.1_pt1 | contig 102585 bp, 78 predicted proteins | sample 1539321 | NCBI WGS metagenome assembly ODAI01 (sample SAMN02144231, study PRJEB22623) | gut metagenome | biome: sheep rumen | host: Ovis aries | place: New Zealand
CATTATAGTAATTTCGTAACCGCTTGGCAAGTGTTCTTCGATAAGATGTCCAAATTTTTTGGCGATATCGGAACACACGTTGTAGTCATCCCCTTCTGGCGGTGTGAAGTTAGCCAACTTTGCGGCTCGTCTAACTTTCTTCCACCACAGGTGCCCTGTTTGTTCCAATACCGTATTATACTTCAATTCAAGACCGATGTCAGTACGCTGGAACCAGAAGTGCTTGTTTACGTTGTTCGTAAAGAACTCTGAAAGGGCAGCCTCATCCAGAATGGACAGGTTGATGACATTCATATCTTCGTAAACGCTCATGATGTCTCCCTCTCAGGTTAATGGTTAAACAAGTCTAGCTGGTCTTTGGAAGCGATTTCATTCAACAGCGATTCCATCGACTTTGTTATTTGTTTATATGTTGACTGTTCCGCCGAAATTTTTTTGAGGCAGGCATTTATGGTTTTAGCGGCATTTTCGATGATAAAATCACGCTTATCGGGTACTTTTTTGCTCTTTGCCTGTCTTTTTTCCTCTGCAATCAGCGGATTAAGCTCTTCAATGCGTTCCTTAGCATAGCCAATCACCGCTTCATACTGCTTGATTCGACCACCATCCGTGGTCTCCTTCATGAGGATGTTGTCGAGAATCATCGCATCCTTCGGACAAAGCTTGTACTCGTCGATAATCTCATCGACCTTCGCTCCCGTCGGTTTCAAGACTGCAACAGGCCATGTAACTCCTGTCTTAATCTGGCGGATGCGCTCGGAAGCGATATGCACGATTTTCTCGTAGTCGAGCTTCCTTGCTTCGTTCTGGGTCATGCCGCCTTCCGCCTTGGTGCGGAGCGTCCTCTTGGCGAGGTCTGCATCGAACGGGTTCAACTGGAACTCAATCCATACATCCCACGGCTGGATTTTATGTTTTGCGTAGTCAGAGTTTCCTACATTGTGATTTCTCACGCTGTCGGTAGCATTGTTCACTTCTTGCATTCGAGTCTCCTTGATTCGATTACTAAAATAAATTATTGTGAGGCAAATCTATCACGAAATCTTCTTTTTTTAGAGAATTGAACTCGTATGGTTTCTCATCGGGATATCCCAACGGGTTGATATAGAGGTTTCCAACATGGTATGCGGTATGTGTATGGCCCGCACACCAGATGGAATGCTGTTTCAACATTTTGATATACTCAGGCGAGAAATAGTAGTAGACCGAGTTGAACTTGGCATGCTCGTCTGGCACTCGGAAATTTATCGGGGCATAGTGAGTAACCATCACGTCGGGCTTCAATGCGAGGACGGACCTGCACTGCTGGTTCAACCTCTCCCTGATACGGGAGATGTCGTTGTTCATGTAGTTCCAGAACTTGCCGTCATACGTGTTAGCGACCCAGTTGCTATCAACTTCCTGCTGTGTATGGGGAGTATCGAGGTATCTCAGGTAGGTATAGTCCCAGATTCCAGTACATCCGCCAATGGTCACGCCGCAGATGGTTTCCGCATTGCCGTCCAGCAAGTGGAGGTTGCCGATGGAGTCGGCCAGCTGGTGGAAACATTCAATCTTTTCTTCTGTCGTCTTGAACTTGCCATAGTCAACATGGGTTGTCATGTCGTGGTTTCCAAGACAAAAAACGACATGACTGTACATGTCGCATAGCCGTTTTAGAATTTCCTTGGCAGCATTAAACTTGCTTGCAATATCGCCTGGGACAATCAGCATGTCAGCAGGAAGGAAGTTGGATACGAACGTATCCATCGACATCTCCTTTCTGTAATAGTCGTAGTGAAAATCCGAAAAAACAAAGGCCTTCATACCACAAAGATAGGATATGAAGGCCGTATTGTCAATAGGTGAAATTTTGCGTCGGCGGAGCCTTCGAGTACATATTGTCGAAACGGCTGAATCGTTTCTTCGTGAAAGCCCTCTTGCCGCCAGGAATATGGTGCCATCCGAACCACAGTTCGTCTGGGCCAGATATATAGTCACTAGGGATTTTCCCGTTGAACTTTATGTCTTCGATGTATGCCATCCTGTTAGAGAGGTCAGCATACTTACGCTTGGTCTCTGGGTTGTCCGCTTCCTCAATTCCGACCATGAAAGGATGCATCATGGCCTTCTGCAAGCAATACTTGCCGATGAGCTCAGCTATTCCACCGTTTTTTAGGGCTGCCTTGATTTCAGGGTCATTCTCGTATGCCGATATCCCAGCGCCACGGGAAGGGAACTTCATTCTGAGGCAATCACGTTCCCATTGGAGATACTTTCGGAAGTCCGACCTGTCCTTACGACGACGGTCGAACATCATGTTCAGCCATGCCTTTGCCTGTGCATCGGAATCGTACCTCTTTTCGGCATCGCTATATACGCCTGCTGAGGCAAAGTCCTTTATTCGAGGAATCCATGTAAGCGAATGAAGGTCTACATCAAACCAGTTGTCCTCGGGTACTTTCAAATTATACTTGTCCCTCAGTTCTTGCCACTTCTTGTTAATCTTGTTGAAAAACTCTTCCCTCGTATGCGGTTGGCTACTGAGGTACGTGGCATACGTGTCCATCCTTTCGTTCACGTCATTTATGATATCGCCCATGTTCTCGCCGTTAATCTTGGGGCGGTTGGCGATAATCTTATAAAGGTTGCTGGTAGCTTCCAACTGGCTCTTGGTGAGTCCAAGCTGAGATATAGCTTCCATGAACAATGAGTAGTTGTCAGTCATACGCATTCATCCCAAGTAAATTTACTTAACAGTCTTATCCTTTTGTTCAAGCAGGTGTTGCAGATGGTTGTCTATAAACATTATCTCCCAGTGGTAGGAGTTCACAATCCCGTTCGCAATCCCAGCGACAAGCGTACCCGTTCGGTTACGGTACACGGCGTAATGACGTTTCATCCTGTCGGCAATGATGGTGACCACGGAATCCTGGTAAGTTATCCCATGCATCTTCTTCCCGAGGAGATTGACTTCATCTACGTTCTTTCCGAATCGTTTCAGAACATCGACTGCACGCTGTATCATCTCAGCAACGTCGTAGTTGATGAGGAGTTTCGGTGCGTTCTGGTCGATTATCTGGCTGGTCTGCATTACCGCTTGCATATAAGAACCGATTCGTTATACACATACAGTTTATAACAGATATCCGCCCGCCCAAGGTTATAAACTATGATTAAGTGAGGTGACTCTAACTATGCAAGGACTATTCTCCAAATCTCTTTTCGAGCGCATCGACAAGCTGGATACCAACCTTAGGATTTCCAGCGAATGGGCTAAACGAAAGTACAACGAGTTCAACTCTCGTTTCTTCGGCGGCAAACTGCCACAGGACGTCAAGTTCGAAATGTCTGGAACGACAAACGCTGTCGGAGACGCTTCATGCATCGTCAGCAACATGCCGTCCCCTGGAAGCATACAAGTTGGCGACAACTACGTGGGCAAACTCAAAATCCGCCTTTCAAACTACTTCAACGACATTACCGAGACCGAGGCCGAGGAAGTCCTACTCCACGAGATGATTCACATCTGGCAGTACGTCACCATACCGAAGGCCCAGTGGGGTGCCAACATGCACGGAACATCGTTCACGAACAAGATGAACGAAATCAACAGGATGTCTGGCGGAAAGTACAACGTGACCGCAACCAATGATTCCAGCATGAAGGCCCGTCACGCTGACGACCTCATGAAGAACAAGAAGGAATACGACGAACTTAGCGAATCGAGACTCATGTTCATCAAGGACAAGAATAACGACAGCAAGGTAGACGTAATCAGATTCAAGAACGAGGACGACATGAACCAGTTCGCCGAACAGTTCGTACCCATGCATGAACTCGAAGTGACTGGAACAGCAGCCCCACACGACATCGACGCTTACAGGTACAGGTTTGGTGCATTGAAACCAAACACGGAAGATAACCGCAACGGATACTACATCATGAACAAGAGGGATATCGACGAGGCCAAACGCCTTGGTGCAATTTCCTAGGAGAGAATACAATGTCATTGAAGAAAGAAATGTTCGAAGCCGAAATCAAGAAACTGAACCTGCCCTCCGCAATGGAAGCGGTGATTTCAGACCTTCACGACGCAACTTTCCCAGAGCATGACGACACTGAGTTTGTCGAGAAGGATTGGAAATCAGTGGACAAGGACCTTGGCAACGGAACGTCGTCGGTCGAAACCACATGATATTTCCACTTGTGGTCTTAGCAATCGTCGTCCTGACCATTTTGCTTTTATCGGGAAAGTTATAAAAAAAGCGGGTGTTCTATCCGCTATTTTCATATCCGTTCTACATAGTTTAGAGAAACCCACCCGTCAGTGGTTCGACCCCATCCACGCCTTTCAGCATAGATATTTATCTGGGTGCCCTTCTCATATTTCGTGACAACATTTCCTACAATGGGAGCTTCACGACAATTCAGATTTGCCGTTGTAGTTCCTGAATACAACGGGTTTCTAGGAAGCTTTTCCTTACCGATGATTTTAAGGAAGTCATACCAGTTGGATAGGCAATCCTCGTTCCTCGTCCACGGTTGCGGGCATTGCTTTCCGCTAATGCAATGGTGCATGATTACGTGGTCGAGAGGAATATCGTATTCCTTCATAAGCTTCTTTGCAAGCAATGCTGTACGTTCGATAACCTTGTCCGAAATACTCCAATCAGTATCAGTTACTTTGAGTGACTTGGTATTCTTCTTGTCGGAACACATCTCAATCGAGATACAGTTTGCATTACGAGCGGTCTTGTACAACGTTCCGCCAAGCGATGTTGTAAATTTCTTGTACAACTTGTCCCCAACTGCCCAGCAATACTGGTTCCTTATGTCTGGGTTGAACTGAACAACCTCATCTTGGTCTACAATAAAGTCAGCGCTTGCTTTTTTGGACTGCTTTCCAAAAGAAGTTGCAATCCATTTTGCCGTTCCAGCCTTGGAACTCGTGCCCGCAGTGTAGTGAATAACGAGATATTCTATCGGGCGGTTCTTTTTAACAGTTACATTATACATACTATGCACCAACGTCGGCACCGCCACCACCGCCTTCGTAGCAGCCAACAGCACAACCTTGCTTGTACGGTGAGTAGTTCATCCTGTTCGGGGAAGCATATCCAGTCACCATCGGCTGTGCAGTCGTGTTGAAGCAGTTTACGGGATACTTGCTCGGGAGATGCTTCTGAGCCCTGTCCATCATCTCCTTGATTTTGCTATCCGTCTTAATCGTCCCACGCTTCCACTGAATCTTCCCTGGGAAGAGTTCCTTCATTTCCTCTTTCGGGTCACGGTTGGCGTTCGGGTTAGTGGAAAGGGTCATCGGGTTCTTGTATGACCCCATGTCGTTCGAGTGAGAACTGTTTGTAGCCATGGGCGCCTGGATAGCGTCATGGATATTGTGGTTCTCGGCCATCGGGAGGGTCAGGTGTTGTTCAAAACCTTCGAAACACGCCTTATGCAGACGTTTGATTGCCTCCATCTGGTTCAAGGAAAGGCCTAGCTTTCCGATAGATTCATAAAACAGTTTCGTATCCATACTCATAGTTTATAAACTATTTGCATGAAGGTAAACGGATTCATCATACCCGTGAGGGGAAACTGCCGAGCTATGAACGAGGAGCGAAAGAACTTCTCGGTCATGACACATGTTTCCGAGCATCTGTGGAACGACAGACTTGGGGCCTATGTCGAACGTTCGGAGAAGGCCCAGATTAACAACCCAGTCATGTCAAGGGACAGGAACCTCGGGGTGAGGTTCCACTACCGCAGGCATAATGCGTTCCTCGACCAGGAGCGCTACGACAGGATGTCGGCTGACTTCGTGAAGAGGCAGGGTGTATTCATAAAGTACTACACCGTGACGATGGACGTAGACAGCAACTCGCTGTTCCACGAGGACAACTTGCGTACAGTTGACAGGGAGTTCGACTTCCAGGTGCTAATCGGTTTCCAGCCGCAGAAGGAACTTTACGACAGGTACGGAATCCAGTTCGACGGAAAGATGGAGCTCCAATTCCTGATGACCTACTTCCTCGAATGCAATTACCAGTCCCTGAGGGAACACGGCATCAAGCCCTTGTGCTCCCCGACGGAGCACAACCCAATCTGGTACCAGCGAGGATATGAAGATTTCCGTTACTATGGTTACACCGCCCAGCAGATTTTCCCCAAGTCGGGCGACATGCTCAAGTTCGAGTTCAACAACATCTTGTATCAGGTGACCAAGATTTCCGACGAGCAGCCTGAATACGAGTACAAGCAGAGAAAGTACTGGTGGAAGGTATTCGTGGATACGGCTGTGGATTCTGGACAGAAGATATCTGACGACGTTTTGAAGAAACCCGAACAGGAAAACTTCATCAACAACCTCCTCGGAAAGACTACATTCGAGAAGGGAGAAATGGAATCTGGTGCGGATGCTGCAAAGGCGACGACACAGGACGAATACCCATTCGCCGTCAACGCCACTGTGGACGAACTCAAAAAGGACGTCCTGTTCAGGCCGCCCGAAGTTCCAGAATGCGTGGAAAATGTTACCGAATCCCCGTCGTACCAGCCTTGCGAAAAGCTGCTCGGCGGGTGGTAGCTACGTTTTACTACGTGCGCTCAATACGATTTCACGAGTAAACCCTTTTAGGACCCAGAATTCAGACAGATACTTAACCGTATCAACTTCCGTTGCACTGGAACGATGTAATGGTCCATGGCCTCGTTTCACCTCATTGCCAGACTTTATTGCAGAAGTCAATACTGCTTTCCATTTTTCGCTACTGCTACTCATAGTCTATTCACCAATAGAAAGTGCTGTATTCAACCACTCGATTACAGGCGTGTTGTCCTCGCCTTCGAAGTATTTTCCACCAATGCTTTCGCCTTTTTGGATTATGCAATGAACGCAGTTAAGATTTTCAGCATCAATAATGGCAGATACCCTGTAGTCGCCTTTCATTAGGGAAACTTCAACATCGTCGCTAGAAAACACGAACTTTATCGAGTCAGGCTTTACCGATACCTTCTTGATGATGTCTTCCAACCGAGAGGTAAACTTCTGCATCTTTACCGTGTAAGCATACAGGTCAAAAGGCCTACCCTTGGTCATCATAAGCTCAATGCGGCAATACGAATTGAGCCCCCGACTCACAGCGGCTTCGATGAGGTCTGGCTCAATGACCTCGACGGACAATACGGCGTGGTTCTTTTTCATCGGAATTCCCTCTCGATTTCACTTCCGTCAACGCCCAAGCTACAAATGCGTCGGAGCAATCCTCGGACTCTTTGTATCGTTTACAGAACTTGAACGCAGGGCACTCTTCGCATTCGTCAGTTGCAAATACCCTCATCAGTCTGCGGATATTCTTTTCGTTCTTGACAAATTTCTGTATCCTGTTCATTATTCCGCCTTTACATGCTTGAAACCCAACTTCATTGCTTCGGCCACAGTGATTTCATCACCATCCTTGTACACCTTTCCTGTTTTTTCGTTGACTTCACCAGCCTTGAACGTAGAAGCAGGAACAGGATAGCCAGGATGGAAAGTGTACATCACTTCCCCAAGACCTTCCTCGGGCCCGCTGATAAGAATAGTGAACCCGACATACTTACGCTTGTCCGTCTTGATGCACAGCGACAAGAAACCAGTGTTCTTGAAATCGTTGAAATGGCATACGTCATCTGGGTCGAACTCAGCAAGGTCGAGCATTCCGTGATGGCCATGGATATCCGTGGTAATCACAGCATTGCAACCAGGGGAGAGAACGCCATTATTATCCACCCACCTACACCACCTAGCGTTCATCAAGGCGTTTTCCAAGTCCTCGACGCTCGTGTAGTCCGTCGTGGAACCGATTCCATTAGCGAGTCTTTGCCTCAGGCAAGAATTAAAATAATCAGGAAGAACCCTCTTGGTCTTCTGGATTAAATCTTGGATTTGTTTGTCTAAATACGTCATACCGTCTCCTCGGTTTAACACCTATACTGAACCAACAACTTAGTCAAAACACCGAAACCCACGACAGGAACGATGATTGAAATAATGTAAACAAATTCTCTTAGCATGTTGTATGTACACTTATCTAGGGAATCAGCCCAATTCCAGGCATTCCATACGGCAAGTGCAGCGAACAGCAAATCAAGAAAGATTAACGTAGTGCGAATTTCTTCTGGCATATCAGCACCCATCCGTTTTTGGGCAAAGGTTATCACCAAGCAGTTCCTTAACCGCCTTTTCAATTTGTTTCATATTGTAGCAATTCGACTTCTTGTGTCCTTTACTGACGACGTAGTAATCCGACAGCCACGGGTCCTGATGTTCTTTCCGTACGACAAGATGGGTTCTTCCACAATAGATGTGGTATTCGGAATCAATGACATAGAAGGAGCTCACCTCTACGCCAGCGTACACCTGGTTGGCGCTATCCTTGTTCAGATTGGCAACCAAGTTGGATATATACGCTTTAAGCTTCGGATTCTCCTGGTCTTCCTCAAACCATTTAATCATTTCTTCTTTAGAAGGAGACATAATCATTCCTCCATCCTTTTTGTGTATGCTTTACGGAATGCTTTCACGACAGCAATACCGACAGCGAAAAGGACAGCCGCTATTCTGACACCAAGGAGGATATCATGCAGCCTGAGCTTTGCTCTGCGGTACGCTTCTCTGGGTCTCATACAGCGTCCTTCTGCGGCGACCTGCTCTTCACATAGAAGAACACCCAGTCTCGGGCATTATTCTGGTTGGTGATAGGCAGTTCCTTGCTACACACCGCATTAGCCGCATTCATCTTTTCGACAATCATGGGCTTCAGGGTAGACATCGCCGTATCCTTGTGGGAAATTTCACGGCCACGGAACTGAACAGCAATCTTGACAGGATGGCCTTCTGCGATGAACTCGGCTGCCTTGTTCATCTTCGTGTTGAAATCGTTTTCCCCGATGTTGGGTCCGAACGTAATGGTCTTCTCTTCGGAACGACGAGCGTTTTCACGGTTCTTCTTGTCCTGTTCCTTCTGGGCCTTCTTTTTGAGGTACTCTTCCTTCTTGCGGTCACCAAGCTTGAAGATAGCAGCCTTTTCGTTAACAACGACAACATCAAGACCCTGGTCTTTTGCCAACGTTTCCGCCTGACCGTAGGTCATCTGTTCGATTGTTCCATCATCTTTCTTCAAACGAATTGAAGCGTTACGGTCGAAGGTCTGGGTTTCGGTGAAGTCCTTAGAACTACGCTTAAAACCGTAGTTGCCGTTGTTGTAGGATTTGTACATTTAATTTCCTTTTTTGATGTTTGACCGAGGACTGTTTGTCCCCATGCCATAAGAATATAGCTTATTAAATCAAGATTGTCAAGGGAAATCTTGAAAAAATGTATCGTAAAATAAAATTTACTTAAAATCAGTCTTCGTAGGCTGGATTTAGATACCCGTCAGCTGCCAAAGCGACATATTTAGTCTTGCTTCCTTCGGGGTCAGGTTCATTTTCTACAACATCAGGGTACACCGCAGATGTTCCTATCACAGAGTCCATCAGTACGACATACGGCAAATCGTCCATGTCGCTGAGGTCTTTAATCCAGTAATCGGTTGTTTCAGGGTCGTCATCATCAGTAAGGATAAGAACACCATCAACAGGATAGATACACTGAGGTTTCATCGCATTGTACAAGTCTACGAACTCCTGTACAGATATAGGAGTGTTGTAGAACCTGAAATCGTAAGACTTCGGTATCTTGATTTTGGTCGTGTTGGACTTGATAACCCAGTTCTCGTCTATCGTTCTCCATGTGAGAGCATTTCCGATTACGACCCTCAACGGATACGGATTTTCCGACCCGTCCGTCGGGACATCGTGGCTCAGCAAGGCATTGTAAGTTATATAACTTTCGTCACGAGAAGCTTCCTCTATGGTAAACGGTATCGGTCGAATCTCGCCACGGGTAGAGTATGCGTAATAGGTCTCGTCTTCTTTCAGCTTTCCGCTGATTGGAACCTTCAATGTATAATGTCTGAGGTCAGACGGTTCCTTAATCGTCAGAGGATAGTCCACACTGCCGCTGAACTGCCAAGACGGGTCGCTAATCTCGATGCCGTAACCTACCATACGGTGACGGTAGATTTCAACATAGTAGTCATCCTTATTGAAATCTTGTGTCAGCGAGATATACGCCGTGGCAACGCCCTTATCGTCAATACTGGAAACACGAGCCATCATCTTAGCGTCCAATACGTTTCCATTAGAGACATTGACCACATCGCCGACCTGTACATCATCAACGAACCCGTCATTTGGTACGACGAATTTTATCGTGCCAGTGGCGACATTCGCTTCCTTTATAGGAACTTCCCTGAAATAACTGTTCACTCCATCGTCGTAAGACACGGGGAGGAGTTCAAACCAATCGGTAACATCGACCATCTCAACGGTGGCCGCACCAACCTGCTGCAAACGATACGCCACATACTCCTTAGGATTCTTCGAGGTGCGTCCAACAAGGGCGTACATAGTCCAGTAATCGACACGGTCATCATCCATAGTAGCCTGCCAGAATACCATGCTGAACCCAGTCGAATCACCACTGTTGTACTTCGTATCCTCTCCTTTTGAGAATGCTGTGTACTCGTGGTCGCAAAGAGTTCCCTCATTGCAGTCTGGGAATATGACATCATCGACGCAGCTATCGTCAAGGACGATATCTTCCAACTCGAATCTGTACTGTTTGTCGAACGATTCAACCTCACGGGCGCACTCGTCAACCAGCGGGTCTCCGCTGTTACCTGGCATAAGTTCCTTGTCAACTTCCGTCTTCACCTGATAGTCGGTTATTCGGATTCGTTTACCAGGAACAAGCGTACCGTCCTTCTCACCACATTTTCCGACGACCTTAACCGTCCTCGTGGCTGTATTCAATACGCAAGAACCGTTCAGGTAGTAATACCAGATGTGGTAAATTCCGCACTTGCAGAAGTTGATATCGTTGTAGGTGACGATGTCATTGGACATGTCAACCGTGTTCCCGCTATACTGGCCCGCCTTGCCAAGATACTTCCATTCTCCGCACATGATGCGGTATAGGCCATCCTGTCCGTCAGCTTGATTCTGCAGGTTCACCACCATTCCGCTTTTCAGGTTGACGTTGCCGAGCCAATAGTTTCCGTACCTTCTTCCGACATTGCTGTCGATTGTCGCCGATACAGTCTCGGTGACACGGGCGCCAAGGTCGATGAACATATCATCGGTAACGGGGCCGTAATACTCCCACGCACCCTTCTTGACAACCCACAAGCCGTTCCCGCTTACAGTTTTTCCGTCGACCGTATAAGATGTGAACTGCGACGTGAGCCACACCAAGTCATTCTCCTGCAACTTGATTCCGTTAAGCGTAAGCTCACCGTACTTGTATTGGAGATACTCGTTATACTTCACCTTTACGGAAATGTATCTCATTGCACAGCATGACTGCGGGTCACGCAACTTGACATACATGTCCTTTCCGTAAGTAGACATCGGGGTGTTCGCATTGCTCGGGTCGTTATCAGTGTTCAAAACAACGTCTGACGTATAGATGCAGTTCGCACCCGTCGTGTATTTCCCGTCAAACTTCGAACCGTCGTACACATACCTGATAACAGGGAAATCGACACGGTAGGACGGCTGCTCTTCACCACAGCCCTTTCCGCTCAATACTATCTTACTCTTTCCGCAGACCTCTCGCCCACGCTCGTCCGTTGGGAACATTCCCTGCATCAGGTTTATCCTGATTTGGCTCTGTTCAATGTCAAGTTCATACACGGGCACGTTAGCGGAGCTTACACCGTCGTACATCTGAAGTTCAGTACAAGAAGTGCTCGTACCTTCCACGATAAAATCGTTATGACACTTGTCGATAGGGAACTTCAATAGGCCGATATCCTCTATCCTCTGCCCGATTACGACGTTACCGTCCATGAGAAGTGTCGTGAACTGTTCGTTGCTAGGAGATTTAAGACCTATCGAAGAGTCAAGAGTCAAGCTCACCGTAGTGTCGAAGAAGAGTTTCCAAACCTTGTATTCGACACCATCTACGGTCACGTTACCAGAGACATCCTTTCCGAACTTGCCGACAGGATTTCCGTCAACATAGAATATGGCCTTACCCTTGATGTTTCCCTTGCTCATGATATACAGGGGAGTCAAAGTGTCAAAGGTTCCTTGTACCATAGACTTGCCGACATCGATGTAATCATAGTATGTGCCGTTCGGAACAACCCTAGTCGTAAACTTCCTTTCATCAGTAGCATCCGTATCCACTGGCCGTTCGAGGGTCAGCGTATGGTCGTTCTGAACATACTTCACTACGATTGGGCCAGTTATCTTAACACCGTCTCGATAGATGGCCGACTTGTCAATGACATAGTAGATGTCGTTTCCGAATTCATCCACGCCGACCTTGTATTTAAGGGTCAGCACGTCGCCTGGGCTAAACATCTCCTTGATTTTGTATCGAGACGGTATCCTGATGCTCTGGTAGAACATCTGGCAGAAACGGGTCTCGAATGAAGCATGTTCAGCAATAACCTTGTCATCCTCGTTTTCAAAAAGAACGTGGAAGTAGTCAAGGAACTCACTCAGGTTTACTGATGTCGGGTCAAAGTCCTTGTTACACGGAGTCCTTCCCTCGGCATCAAGAACAGGAAGCATATTAAAGTTCAGTACAATCTGTTTACCGAAAGTATTAGCCTCGGTCGCCGCATTCTGAACATAGCCAGGTATGACAGTGTATATCGAGAGCGTACAGTATTCAACATTGCCGTCGACATCCCTAACAGTCAGTGCCAAGTCATTTACAACTGGGCATTCACATGCCTGTACATTGATGAGGGCGCACCTGTACAACGTCAATTCGTAGTATGCAATCTTATAGTCAGCACCCTCGCCTTCATTCGCAAGGCCCAAACTTTTTAAACTAATCGGAGTTAGTTCAAACAATCCGTTCTTATCAGCCAGTTCAAGTTCGATACCATCATTGACATATATGCGAGAAACGAACTGACCTGTATAGTTTCGGCCATAGATAATAAACGGTGTTTCTATTTTAATGTTATCGCACAACGCCATCGAGGTAAACCACTGATTCAATCATCAATAGTTTATACCCCGTCCAGCTCGGAAAACGAGAGGTCTGGGACCGAAGTGGCCGACTGGTCTACCTTCTTCCCTACATCGGCATACGCTTCGTCGCAAGGATACATAAGGATGTTCTTGTATATCTCCCACAGCAGGTCTGGAACCTCAGTCGCATGAGATGGAGGAATACCAAGCCAACAACGGTCATTCTCAACAAGGGCGAACCTGACCCACTTTTTGCATTTCAGTCTGGAGAAAAGAAACTCCATCCTCATACGGTACATGGATTTGTCCCCAGCGTAGGAATGCCTCTTTTGAACATATTCGCTCTTGAACGTAAGACATAGCTGGACAGAGCCGCCATCCAGCACGTTCACTATGATGCCTATATTGCAGTCCTTGACTTTCTTCTCCGACTTGATGGTAACAACTTCCATTAGCGCTATACCCTTCCATTCGTCTATGGATGAGTACTTCTTGAAACCATACGCAGTGGTCGTCTTGTTCCACCGTTCCAGGTGGTAGCCGTTGATGTCATTCAACAGGTCAGAAAAGCTGTATTCTTCAATAGTACGCATAAAAGCAAATATAATCCATTTATATGTTTTTGGCAAGGGGTGTGCGAATATATAAACTAAATGAGAAAAGGTAGAGACATCCTGACATACAGGTCTGTCGACACCACATAGAAGGTTTATTATGGGTACGTTAAAAAATTCTGAATACGCTTATCGCAGTGCTGGTGACAACTTCGACACCCACCCAGATTACCGACACGACATGTTCACTATGTGCCAGGAATATGCCAAGAACGTGAGCGACATTTCCAGCGGCAAGGCAAAGAAGTTCCTTGACCGTGCCTATAACCAGAACTACTGGCATACAGCAGACAGGCTCGCTGCGGAACAGGACAAGTTCCTTGAAGACGACATGGTGAACAATACCCCAGGTCGTGGCTACCGCAACTATCGCCGCATGGAGTACGACATCCCCAAGGATGCCAGCAACATCGGCAAGTCCGCACAGAGAGACCGTGAGGCCGCCGAGGAACGTGGTGTATGGAACAAGGACGAACTTCTCAGGAACCTGAGACAGAACCGTTTCGCAATCTGTACTACTGCGTCTGCTACATCCGACAAGCCGATTACTCAGAAGGACTATCAGGACCAGATTAAGCTTTAGTTGTGGTGAATTGCCTCCTTATAGCCACAACAAAGGAGCCTCCCTGCAAAGGGAGGCTTTCTTGTTATATGGGGCGAACCGCTAGTCCTAGTGCTTCTTCTTGTACTCTTCGTATAAAGTTTCGAGGAACTTTACCGCCTTGTCCTTCGGCATCCTCTCGGTCGCCTTGCACTGAGTCTTGAAGTACCGTTTGAACTTCTTCGGTTCAATCTGGGAAATCGGTATCGCATCAACTACATGCCAGCCATAGTCCTGAAACGGGATGAAACCAGCCATTTGCAGCATTACAGTGAAATGAATGTAATTGTCGCTCATCGGTTTACCTTCGGCATCACATACAGGCAACTTGCGTCCAACCCACCTCAGAAGTTTGTTGTACGGAGTGCAGATGAAGTTCCACGGCCTACGGACCAACCTGAAATAAAGGCTAGGCTTTATCAGCAGGGCGTTATTTCCGTATGTCGCTTTGACAAATTCTACGAACTTGGTCCTTGGTAGACGAAGGAGCTCATCCATTTCAGCAAGCGTATCTACATATTCTTGCATTGTCATAATCGGTACCTCATTTCTTGTATCTCCAAGCAGTCACATTAGATGAATCGAACGGGTTTCCCTTGTCGTCCTCGATGTACCAGCGTTTGTCGTAGTCTTCTACTTCTTCACCGTCAGAATCGGTATATTTGAACAAGTCTTCACCAGCCCACACCATACCTTTCTTAACGGTGCCGTCAGCCATTCGGTATTCAACCTCATGGCTATCCCAATCGTAGGCAAACTCGTCGCTAACATCTGACACAAGCGACCAGTCAGAAACTTCTTTCCATTCTGACCACTCGTCCATTACTTGGCCTTCTTGGTCTTCTTGGTCTTTTTTTCGTCCAGTTTGATAACCTTCTTGTTGACGAATTCCTTGGTGAGGACAGGCTTCTCTTTCTTGGCCTTTGCCTTACCCTTCTTCTTTCTAGGAGTCTTTCCTTTCAGTGCGGCATTAGCTTCGTCAGAAGTCTCGGACTCGCATTCACCCATCAATCCAGCCTCCTTGGCAATCTTTTCGCAAACCTTTAAGGCGGTCGGGCACGCTTCCTTCTTGTGCGGAATTGACTCATCGTTCCACAGGCGGTCGTGGCAGCAGCCCTTCATTCCTTCAAGAAGCAGGATGATGAGCTGGTACATGGACGGCACGTCACAGTTGAGCACAGTCGGTTCAGAACCCTTGATATCCGTGTCGCACTTAACCGTTTCGACCTCGTCCAGGGTGTTGGTGGAACTCGATATGAGGTTGCTAGCAACACGGCAGAAGCCTTCCTTCACCGAACGCTCGATTCCTTCGAGGAATGTGTAAATCTTGCTGTAATCTTCGCTGTCCAGCTTCGTGCAGAGATTGGTAACGAAGGCATGACGGACAATGTCAAAATCGGCGATTTTGTACTCGTTTCCAGCATTCTTACGGCCTCGACCAAAAAACTGGTCAAAACAGGTCTTCTGTTCGTCGATGGTAAGGTTGAGGTTGTTGGAATGGATGGTAAATGTATGTTTCATGGGGTATCCCTCTGTTAAACTAATGTTAAAATACATTTTTCGGAAGGTATTTTTGTATAGAAACGGTTTAATTCCACCGTGATAAACTATAAACGAAAACCCGTGAGCCAATATGTTCGATTTCAGCAAATTTTTCAAAAAGATGTCCGCTAAGACGGATTCCAAAATAGAGTTAAAAGACGTGCCCATAAAGGCAGATTCGTCCGTATCCAGCGATGACGGCGATACCACGCTGAACGAATACGTTACCAAAAACATCGACTACCTCGTTACGGGTATAGCACTAGGCGATACCAGCAGGTATTTCAACACGGACAAGTATTTCGATGGAGACAATAAAATTGACAAGGATGAAGGCCATCTAATACAAAGCTGTTCTGTAATCACAGAAGACGGAACAGAAAGCGATGACAGATACGCTTTCAGAATAGGCTCATCACTTGGCGATGCCGAGTACGAAGTACCAAGGCCAGGGGGAACCTTAATATCTAGCGTTAGCGGTTACGCCCATTATGACGACGATGCCAGTATCGACCAGAGAGTTCCCGTCGTGATGAGTGTCGTTCCGAAATACACCCTTATAAAGAACCCACAGCCAGTAGCCGATAATGACGACGTATATGCTCACGCCATGGCAATGTTCGGTCTGTTCGGCAGTGGATGCGAAACCTACAAGTGGGCAAAATCCGACGACAAGTACAAGAAGAAAAACTGTGTTCTATCTTACTCCACTCTGCAACGACGCATGAGCAAGGTTGCAAGAGACGTTAGGGAAAACAGGTTCGAGGTCGAAGTTTCTACCTATTACGACCTTGTTGACCCGAACGCAGCTCCGCCAATCAAAGGGCAATCCGCCATCGACGTTACCACCGTTAACCTTCCAAGGCGTATGAACGCTACTGGGGTAACCAATGCAGGCACAAAAGAGTTTTGCGACAGAATGCAGGGTTATGGCTACATGATTGATTGCACTGGCGACAACCAGACCCCGTTCTTGCCTTCCTTGCGTGACGCATTCGAGGCATACTTCCCCAAGGAAGAAGTTGCCGAAGATTTCGAAGACCAGTTCAACGATGTGCTTGCTGGAATAAAGAGCCTCTGGGCTTTGAAGAAATGCCTGAAAAAATCTACACGAAACAAGATTCAGAAGGTCTCTGGAACCGATTTCCGTAACGCCACCGCACAAGAAATCGCATACGCAGACTCGAACCAAACTTTCCTGATAGATGTCGAATCTCTGAAATGTAAGATGGGGGCGGACAAGGATGATGACAAGGCGAGCGATGTAAACTGCTACCTCACTATTGTAACTCCATACTACGCCTATGGGAACTATAATCGATATCAATATTCTGGACAAGGCAATGGTCTATATTCCTACAGCAGACTGAAATACCCCGTGAACTACACTGATTTGGGTAAAGCCTACAAGGACTCCAACTATACAAACGCACTGATATCATATACCGAATACAAATTGCCAGATTTCTTCGACCTGCTTGAAAGTATCTACGATACCTATGTAGCCCCTCGATATACAACTCTCAACAAGTACGCATGGCTTGCCAACCTATTGAATCATGCGATAGCAGGTGCAACCATCCCGATATCCAACGCTGTTAACAACGTTATATACGCAGCACCCACCGTAGGTCAATCATACGATTCGATTACCGAATACATAAACGGACACCAGGAGATGACAATCAGAGTTGTCGACTGGTATAGCAGCGCCGACTATGATGAGGAAACCAATACCGCAAAAACCAAGCGTAGCCAACTCATCCCGCTATTCCAGGCGGATTCATCACTAACGTCATCGCATTTGCATGACAAGATAAGCATTGTTGACGATATCGACGACATTGTAGACAAGTTTGACGCCGCAATCGTTGCTATGGCGTTTTTACACCCAGCAGCGGCAGCCATACTAAAAATAAAACTCAACTCGCTGAAACGTGAAGTCGACGATTTCAACCGTGTTGTTAATAGGATTAAATACTTCGAATACTATACGGCAGACTCAGTATTCGAAAGCAAAGAGCGCCTCCTCCCGAACCACATGTGCTTTCATGTCACGGACGGAATACCTATCACTGCAAGGTACCCAGCAAGATTCTTGGTTGCTACACGCTTGTACAAAAGGGTGAAAAAGAAGATACGCTTCCTGTATTTCTGGAGAACCGTAACTAAGACAAAGTATATCGGCACACGCTGGACGGAAATCAGGTTCATCAACGTCGGTTTGTACAGCAAGTATCCGAAGGACATGAGGATACCTAGGCGGATGATACCGTTCGAGTCAAGCTACACATACGGAACTGATGTGATAGTAACCCAGGAAATCCCTAGTGACCTAGAACCAGGCAAGAAGGTATCCCTGAAAGTGGACAAGTACCCAGATGAAATCTCGGGCACTATAACGGATGCCCATACGATATCACTCGATAGTCCGACAGACATCCCAAAGAGCGGAAATACGCAATACTTCATGGTGGGCCTAGACGACACTAAGAGTGGCGATGAGACTACGCAGGTAAACATCGAGTACAACCTTCCGTATTTCCCGTACGACGAGGAAATCAGAGGCTACGCCTTCGGTTCTTATGGCCCGTTCGACCAGTCGAAATACGCTATCAAGGACCGTAGCGGAAGTTTCGGTTCTGGAAAGGACGGATGGCAGATATTCCACGACACAAGCAAGGAGATATCAAGCCTTCGAAAAGGCATCAACATCTACCCTTGCGTTGCATACCTTCTCAAAATACTGAAGGACGAGTTCGGAGAGGACAGGGTAGAACTTGTCGAGACCACCCGTTCTGTTGACGACCAGAGGGCAAGATGTCTCGGTGGAAGCGAGAGCGCCTTCCTATCATGGCATAACTACGGACTTGCCGTCAGGATAATGATTTACCAAGACGATAAGCAGACTCCTATCAAGGACGGTAGCGACGACATGATGAAGCTCATCGATGTCGCCAAGCAGTTCACGGACGACTGCCTGGAAGGCAAGTACGGAGCAAGGTTCAACATCGTGTGGTGCGGACGTTTGACGGTCGGGGCCGACCTGTTCGACTGGGAATTCCTCCCGATTGGAGTGAACCACAAGGACGCACCCAAGTTCAGGGACAGCCTGATATCCCAGCGTGACCCGATAGTCGATTTCTCATACGTTCCAGCAAGCAAGTATGCGAAAAAGCCGTCGGCTGCATTGTTGAAGGACAAGACTACGCTATGGATACCTAGCACTTCGTCAGTATACCAGAACGCCGATACATTTGGCAAAGTCAGGTATGTAAGCCCTAAGTCAATCCGCAACTTCAAGTTCCCAAATAACCTTCCTCTGATTAACCTGATTGAATATCTCAGGATGATTCAGTTGAAGATGGATGCTTACGGAACGAAAATGCCTAACAAGGGCGACATGTACGAATGGATTAACAAGAACAAGGTAGCATACCAGCAGCTGCTGGTGTATTTCGGTATGATTGGAAATCTACAATCGTTCCGTGCCCTGCTCGCAGGTGAATATATCACCCGATACAAGCCAATCGTTCTAAGCTACTATTCGACCGACCCAATCGCATTTGTAAAGAACTTTCTCGGAGACGAGTACTACAAAATCCAAATCAGGGCGGAAGACATGATTGACGCCTCATACATAACGCTGTCCGACGGAAGGCTGCACATCCCGTGCGGCGACGGAAGACCATACCTTCCCCAGTCGGTTGACAACTTGTTCGACCAGAAGCAGGTCACGAAGGAACACTACGAAAGGGGCCGCTGGGTTAATGGCATATTCGTTCCAGCAACAGTTGAAGACGAATATGTATCCAAGTCATCTGTCATCGGTGGTTACAACAACTTCGTTCCTGTCGGTGGAGATGCGTACATTCTTCATGCATTCATCGGAGACCAGATTAAGCAGGAGTTCGATGCAATCGTCAAGATGTTCGAAGGATACAAGGGTGAATTGATGTTCGACTCCTTCTACAACGGACCGTATGCAGACAAGTACGAACAGCTCGAAAACGAATTCGGCATCATCGCAAAGCAAGACCTCATCGACTTCGACAAGTTGAAGAACATGCTTACCGTGGCCGACCTGAACGAGCAGTCCAACGGAACTGCCATCACCACGGTCACTGGGGAAGACGGAACAGAGTACAAGGATATCTACGAAAAGGTTGTGTCCAATGCTGAGGTCGCTGGAATGAAACTGGCTTCCCTCAGCTCAGAACACCTAGAAGTGAATCCGCCAAAAGCGGAAACTGTCACGGTGGAAGATGTCTATAAGATACTCAACAACGGTAATGCCCCTACGGCAAACGACATCGTCAATTTCAGGAGACATAGAGACTAGCTTAACGCATTGAAATGAGCGGCATTTTGCTTGCTCTTTCTGCGTTCCTCCTTCTCGATGGCACGCATCTTAGCGTTTACTTCCTGCCGATGTTTCACGTTGGCCTGGTGTATGCTACGCCTTACGGCACGGTTGTATTCCAACCTTTTCGGTGAGACGTGACCATTCTCGACGAAGTCTTCTGGGTTCATGCCAAGGACTTCACCCACCATGATTTCTTCGTCAGACATCGTACACAGAGCGTTCTTTCTGGCGGTAGCGTTCACACGGGCTTCGTCAACCCTCTTTTTTATGTTGTCGAAGATTCCGTACATCACGTTGAAATTCTTCTGCAAATACTGTACTAGGCGGGCTCCTGTCATAGGATTCTTGCTAATCACACCTTCGGGCACAACCCTGCGGTTCATCCATAGCTTCTTCTTGACTTCACAAGGGACTATGATGAACAGTCCGTCTGCAGTTATCTTTACAAGAGTGATGTGTTCTGGGTTTGCCGCCCAACAGATGCTTCTTTGCTCTGTATGGCCGTTGGAGTCGTAATTGATGCTAACCGTTTCTTCACAAGTAAAGATGACACCCCAGTAGTAACCCTTTGTATCCCTCGGCCTGATTGAAGCGAGCTTTCTTGCATAGATATATCCGTTACGACGACCACCCACTTCTTCTGGCTTCGAGTTGGTCTCGATTTTCATGAAGGAGTTCAGGTTGGGATTTCCGTGATACACTTGCGTCTCGACAATGTTCCTGGCCTTCACCTCGGATTTCATCATGTCGATATACCATACGTTGCTTGGCTCCTGGTGATAGCCGTTGGTATGGTAGAATATGTTAAGCGTTCCGTTTACGAAATCAATCCATTTCTGGTCTTTCGAGGTCTGGAAGTCGAACTTTTTGAACCACTCTTCATATTCCTTCTGGACGGCGGTAGGAAGAGATTCCACCGTCACGAACCCCTGCAACTTGTCAGGAGAGCGGTTATACTGGGGAGCGACATTCTTTATCCAATAGTCGAGGACGATATCCTTATGGTCCTTCCAGTTGATACCATCATTCAAATAGTTGAACAAACGGATGCCAGCAAGTTTTTTCGACTTCATATATACACCTTCTTTACTCAATAGTTTATACTTCCGACCAAGCGTGAAGTATATAAACTATATGTGAATTCAATAGGAATACAACAATGCAGAACGACGAACTTTCCATTTTTGAATCACAGGCCATGTTCGAGGAGCTGAACCAGCAGTGCAAGGCCATTGCCAATCTACCTCCTGACGAAGATGATTCCGTCGGTGACGAAGAGAATATGGCGGTAATCGTCAAGGCAAGCCCTTATGATGACGAGACCACACCTCTCTACAAGGCATACGGCATTTCTGGCAAGGAAATCAACGCCAAGAAAGGCCCTCTGTTCAGTTCGACCGATGACCATGAACTCACTCAGGAAGACAAGATATCCATCTGCGAATGCGGCCTTGGCCTAAACACGATGAACACCCTCCGTGCTACAAAGGCAATCAACGCCCTCGAATCACTCGGCTACGAAGCCCCGTACAACGTGGGTGATACTGTCACGTTGAAGAACAAGGACATCCCGCACATCTTCATCATCGTCTCAGCCGACGGTGACGGATACGAGCTGGCGAAGCCGACGAACAACAGTGCCGAAATGCGTGTGTGCGGCGACGGCTGCTGGCCGAGGATGCACTGTTCTTGCGACGAAATCGACAGCAAGACGATGTACACCATCATGGCAATCGAGAACATCTTGAAGGAGAACGAGGCGTTCGACCGTGAGATGAGGGAAAAGCTCTGCCCGACGCTCATCCCCGAGTATGACACTAGCCGCCTTGGCATGCACCAGCTGCACGAAGCCCAAATCTCTACCGTGGACAGCCGTGGCCAGAAGCGTGCAAAGGAAAACCGCAACGCCATCATGCACCAGGACATGAAGACCCTGCACAAAAACCAGATTATGGACGACAAGGGCCATCTGAAGCCGAACAACAAGGAACTGTTCAAGGGCATCTCCGAGCGCATGGACGAAATCTTCGGAACTGGATACAAGGACAAGTTCATGTATGACGGCGGTCCCGAAGTGCATTGGTCAGACGAGCCAATCAAGGCTTAACCAAATTCAATTCAAGGAGCGTATATGACATTGAAACCTAAAATCTACTATGATGCCAGCTGTCCAGTCTGCAGCAGCTACATCCGCCTGATTAAGAAGAAGGTGAGTGAAGATGTTGTAGACTATCTCGATGCGGGTTCGGACGCCAAGGACTTCAAGTATACCGATGCAAACGGCTCGACATACACGGGAACCATGGCGATAGACCGCATGAGCAAAGACTTCCCTGCAATTCTCGACTTCATGTGGATTCTTCCACCGTCGTTGAAAACAAAGGGGCTGAAAGCAGTGTACAAAGCCAGCGGAGTTGTCCGACGGACAATAGCGAAGGTCAAGAAAAGCTGCAACTGCGGACATTAAACAAAAACCCACTGAAAAATCAGTGGGCTTTTTCATAACTAACGGGCTAGTTACTCACCAACCTTGATTTCCTTCTCTCCACTATCGGGCTTTTTCTTTACGGCGATAGAGCAAAGACCGTCCTTGACCGTAGCTGCGGCATTGGCCACATCGTAAATACAAGGGAACGTCCAAGAGAACGAGAAGTTCGGCCTCTTGATGTAATCGTAGTAAGTGACATAGGAAACGGGGTCCTGCGGGGTGGCAGCAGTAACCGTAATCACGTTACCCGACGCCTTCACCTTGACATCTTTATTGGAGCAGCCGACAACGGCAATCTCCACAATCAGGACTTCTTCGTCCTTCTGAGTCTCAGGATTCTTGATGGTAGCCTTCTTGAATGCATAAGGGAAAATCGGGCGACCGTATTTCTTGGGGTTGAAAATGTCGAACACCGTTTCATAGATGTCATTCAGTGCGGGTAGTGTTCCGTATGCGTCCATAGTTATTCTCCTGTCGGCAGTGTGCCGACCGTTGAGTGTACAAAGGTTCCAACAGTTTGCCGAAACCTTCATGCCTTCGGGAGTTTCCCTCGGGCAAATGAAAAGAGGAGCCACGTTGGGCCCCCTTTCCATATTCTAGTTTATACACTCAACGGTAAATCAGAGTTCTTCATCGTTGAACGTAGCCGTCGTTTCAGACTGGGCTTCATACGCCTTGACTCTCAGGTCGTTTGCCGCTACCGTTCCGACAAGGGCAGCATCAACTCCCTCTGACTTCAGATACTCGACAATCTTCATGAGTCCTAGACGGATTTCTGCAGGCGTCTTCTTGGACATGACCTTGCTGTTCATGAGCTGCTTGACATTCCTGATTTCAGTAGCCCTACGCCACACTCTCCATTCGTAGTCGTTCATGTCTCCACGTTCAGTGACCATGTACCCCATGTTCGTATCTCTCAGGAGTGGCACCAGGACATAGTTGGCATTGATAATTTCTGCAATCGTCTTCATGGTAACCTCCTAGATACCGATATTCACATTTACACCCTTTTCACTAGACAGGATGTTGATGGTAACATGTAGCTGACCATTTTCCAAAACAGCCTTCACATTGTCCTCATCGACAGGTTTAGCAAACGGGAAAGTAAACTTGAAGTGGTTCAACAAGTAAGCAGGGACACTAGACTGTGCGGCAAGCACCTTAATTCTCTTGTTCTTCTTTCCAGCAGACGGTGCGTCCGAATGAAGTTTGCGGACACCGCTAACTTCCAGACTGTTCTGCACAACCCTTACCTTGAGGTCGCTCTGCGGGATGCCAGGTAGGTCGATATAGCATTCGTACACCTGGTCACTCGTAACATACATCTCGGAGAACGGGGCACCGAATCCGTCGCTCATCTGCGGGGCCTGCGGAGCCTGCGGAACGGGCTGCATGGGAGCCATCGGCATCTGCGGCTGGTAGTAAGGCTGCTGCGGATAACCCTGCTGAGGATAGCCCTGCGGCGGGTAATACTGCTGAGGCTGCTGATAGTACTGCGGTGGAGGCGGCTGTACTGGCTGTTGCGGAATAGGCTGCGGTGCCTGTGGCAACGGCTGGGCAACCATCTGTGCGGGAGCAACACGCTGGACATTGTTGACTGGCGGCTGCTGGTAGTTATTGTACTGTGCGACAGGACCCTGCTGTTTTGGCATAGGACGCTGTTGCTGCGGTTGCTTACGGTTAACCTGTCCAGGTATGATACCGAGAGGGCTCTTGTTAGCCAGTTCGGCTGCTTCCTGAATCTGTCTTGCAGCTTCGCTGTTAGACATCGTCGGTTCACCGTTAGGAACATCGCTGATTGACTGGCCACTGGTGGCTATTGTCGGTTCATCGTGTAGCATATGCTTCTCTCCTTTAAAAAATCGCTTGATAAATTTGAACATTACGAATTTACCGTCTCTTTCAAAAGACTATAAAATTCCTTGTTTTTGGCTATTTTCTCGTATGCGGCCTTCTTGATTTTCTGGAACTCATTCTTCTTCATGTTGAGGTTTGCAGCAATGTCGGCAGCAGGAAGGATGACATCATCCTTCAAACCGAACGAATACCTCATGATGTAGAGTTCCTTGCTGTCAAGGCTATTTTCCAGCATCTTCCATAGAGTATCCTTCATGTTGTCGTGTTCCAGCTCGGCAATACCGTCTGAACTGACGTCTGGCGCCTCGTTGCTGATGGAATCGTTGTCATCTTCCTTGGAAGCCTTGACTGACTGCTTCAAGTTAGCCATCACTTCCTTGGCGTGGTCTTCCCTCTCGGTGTACTCCGTCTCATTCAGGCGACGCTTCTTGGAAACGTTCGCCTTCAAGGCGATAGGAATCCTGATTAAGTCATCGTCGGAAACGAATGTGTTCAACGCACGGCGTACATACCACACGACAAACGAGATGAATTTAGTTCCCACATGGGGGTCGTACTTGTTAAAAGCTTCAATCAAACCGATTTTTGCCTCGGAGAACAGGTCATCGATTGACTTGTCACATTCCTTAGCCTTATCGCTGGCCATCTTGAACGCAAACTTCAGGTTAGCCACGATGATTTTGTCAAAGATTTCCTTCTTTCGGGCCTCGTCCGTGCTGCTCGCATACTCTTCAAACAGCCGACGCTCCTCTTCCCGACTCATTGTAACCGATTTGTTAAGTTCTGCCTTTATGCATGGTGTTATCTTACAGTAATCCACAAAACAACCATTGTTTCGAGTATATCCTAATATATATTATTTGACAGCAATTCCCTCAAATAATTTGAGGGAACCGCTTTTTCTTCACAATTTACCGATTTTTCGGCACTGGGACGCCCATACGGATAAAGTCTTCCAGAGTAGCCTTCCGTCCATACAAGTGTTCCATCTCGATAGTCGGTTCCCTTGTGGTGCTACTCAGTCTGACTGGCACAATGCGTGCGTCCTTACTGAACACGAAACGTCCACTACTTGGAGAGTAAGTGATTTGGCGATATTTCAACTTATCACAAGCAGCATTATGATAGCGTTCACGTTCATCGCTTCTAGGTTTCAGAAGTTTACCCTTGGCAACGAAACTCCTGAACGTATTATTCGTCATCCTTCCCGTTAGGAGATACACATTTTCACCAGGTTCCAAACCCAATAGTTTTAGAATCTTGTTGTAGACGTCTCCCTCAACGGACTCAACATCGTTAGATTTCATCTGGTTACCTTGCATCGCATTGACCATAGCGGACAGAGGGTCCTTGGCGTGCAATCCTTCGGTGTTACCTGCTATCGCACGTCTGATGATGTCAAGCGCTTGTGCATTAGCCGACGTACGAGAATTGAGCAGGTACTTGTATGCAGCCTTGTACATTGCATCCGTGCCGCACTTAATCTGATACGGTTCAGGATAGTGCGTCTTGCCATCGTCATCTCGCCACTGCTTCGAACAAGTGCATACAATAGTCGAGGCAACATCATCGACTTTCGGAATATCGTATTCATAATGGCTATGGTCAGTGTCCACAACCATACGACCCAGGGGGTCAGTGTATGCTTCCGTAATGTCATCATACCCTTCAACATCTCGTATACGATTCGGGTCATCCGTCTTTACATCGAGGAACTGCTTTACAATAGTCTCTGAGTTCTTGCAAAGGACATTCATCTCATCGATGGTCAGAGGACGTGGAGTTCTCTTATCCTTATTGCTAATGAGGCAGAGCTGTACAAAATCTGGCGAACGCCTACCATTCTTGTCCGTAACGTAAGTGAAACAATCATCATAACCGTTATTTTCAAGGAATTCAACATACTGCCTAAGTGTAATCGCACCAGAAGCATACGTTTTAAAGTCAAGGTCTTGGCCAATTTCCCTCTTCCTAATGATTGCCGTATGGTTCAAAACGACATTCGGGCACTTCAACAGAATCATTCGTCCATAGCTAACAACCTTTTTACCAGACTCGTCGATAGTCTGCCTTACAGGACCAACAAAGAAACCTCCAATCGGGTCCCATATGGTCATCTTCAAACGTTCGTTCGGAACGATACCATCGTCGGTAATATCCATGAATACGCTCTTGTCCACAAGAACAGATTTCGTATTCATTGCCAAGAAGTCCTCTACAATAGATTCCGCTTCATACAATGTCAAGTCCTTCGATGTCATATCGCCGTTCTTGAACATCTCATATTTTTCAATAGGAGTATACTTCCTGGAAGCACCGCCGTATACAGTGGAGCCCATGTGCAACCTTCTGGAAACCTCGATAGCGTCGGTGCAGTCACCTCTCAAGATAGCGTCGTCGTTGAGACTCTTGGCTATCGTACCAGAATCCTTCCTGTTAAGCGTATATGGGGAGCAACCATTCAACACCATGTTTGCACGTACAACGACATCATCGTCCGAACCAGCAGGACTGGATATCTCGGACTTGAATACCTGTGCGCCACCTTCGACGTACACCTTTCCCGACAACAGGATGGTTTCAGGATTCTGGTCCTTCTTTCCGTTACCGAAGATTGTCGGTTTGTAACGACCGTGGTCGATGATGGTGTATCCACCAGTCTCAGTAGACGGTGCCGAATGGACACCGTTCAGCTGGGTCTGCATAAATTTTCCACCAGCTTCGGCGTTAGCACCAATAGTCGTGTCGTTAAGAGTACAAGAACGGATGCTGCACGGACCGTTGGCAATCACGTTGTTCAACGTAGAGCCACAACATACGACCGTACCCATACTAGAATCCAAAGTGACATTACCAGTAAGCCTAGTACTGACATCTCCAGATTCAAACTTCTTCTGTCTTTTTGCACCAGGAACCACACTCTTTATGTAGCCCGCTTCATACCGAGCATCGCCGTATACACTAATCAGGTTGTCACCCTTGAACTTAACATTGCTCGCATCTTCGCTATTCCAGCCTTTCAGGCGTTTTTCGCCATCGTTGCTCATATTCAAGTTAGTGAGGTGACAAGCTATGATTTCTGCATAACCATTCTCAATGATAGAATCCTCAACAACTGAGTTGGCGATGGTTACTCCACGCATACCTTTAGACATTTCCCCGTAAATCTGGTTATTGGGAAGCGTCATATCGGCGCCATGGTTTCCAACAGATATGATGGTGTTCTTGACTACGGTCCTCACAGGAGCATTAACCGTGCGAGCCGTATTATGGTCACTTGTCCTAGAACCGATTTTAACAAAACCCGTACTTCCAGAGATATCAACATTATCCAAATAGCAGTCGTTGATTACAAAATCGCCTTTCTTTGATAGGTTACAGCCATTCAAGATTGTAGCAAATCCCAAGATGGTCGGCGTTCCGTTACGAAGGCCGCTCTCGCCTACAATCTTTGACAGAGGTTCACCTGGCTTACAGCAAGTTTCGTCAAACACTGCGACAAGACGAGGAGCCAAATATCCACCTTGGCTACGTCCCAAGTAAACTAGCGGGTGGCAATCAACACCGCCTACTACGTTTCCATCCAAATCCATCTTACCGCCGACGGTGATAATGTTCTTACCAGCGACATAGTTGTTTATTCCTTCGAGCTCGCTGCCATAAGCACGTTTAATTGCCTTTATGACGGAGTCCTTCAACTTATACATCCTGGCATCTTCACTAGCGACTTCGCATTCGATGTTATTAACCCATCCGTTGGAGTCGTATCCATACTCATTGTATGCGGACGTGTCTGACGTGCTTCGTCTCTCGTATTCCGTCTTAACAAGGTTATTCAATCCATCGACGCCAAATTTCTTTACCTGGCTCTGGTCGAATCCTGGGTTAGCGTTGACATAACTTGCGTAATTGTCATCGTCCATGTAAACATAAGGAGAGGTTCCCGAAATACCTTCGATATTACCATCGTTTGGTACCTGGTATATCGTATTCGTGTAAACATTCTTTGGAACACCAGCGGCATTAGGCTTCAACAACAGCCTAAACATGTCCTGGGTCTTAGCCCAGTCGATAAGCCTCGTACCAAGACGCAGTGTTGCTGACTGCTTCCTTTTCTTATCTGGGGTCGGCTTGGCGTTAAGAGGAGCCAGAGTGTCGTTCTTACCCATCATCCTCGTATCACGGGTGACATCATAGATAAGACCAGTAGTTCCGTCAACGTAATACTTGTCGCTGGCATCACTCCATTCCTTCAACAACACAATCTGCATGCTTTCAACATGCATGTGATATTCCTTTTCAAGGGACCTCAGCTTTTCTGTATCTGCGAAAATACCACCTTTCTCATCTATTTTGTATGCGTCGTTCGAAAGCATAATGGCTTCAGGGTCGAGGTGAACGGTGCATTGAACGCCAAGGTTAGGAGCGTCCTCGCCCGCTTGATGAAGGGCATTGCCAAGAGCCAAACGCTTAATATCAACAAAGGGGATATCACTAAGGTCGCCTGTATCGCCACGACCATGTTCTCCATAGTAGCTCACTATCCTGTTGTAGATATCCTCGCTCATCCTGACTGGGTTTGTCGCCGTCTGGTATACATACTTAGGAACGCCGTCTTCCGAATCAGTACTTATTTCGTATATCACCGTCTCTGGAGAGAAGTACACATTCTTCCCGTCGCCAGACGGAATCATGAACGCCGTCAAGGGGTATCCAGACTCATCCCAGAAAAAGTCAAACCTCGGCTCGGTGTGGGCCCAGGAAATAGCAAGTCTCCAGGCCGCATTAAACGGGATATTCATCCTAGATGCCAGCTCGTCGGGTGTATATTCCGCTTTCTTCTGAGCAGGTTCCTCTTCAACTTTCTCTACCTCAGGAACAGCCTCGGGAACTGAGGACACCTCAATATTCTCATCCATATCATCAAGCAAGTCATCGATGCCTTCAAACAGGACACCGTTGATGCTCTTTACCGCTTCAAAGGCCGTCTTGTTAAGGCCGAGTTGTTCGAGATAAGATTCAAAAACCGCTTTCTTGCTAAACATGGTAACCCATTATCGGTTAATTTTCACTTATAGTTTATACACTTGCGGATACAAAAATGCCGTCCAGTTGACTGAACGGCTGTGTTTTTACATTTATTTCTTGTTACACTTCACCGCAAATGCGTCGTATGTACCGTCCGTATGGGCAACTATACACACGCCAGAGCACCAGTTGACCCATGGATTGTTACCAGACTGGTCATAACCATAGTTGGTAACACCCGCCTGCATACATCCGACGAAATAGTCGCTAGTGACGAAGAAGTTGAGCGTCTTGTCAGCCTTGGCGATTATCTCGTTGATGAAACGGTTGGTGTCGGACACGAGCTTGGCCCGTGCATCTTCCACAGTTGAAACCCCTATGTAACCCAACTGTTCGGATGTAAGGTCTTCTGGGTTATGACAATATGTCTTCAACAAGTCCGTTGTGCCTGAACTTGGATGACTCTGCAGATAACGGTATCCGTAGAGAAGTTCGGCTTCCTCGGTAATTCCAGAGTAGTCCGATGCAGCACTGTCAGTGTCACCACGTCCACTCGCAATGCACTGGGCCGTATGCTTGCATCTCACCAAGTCATTTGCAAAGTAATGTGCATCGTTCGGCTCAATCGTGATAGTTATAGAACTTTCCGAGCTAGACGGAGAGTTTCCATAAGCCAGTATCTTTCCGATGCCGTTTGCACGAGCTACACCAGTATCGTTGATGTCGGTTGTCGAACTGCTGTCGCTGTCACGTTCGGCATGGCGAATTACGTAGATGAGTTTGTCGCCATCCTGGAATCTCGGTTTCTTCGTTTCGTCTGGCTGTTTCATCGCCGCATAGTAGAACGTGTGTTCCTTACTCATGTCGCTAGACTGGTCCATCAGATAGACCCTGACATACTCGACCAGTTCTGGGTCTGACTCTGTATTCTCTTCCGTTGTAAATATCAGGTCGTCGCCAGACGCATATTCGATAGCATCAGCCGCATCAAGCATGTCAATATACTTCTGCTTACGTTCCTCGGTAAGGAACGGGTCGGTGTCGAGCGCCTGAAATACGGTCTTCGCCTCACGGAAGGAGCCCGTCAACACAAGCGTGTACGCCTGGGCCAGCTTTGCCGCAATCTCAATTGGAGTAATTCCCCTGAAATTCGTCAGACGGCATTCTTCCTTGAACAACGCAATCATCTCATTGCCAATATCTATGTTGTATATGACTTCACCGATGGTTCCATCAATCGCACTGATACGGTTAAGATTCGTGTTCAATTCATCCACATACCTATCGTAAGGAACGGCCCTTCCAATAAAGTCCAACACCTCGTGTTCAGAATAGTTTTCTGGGGTCAACGGATTCTGTACAGCGGTTTTCGACCAGTATTCCCTGTTGTTGTAAATACATACCCCATCGACATGGGTAATGGTTGATATATACCTCATACCAAACTCCTGTAAGATGTCATAATCATGGATATCCTTTTTATTCTGCGATAGTACGATATCCAGAACATTCTTGTTAGAACATTTGAACTCCAAGACGTTCGTTTTCTTGTTAAATGCGTAAACTGCCATTATGTTCCCTCTACAATCTCAAAATAGTGTTTTTTGTCATCATAGACTGTTGCCGCAGCGAAGTTAACATTCGACGTTACCTGCGTAACCAAATTGGTTACGTTTTCTGACTGGAATAGTTGGCTAGGCTGAAATTCAGTCAAGATACCATTTGTATTTGCATCGCTAAACATGTTTTGTGCATCTTGATATGAGAGATAGCCACCATACTGATAGGTAGCAACTTCACTCCATGAACTGCCATTCCATTGAACAATACATTCACCACTGATTGAACCCCAGGTTACGCCTCCTGCTTTGTAATAAACATCATTAGTCGCTGGACTAGACGGCTCATTTGTTAACGGAGTTGTTGATGTAATTGTAGCATTCCAATTACCTGTTTTTGTATATAACTTATTTGAGGCAAGTGGCCAATGAAGAACATCTCCTACATACCATACGGTGCCATTACTTATTTGGGCTGCTATTGTAGCAAATTGCTTTGGCTCCGAATCACTCGAATTAGCAACGGCAACGGCGTCTACTGATTGGCTGCCTCTAATCTTCAATCCTTCACTAGAATTGAGCAAAGACGCAATAGCACTATCCATATAAAACAATTCGTCTTGGTTAACCTTAGCTATATCGCCAGGTACGTCTATATACGAGTTCGTTCTTGACTCATAACAGGTATATCCTAGATACTGACTACCTCTTGAATAGCACGCACCGTAGGTATATATGTAGTTATTTCCCCAGACAAGTGCTTTTCCTTGTGAATCATTATCAGATAGATGAACATTAGCATCAAAAATATACTTATAAGCATCCGCCTTTCTGCTAAAGAAACTCGCCGAAGGAGGAATCCACACATGGTTCGTATAATTTGACGTTCTGCTTATAAGACCCACAGGGGTGCCACTGTCGGTACTATACGTTTCGGTAATAACAAATTTATCACCAGGGCTACCATATTGGCCACCTCCTTTATCCATGAACAGAATATGATTCAGAACTTCATATTTGTCGCTAGAACCAAAATTCAATTCAGGAACATAATTGCTCAACGAATCGCCATTCCGAATGTATTCATCATTTGGGGTCATACCTGCGCTGTTACTACCTTCCCATATAAATAAATCGTCTTGGGATGCCTCTATCAAATCAACGAGCGAAGTCAACGTACCAATGTTGTTTTTCCCAATCAAATTCTGAATAGTGGTATGAGCATCATACACATTGTATAGCTTATAATTTCCTGGCTTATCATAATATGCAAAGTAATCATTAGCCTCGGTGTATCGGCCTTTTTTGTAGCAGATATAGTATTTCTTACCAGCCTGCAAAAACAGTTTGTTATCAAGAAATGTATTAGTTCGCTTGTATCCAGTACATCCATCGATAGTCTCTTGACCAGAGACTACTCCAACCGTACTGTATCCACATGTAACGCCTGCCGCATCCAATATAAACATTGGAGGGTTCGTATCAGTAAAGTCGTTAGTATTCATGAAAACAGTTATAGCAACGGGATTTTGCGAACTCGACACTATATCATGGTCAGGCGTGAACTCAATACATACGAATCTGTCCGTACCCATCAATAGGCTTATCAATTTCCATATAAGAACATTGCCATAATACACCGCATCAACGGGGATATTACCATAGAACATCCCGTCAGTATTAGCGCCGTTGAAGACTATAAGTCCATTTGCAGCCATCATCCAACTCCTGTTGATACACTACGTTCAGGATTACGTCGTTGACGAACTTAGAACAAAATGGAGAATTCCATCGTTTTCCCACGATGCAGGAACGGCTCCCGTAAGCGGCTGTTCAATCTTCGCCTCGATGTAATAGAAGGTTGTTCCCTCCACTCTTTGGTAGTCATCCTCGGCAAGAGTAAACGAGGTACCTGTCGGGCCAGTTGCACCCGTTGCGCCTGTTGCACCTGTCGGGCCAGTTGGACCAGTTGCACCATCATCGCCGTCGGTACCTGCAGTTCCCTGTGGACCTGTCGGACCAGTCGGACCAACCGCACCATCCTTTCCATCCTTTCCGTCGACACCCGCCGTTCCTTGCGGACCAGTTGGGCCTGTCGGACCTGTTGGACCCGTAGGGCCTGTTGCGCCATCGTCACCGTCCTCACCCTTGGCACCAGCAGTTCCTTGCGGGCCAGTCGGACCAGTCGGGCCTGTCGGACCAATATCACCATCCTTTCCGTCCTTACCGTCCTTTCCGTCAATACCCGATGTTCCTTGCGGGCCTGTCGGACCTGTTGGACCTGTTGGTCCCGTAGGACCAGTTGCACCATCATCGCCGTCGGTACCTGCGGTTCCTTGTGGACCTGTCGGACCAGTTGGTCCCGTAGGACCTGGTTCACCGTCCTTACCATCCTCACCCTTGGAACCAGCAGTTCCCTGAGGACCCGTCGGACCTGTCGGACCCGTCGGACCCGTTGGGCCTGGTTCACCATCTTCACCGTCATCACCCTTGGCACCTGCGGTTCCCTGAGGGCCAGTTGGACCTGCCGGACCAGTTGGTCCCGTAGGACCTGGTTCACCGTCTTTACCGTCCTCACCCTTAGTGCCAGCAGTTCCCTGAGGGCCAGTTGGGCCAGTCGGGCCTGTCGGACCAATATCACCATCCTTTCCGTCCTTACCGTCCTTTCCGTCGATACCCGCTGTTCCTTGCGGGCCAGTCGGACCTGTTGGACCAGTTGGTCCCGTAGGACCTGTCTCGCCATCGTCACCGTCGATGCCTGCAGTTCCTTGCGGGCCGGTCGGGCCAGTTGCACCCGTTGCTCCCTGTGGACCCACTGGTCCCTGCGGAGCACTAAATTCAATCCAATTAGTAGAATCAGCGTATGGGTGCGTGGTCGAAACAAACGATTCCGTGGCTTGACAAATCCACATCGATGTATCTGTATTTGATGCAGACTTCTGGTCAAACACGTAGTCGTTCGTAGTGTATGAGGCTCCTGATACCCAATTGCCTTTATTGTTCAAGCCAATACCAGCGGCACCTTGGTCACCTTTATCGCCTTTATCGCCTTTATCGCCTTTATCTCCCTTTTCGCCTTTAAGGTCTGCAAGGAAGTCAGCCTCGGTTCCAGTATTACCTTCGCTAATCCAAATATCGTATGCAGATGCACCTGTTTCGCCAGTGGCACCCGTAGGGCCTGTTGGTCCCGTATCACCAGTAGCTCCTGTCGGACCTGTTGGGCCTGTCGGACCCGTGTCACCCGTAGCGCCTGTTGGGCCTGTCGGTCCCGTTGGGCCAGTATCACCCGTTTCGCCAGTAGCACCCGTCGGACCTGTCGGGCCCGTATCACCTGTTTCACCAGTAGCACCCGTCGGACCTGTCGGGCCCGTATCACCCGTAGCGCCTGTTGGGCCTGTCGGTCCCGTTGGGCCAGTATCACCCGTTTCGCCAGTAGCACCCGTCGGACCTGTCGGGCCCGTATCACCTGTTTCACCAGTAGCACCCGTCGGGCCTGTTGGGCCCGTGTCGCCAGTAGCTCCTGTTGGACCCGTCGGACCCGTATCACCTGTTTCACCAGTATCACCTGTCGGACCTGTTGGACCAGTTGCGCCAGTCGGACCAGTTGGACCTGTGTCACCTGTTTCTCCAGTAGCACCTGTCGGACCAGTTGGACCTGTGTCACCTGTTTCTCCAGTAGCTCCCGTCGGGCCTGTCGGACCCGTGTCACCAGTAGCACCCGTAGGACCCGTTGGGCCTGTGTCGCCAGTAGAGCCTGTTGGACCCGTTGGGCCTGTGTCGCCCGTAGCACCTGTCGGTCCCGTTGGGCCAGCATCACCTGTTTTGCCAGTAGCACCTGTCGGGCCTGTCGGACCCGTGTCACCAGTAGCACCCGTAGCGCCTGTCGTGCCAGTCACACCCTGAGGACCAGTCGGGCCTGCGGCACCGTCTTTACCGTCGGTACCAGCGTCTCCCTTTGGGCCACGCTCACCTGTATCACCTTTTTGTCCCTGTGGGCCTGTCGGGCCTGTCTCGCCGTCCTTACCGTCTTCACCTGGGTCACCCTTTGGTCCACGAGCAGCTTCACGCAACGCAACCAAACTAAAACGAACGGTCTGACGACCGCTACCATCTGGTTTCTTCATCGTTGCTAGAAAATACGCATCGTCTACGGTTCCAGTGTAGCTTCCTTCATATAGCGGCAATCCAATTATTTTCTTTCCCTTAAACATGACGTAACCAGCAAAACTTTACCAATAGTTTATAACCCTGCACCCAATTGCGCCTAAAATAAAAGGCGACCTCAACGGTCGCCTCATACATATTAGCAATGCCCACGAATTAGTTCAGCATCTTCAATTTCTCGATGTAGTTCCGAAGACCCGCAGCAAGTTTGCTGAGAAGCGGCTTGAACTTCGGCACTTGTTCCTGACTGCCTTGCGGGAACCAAGAAGCAGGGTCGGAAACAATCTGTGCCAACTGTTCCATGGAATTAAGGACGGCAAAAAGATTCTGCCTGTCGGTGATTCCAGTGTTGCCGTTTTTCCTGACCGATTCCATCTTCTGGTTCATCGCATAGATGTTTCCCTCGACGCCAGGATTTTCGGCGGTTCCGTTAATCATGTCGAGCGCTTTGTTCAACTCTTCGAGTCGGCCATCAGCATCAATCTGGTTGCAGTAGTCCCTTGTTGCTGCATCGGTATCGTTTCCATACGGAGATTCCACAATTCTCTGACCACCAGGAAGCGTGTTCGGTCTTCCCTGCTGATACCCCTGTCCTTCAAACTGGGGGCGCTGCTGGTACGCACCAGGGGGCATGATACCAGGGTTTCCGACGGGCTGTTGATAACCCTGCTGCGGATAACCCTGTTGCGGATATCCCTGCTGGGGATAACCCTGTTGCGGATAGTACTGCGGCTGCTGAGGATACCCCTGCTGAGGGGCATATTGAGGTTGCTGCGGCTGCTGAGGCTGTCCAAAGTATTCGTTGTTGTTCATAATCTACCCTAGTAGATGTTTCATCATTAAAGTATATTTTTTATTCTCGGTTTACATACAGGTTGATATCGTAGTCGACCGCATCTATCCTGAACGTCTTGACGTACTTGTAGTGGACCTTCCTCATCAACTCGTTAGTCGAAAAGTCGTCCGCTGGGCATACCATGAACGTGGCAATCTTCTGTTCCAGGAGGTGGTTTACCAGCTCCTGTGCGACAGGATACTCATTCATCTCAGACGACACGACGAAATACTCGATTTCGAGCCTGTTATCAAGGTTGTAGGCACTATGGAGGGAATATGTCTCCGCTGGGACGATATTCATGTAGTTTTCCTTCGTAGGGTCGCTTACGGTAAGAACGCCGACAGGAATTCCCTCGTATGTTATGTACTCGACCATATCCGCATTTTTGAGCTGTTCCACCGTATCTGGTTTAGCCACGATGCGTTTAATGTCTCGGAAGTTGTCACTGTACTTGCCGTCAATCAGCTTGCCCAGTTCATCGAGGGTGGCATCGTCAATCTGATTCGGGTTCTTTATATACAGTTTGAAATTCTCGTCGAACGGCCCAGAGTTCGTCTGCCCGTCAATCTCGAATCCATCGATGACACCACCGTCGTCATCTGGCTGGTATTCCTCTATCATCGACTCGCCGCTGATAGCTTCGAACAGTTCATGCTCAGGAACATCATTGAAATCCATATAGACCCCCTAAATCTCACCACCCAAGGCCATATTTGGGTCGTCCTCGATTTGATTATCGTCCGTCTCTTGATTATCGCCCGTGGTTTCCTCTCCTTGAACCAAATCTACCTCTGGGGCAGGCTGGTCTGGCGTAGGCTCGATTGAGTTGATAAAATCAAGTGACTGATTAGTAAGGTCGGAATCCCCATTTACAGAACTTGGGTCCGCCTCTTGGTTCATTGCAATGTCTGCACCACTTATGTCATCATACGGGTCTGGATTTATGGAGTTTGCCACATCGGCAATGGCATCCAAGTCGTCCATCGTCTGAGCACTGAATTCTGATGCACCTGGCGCCTGTTCAGTAGTAGTTGCGCTAGGCTCGTTAGAAAGGTCCATCTCAGGATTCAACAGTTCGGCCCTCACATTTTTCATCGAGGTCTTCGTCACTTCGTAAGGGCTATCCAATTCAGGGAAAGCAGAAGGATTCATCATTCGACGATTTTCCTCGTCACGGATTTCAGCATCGAGTTTTGCCGCCACTGTACCCTGGTCCATACCCGTTATGGTAGAGAGGGTTGCCGCTACTGGGGTTCCGCTGCTAAGCGGATTTGCGTTAACAACTACAGTACTCATAGTCTACCTCTTATGCAGGCGGATTATTCTCGTCCGTGGGTTGAGTGTCGAGACCTAAGTCAACTTGGTCGGTTTGATTTGCTTCACCACCTAAGTTAGGCAGTTCCTCGCTAGTATTCTCACTAATCTGGTCCAATTGGCCAATATCGTTTATGTCAGGACCGCCAAATCCATCGCCAGCGGGGGCTGTTTCCGTATTATCAACTCCCGTTCCCGTGTCAAAGCCCATGCCAGTATCCGTGCCAGCGCCCATGCCAGCATCCATACCACCCATGCCAGTGCCCATGCCAGCATCCATACCACCCATGCCAGTGCCCATGCCAGCATCCATAGCAGTATTGTTTGCAGCGGCCTCCGTTCCATCACTTGGAAGGGGAGCGACATCCTGGTTATCGCCTTTGGTTCCTGTCTGAAGGCCTACACCCTTACGCTTTGCAAGTTCCTGCATCGTCTTATCGCTGTATAGCCATGCCTCGAAGTCCATTGCGTTGTCCACATCGGTTCTCTCAAGGAAGTTCAGGAGGGCTTGGGCTTCTTTTTCATAAACCATTCCCTTGAACTGCGGATAGTATTCCTGAAATTGAGTAAGCTTTTGATTAGCGTCCAGCGTCTGCTTTATACCCTGCGTTCCGTTAGCAATCTGTTTTCCAGTAAGCGTTTCGCCCTTCTGAGTCTTTTTCAATTCGATTGCCATTCTATCAGCAAGGATGTCTGCCAGCCTAGCAAAAGAACCATGCTGTGCCTTATCAAGCGGCTGCGAGGTATCGAGGTTTCCCAGACAGAAGTCGACAAAATTCACTTCGTTCTCTGGCTTTTCCAAATTTCCACCAAGAGAAGCTGCGCCACCACCTTGACCACCTTGACCACCATCGGTTCCACCACCCATGGCACCCATGCCGCCCATGCCAGTATCGGGGGCTGGATTAGCGTTAAAGTCAGCTTCACCGTATCCATTAGAATCAACAGCAACCTGAGATTCCATTATGGAGTTGGCAATGCTGAGAAGACCACGCATATCTGCTGACATTATCGGCTGGTATCCGTTTTCGGTCGAGTAGATGTCTTCTTCCTCAGTCATTTCCTCGGCTTCCTTGATGGCATCGTCACAGCACTTAATGATAGTCATTCCGAAACCGTTGATATAGTGTTCCGAATCAAGGGAAAGCTCAAACATCTTTGCAGCCACGTCATCGACATTGTATCGAATAGTGATATTGCCATTGTCGTTAGGATAGAGCATATCCACTACGACAGAATGGTTTCGCCTGTTCATCTTGAACTTTGCATGAGCAGAGTCACACACCACGTTTCCAAGGTCAAGCCGGAACACAGACTTTCCGACAGACTGGGCGGCAGCCTCGGTCAACACCTTATTCAAAATTGTCTGTATCGTTGTATATCCGTGCGGGTTGCAATCCTTGTTCACCTTCTTGGCGAGGTCAGCCCAGTTAGTTCCTTTTTCTCCACGGACATGTTTGCCCTGAATGGAAGCGACAATGTTCCTCATCGTCTCGATGGGTACCGCCTTTGCAGGTTTTACTGGTCCGCTTTCCGTGTGGACATACGCAAACGTGCTGTTGTTATTCATACCTATGAACTCCGACATATAGTCTAATCATTCATAGTTTATAATGTCGGGGCTTCCCTCATCTTTGACAGACGGTGCTGCCAACGCAAAACAAAGTTAATCTGGTCCTCATCCCAGTCCTCTCCGCCCACGTAATCCATGTAATCTATACAGGTTACGACATTCGTGTCAATTACACACACCCTCTGGCGGCACTCGTGGCAGAACATAGACAACTCAGCCGCAATATGGTCGTCACCTACGACATACCCGTTCAATATACGGACACGGAGGATGTCCTGTATCATGCTCGCCCTTATTGCGAATACGGGCCCCCCGAGAATCGCCACGTCCGTAAGTTCACCGAACCCGAGTTCACCGACGATTTTCCTAGTGCTGTTGTCCTTAATCGACATTCCCTCGTAGCATCCGTAAGAATCATGGCTCTCATGCCAGTTGAACGAGGCAGGCACCGTCTTCCAACCGTAAGTACCGACCATGCCGACATCGCTCGGGAGCCTATCGAGTTTTTCCTTCCAGAAGATATCCGATATGCAGGTCGAGCTGTCCATATATACAAACCAATCTGGGGGACAACTGAATGTTTCCTCCTCCATCTTGAACATGCCCGAGAACAACGCCTTGACACTCAGGGAAACCCTGTCGGCACTGTGCTTCCTAGTGAAGTAATGGTTCGGGTGGTAGACATAATCATACGTCTTGTATCCGCCATCAAACCGCTTGTAAAGGTCAACCTCGCCCCTCTTGTATATGCAGCGGAACACCTGCGGCGATGTCAACGACTTGACGACATCGTTGCTGGTAACGCCAGGACACTTGACTGGCGTCAGACCGAGTATCTCCCTCATCTTGTTGTCATGCTCGATTTCCTTCTGCTTAATCTTTTTAAGGAGACGCTTCTTTTCGGTCATTACCAATCGGGGTTCGTTAATCTTCGTATCGAGAGCGAGGGTGACATCGTCGTCGGTTACCTCGTGGTACTGATACGGACTCTTCTTTCTCATCTCGACAAACTTCTTGTGCATCATCAGGATGGAGAACTTGCCCTTCTTGTAGCGCTTTGCGTTCTCCTCCTTGTCAATCTTCAACTTCTTCCTGATAAATTCACGGGTTATGTCGATGAAGTTTCCACCCTTGATTAAAGCCTCGATATCGACATAGTTGATACCCACCATCACTTCCTTCACCTTGCTGGAATGATAGGTAGCCCATGTCATCACGTTTCCCGACGCCAGTTTTACATGAACCTTGTCGCTGTCCTTTGCGTAAGTGTCAATCCACTTGTCATTGACACCGTATCGGTTCTTGATATGCTTTCTCGTTATGAACTCCTTTCCGAGTCCATACAGTTCGCCGCAATCCCTTTCATACATGTACCTGTCGAGGTCATCCACGAGGAACATAGCGAATCCCTTTCCTGGTCTACTAAGCTTTGAACCGTTCGCCTTCCTGACTGGGCGTATCAGCTTCTTCTCGTACCTGGCACGCAACCATTCCTTCTTGGTAGCCCCAATGTATATCCTAGCCATGTCGCTAGAAATGACATCCTTCAACGGGTTGTAGATAGATGTATCGCCTTTGTGCGAATCGATGAATTTCCTTACGTCATCGGACGAATACCTGTCTGTCACATAGCCATCCATCGTCTTCATCTTTCTCGGCTTGTACACGGCGAAGAACTCGTTCGATTTCGCCACGTTTCCGATTATATCTACGACATCCTCGAAAGAAATGGTTGCATTGGCCTTTGCGACAATGTCCAAGAAATTGTGATGACGGTAGTAAACATCAAGGTCCTTCTTGTAGTACACTACATGCTTTTCGCCATCGGTAGAAAGTTGTTCCTTGAACGGAATATCCTTCACGATATACTCGAACTTTTCCTGCGATACCCCGAGATATTCAGCGGCCTCCATCCTACCGAACGTGGAGAACGGAAGGTCCTTCCTTCTAAACTCGATGGCAAGAAACTTGCACCGTTCCACCACCTCAGGTTCACGGTAAAGCCTATCCCCGTTGCTGTCAAGAATGTAGAAGAGGTTGTGCAGGATATCCCTGTCGATTACCCATTCCACCGTACGGTTCAAGTTCCTGCATATATATTTAAGACTGATGTACTTGACATTGTCCTTCAATACACGGTCGGCTTCGGAGAGCTCGTAAAGTCCGTATTCCACATTAGCTTGGAGTATCTGTTTCGTATCCGTCGGAATCTCGTACTTTATTTCGTCGTAGTTTACCTTGCCATCTGATTCCTCCGACAAAAAGTCCATGCCAGCAATCTCCTCGTCGTTGACAACGGGAGATATGTCATATTCCGATGCAAGAGCGAGCGTGTCTTGCGGGAGTTTCCAGAGTTCGTCGTGCTTAGGATTCATCGTTATATAAAATACAATATTTGAATGGGGGTCCCCGTGAGATAGGACCCCCATTCGTTTGGTGTAAAGTGGAAACTGGTTACGAGAACACGTTCATTGCGCTCAGGGCTTGCCTGACATCATCATCGGAAACGTCGTTGTCCAGCGAACTCGGCTGGGCGAGCATTTCCTTGGTAACATCGGGGCTGTTATACACCTTGTTCTTGGATAGTCCTTGCCCAAGGGCTTCAAATGCAGCAGACTTGCTGCCGAAGCCTACGGAGGCCAGTTTGGGCGCAGGACGCATCCGTTTGCCGACAGCAGCGTTTCCACCAGCTGGATACCTAACTTCGTTAACGGCGAGGTTGTTCTTGCGATAGTTCGTCAGTCCGTTGTCCATGATGTCGTCATGCATCAGGCTGTCGGCTATCTCGTTCAATTCATTCATATCGACTTGGTTAGGAGCCTTGATTTCACCGATTCCGCTGAACTCGTTGCTCGAAATCTTGTCGTCTTCGATACCATTGATGTAGTTGAAAATGTCTTCACGTTTAAGGTCGTCTAGGGAAATGTCCAGAGAAGGGTTGGTAAAGTATTCGACCGCCTTCTGTTGGAGGTCTGGACGATAGCCGTTGGTCTCACGGAGAACCTTGTCGGCAATCTTGGCGTACATAAGCTGCTTCATGGCACGCTTGTATTCGACAACCTTCTCCTGAAGTTCCGTCTTCAACTGGGCGACAGCCTTCTTCGCTTCCCTTTCCTGCGTGGTCTCTATCTGGCATTCTTCAAGGACATTCACAATCTTCTGCAAAGCCTCGAAAAGCTTACCCTTGACAGCGTTATCGCCCATGCTGTCCACCTTCTTCTGAACAGCTGGCTTTACCAACGCATCGAATTGTCCAGACACTGCCTCGACCAAGGACTTGAACTGACGGTCGCCCTTCGCCTCGTAGTCGGCTATCGCCTTGTTGCAGCTCGCTTCAATCTTCGCTACAATCGAAGGGGCGATGCTACCAAGTTCTTCTTCTGTTAAAATGTTTGACAGTTCCATAGTTTGTCACCTTATCCACGCAAATTGTTGAGTAGAGCTTCCCTGTTGTAGCAATGATAACGGTCAGTTAGGAAATTCTTATTACGCAGGCTGTAATTCAAGGCAACTTCCTTTCCATAGCGATTGATGCTCTCGGTAAGAATCTTATGCGCCTTCTTCTTTCCAGCGTCGCTTTCGAAATGGCTCGTGATGAGAGCCTTGTTGTCGAAGCTCGGGTTTCCAACAACGTCAACAGTAATCAATACATAATCAGGGTCAATTTCTTCATAGCCAGTGGGAAGCTCGATGGTATCACCCGCACCACGCAGGGAGTAGCCAGGAGTGTAGCCAGCCTTGATGAGGCCTGCAAGGTTTCGACCAGCGTCGGTATCCTCGGCAACAACCATTCGACAGTACAGATTCTTTCCGTCCATTCGGAGTTCCTCGATGACGGCACAAGTCTTCCAAAGGTTCATCTCGAAAATCGGGTAATCCTTCGGGTTTCCTTCCATGTCGACACGGGGGTGGTTCAACTCAGCGGCAAGTCGTCCAAGAGGTATCTTCGTCCTGTTCAGCTTTTCAACTTCCCTGGCGATGATTGCACGAGGATATGAACGACCGTTAATACCTGGTTCGTCACACACGATAGCGGTGCCTTCCAGGATAAGCCTTTTAACCTTATTTCCATACAAGTCGGTGCGTTCCGCAACAGTCACTTTACTGTCGTTGAAATTCGGTACGCCAATGATTTCACGCATCTTTCCCATGACGCTTCCCCTACTCACGCCTTCTTGGGTGAGTTAATACTTTCCATGACTATCTTGGTCTTCTCTTTCGTGCAGATGCTATATGCGGACTCCATATAGGCATTGACCAACTTCTCCACGTTTGTGGAGTCGCCATTAAGCAGATAGCTTATGAGCGAGCGTGCATCATTGTCTTTAAGTCCTGGTATTGACATCACCGAAAACCACAATAATCATTACATTCGTATATAGTTTATAATAGAGAGCGTCAGGCCACCATCGCTCAATGATGGCCCATACACTAAAATACGTTTTTAAAACTAAATTCCGTTTTCGTCAGGCGAGATATTCTCGTCTACTTCGGGAGTAGCCGCTGGTGCTTCTGTCGGAGCCTGTTCTATCGGGGTTTCCTCGACAGGTTCCTCGTTCACTGGCGGCTCATCTGTTATGCGATAGTTCTTGGCTGCCTTGATAATAGTCATCCAGTTCGTCATCACTGCATTAAACGCCGCAAGCAAGTGCTTGCACACCCTATTCTTGTGATGAGGGTCTTTAACATTGGGAGGAATATCCTCGCCACCAGACGGAACGCCTTCAATGGACTCGTATCCAGAAAGGTAGCTGTCGTAAATATGCTTTAGGTTATACTTCATGCCAGACCAGTTGAAGTCAGGACATGTGCAGAACACCTTCACATCGCACGAACGCAGCAAACCAATCTTCTTTGCGGGAGTCATCGGGCCCTGGGCCATGCTGAACAAAGTTCCATTTTTCGGGATGAACTCAATGTAGACGTCGTAATTCTTCTCGTTGCTTGCCGACGGAACGACGAAGTGAACAACAGCATGTCCAGTTTTCGGGTTCCTCGTTAGGTCGTTGTAATGGAACATGAGTGCCTTGCTCCTGTACTTTCTGAGATTGTCTACGGGTCCCGATAGGTCCTTCATCGTCGCCTCGAAGCACACGTCATACAGCCGAGAAATGCTCTCGTACTGTCGTACGGTGAGACCGAAATTGCCTACGGCTTCCATAAAGATTTTCTTCTCGTTCATACATTCCACCTAGCTAAACAGCACTTCCGCATCATGGTTCTCCATGATGAAAATTCCATCTATACCCGCCTTCTTGACATGTATAGCAACAAGGTCAACATCGAGCCTTATAAGGTCGCCGAAGAAATTGTTGTTGCGGGCTATCTTGTATACCTGGTTGTTCTCGCCAGTGAACTGGTCAGTCAACACGTAAGTGTACGGATATCCACCATGCGCCAAGATATCCTGACGAAACAGGGTTATGGCAGCATCGGACACGGCACTCGGGTCAATAGCTCCGCCAGATACCGTATTCAGCTGTGCCTTGAACATACCCCTTCCCTCAAATCCGTTCACCAGATTTGCCGAGAACGCACCACAGGCAATATATTCGTCAGCATTCTCCAGCGGATTTACGATATCATAGAACTGCTTCAAATACTTCTTCGATACAGCGGCACTCTTCTCCGGCTTGGTCGGGTTGACAACCCTGACATTAGTATACTGGTCATTCTCGTAGTTCGAAACAAGCGGGTTCCTGTCATAAGCATTCATCCTGTTAGTTGCAACCACAAGAGTGTTCCTTGACACAGGGGTTTCCTCACCGTCCATGGCCATCTTGATGAGCTTCAATATGTTCTTGACGAGTCTCGGATTTGACGCAAACGAGGTGACCTTGCGGAGACCCTTCTCGATGGTAGACACTAGACCCAAACCTTCTCCCTCGACCTGAGTATCCTTTTTGGTGTCGCCTATCAAGAATTTAGACATGAGGCTTCCCTTCTTGATTTCCTTAATCAGCTGACGCTCGGCCTTATCTGCATTTACCTCAACGTCACGCAAGCGCTTCTCCAACACCTTGTCCATGGCACTTAGTTTTCCATTAGATTTCTTGGTCTTGGTATTGGTATACTTCTTGCTATACCTCATCGCAATCGTCTTGAACAGCGGATGGCGTATGTTGATGAAGGGAATGCCGAACACTTCCGTATAAGGCTTGTTTATCTCGATGTGAGACTTACTCAGGCCGTAACCCGCTGGAATATAAGCCTTCGTTGCAATGTTCATCCCATTGTCAACACTTACCGTATCCTTGTCGTTGCTCTTCTTTACAGCCTTCTTTGGGTTGAACAGCTCATCGCAATAATACTCTATCGCATTCGTCTGCGAAGCTCGGTAACCCCTACTCACGATGCTGTCAACTACACGTTCTACATCCTCGTTGTCATACGTACGGTGATACTTTGCGGCGAATTCGTCCATTTTTGCGATTACTGCCGCATATAGAGCGGCGGCCTCGCCAGGAGAATATGACTCCATATTCAGGTCGATATCACGAATGTCTATGCCAATAGTCCCAGAACCTCCAAAAGTCCTCAACATCTTATAGAACGATTCGTAATCACCCTCTTCGATTACATTGAGCATTTCGGGCTTATCTGTTTCTATTCTCTTGTAAGCCATGCTATACTTTTCAACGGAATCGCCAAGCATGTTCTCGTACATGTGATAGGCAACCGCCACTGCCAGTTGGATGGCACCATTGACCGCATCGTCTACATTGTTTCCAACTTTCAGGTCCTTAGAAATTCCGATGTTATTCAAATACTCAATAATGAACGCATTTTCCACCAGGACTCTCATCTTGGTGTATCCAATAGCGTTAAAAGAGAATACCTGGACCTTGTCTTCAACCTGAGCATACAACTCGTTGCAATACATGATGATATCAATCGCCGTAAAGGTCATACCCGCATTCCTTTTGAGGTAAGATACAACTTCCGAAACGATGATACTCAATGTCCTCTGACTATTGGACTGAAATACTTTTGATAGGAACTGTACAAAATAGTCACAATCGTCGCTGTATACAGTAGAATCGTACTTGGTAGAAATCGTCTTGTTTGCCGATGAATCTATCGCCATGATGAACGAGAAAACGTCAGCATAGTCAACATTATTGTCCTCTGCAGCCTGCTTCAATGAGTCGCCAAGCGGTATGTAGACTGATGGTTCAGGCCTACCATCATTATCATAATCCTCATCATAGACATCCTCATCACGCTTCCTAGAACGTCTTGGGCCAGGACGCCCTTTTGTCCGAAATCCTCCCAAATCGAATATACTTTTCGTTCTTTTTCCCCCTTTATCGTCATCCAGCGGGCCCAAGTCAGCTAAAAACTCCTCGTTCTCATTGACAGAGGAGATATCAGAGTCCTCGCCTTCTACACCACTAAACATCTCGTCCTCATCTTCAGACAAGGATGCATCCAAGTCAGATTCAGAAACATCTGCTTCCTGTGATGAGAAAAATGAGTCGGCGGCAGCTTTTTCTTTCTCGGCATCAGCCTCTTTTTCCGCAGCTTCTGCATCAGAGGCGGCCTTCTCCATCTCCTCCAATTCCTCATCAGTAAAATCAAAATCAGCATCAAGCATCGACATAATGTGGTAATAGGCTATTTTACCTATAGTTTATAACGCTGAAACAAATAGGGATGCCCCTGGAACACAATATAAAAGAGCCACCGTTATTTCAACGGTGGCTCTGTTAAATATGTCTAATGCACTAGCTGATTCCGAGAGTATACTTCACCTTCACGGCAAAGTTGCTACGGACATATTCGCCAAATTCATCAGGATTGTCTCTGAGGAGTGGGTTGGCACTCTTCAAATTATCCTTGATGTATTGGATAGCGCCATCGAACGTCGGGGTGTCATCCGAGTTCTTATATGCCTTGACAAGCGCTTCGGCAATACGCCATGCATGTTCCTTGATGATATTATCAAGTTCATTCTTGTATTCACCGTTGAGTGCGGAACGCATATTCTGGACCTCGGCGTCGGTGATATTGTAGTTTTGTTTGATTTCTGGCTTTTGCAATGCCTTGTCGATATATGCAAGCTTCACACGTCCATAGCGCTTTCCGATAGCGGCAACGAGACTAGACAAGATGTTTTTCTGGTTCACGTCAAGACTTGTTGCTCTCACTATTGAAGCGTTAGCCTTAGCCTGTGCCTTGACATCAGACGGAGAACCGACGCTGAGATTGAACTGAGCCGCAACTTCCCTGAAATCATCAGGCAGCATATTCCAAATCGTGTCATAACGGTCCAGATTTTCAAGCTCACCGCCAGGGCCGAACTTCTTCAAGTCTTCAACTATCGCAAGGACAAGCTTTCTCACAACAGAACCGTTAATGGGAGCACCCTTGAACACAATTTCTTGTGGCTTGAGGCTCTCTTCTCGGTAATTGCTGGCACGCCATGCATAGTAAGAAACTGCTGACTTCATCACATCAGAACATGCAGACGTACGGTATACCTGGTTCAACACGATAAGTTTGTGTATGATATCCGCAGGGACAAAATCCGGGTAATCATCATGCCATTCGCCCAATGTTACGATGACATCGTCGAATCTATCCATCAAATCACGAGGAGAAAGTACGTTTCTTGACTGGAAGCGGCTGAACGGAACTGTCTTGTCGCCAACCTTGAGGTCATACACTCGGTCAATATAGTAGTTCCTCAGTTTAGCGTCGCCTGCAACAGCCTGCACGTTCGCCACTCGGACAGCATTACCTGCACGAATGACAAGGCAATCGCCCTGGCGCAACTTGAGGTTGTTGTTGGAGTGGATAAGCATATTGTTATCCCCTACGTCCAATACATCCAAGCTTGCATCAAGGTTCATTGCACTACCGCCGCCAACGAGGGTGGGATTTCCATCACGGCCCATTTCAACGAGCAGGTCCTGCATTTTGTTAACGTCAAGCTTATCATCGCTGACAAGCTCATCGATAAACTCATTCGTCTTGTTCTGCGGATACTTTTCCCTACCACGCAGAACGCCACGAGCCTTTTCGGCAGGGTTATTACCGCCCCGTTTCGAAACAGCGCCAGTTGCCAATGCAAGCTCGGCATCAACATTGACAAGCTCAGTCAGAAGTTTCTTGGATAGTATCTCAATGCTTCCGTCGGACATTGCATCGGAGTTCACCAATCCACCCTGAGCGGCCATGATACGATGGTATTCATTCATGTCATTTCCGTATCCGTGCCCATTCACAGAGTTCAGGATATCAGAAGACAGATTGAACATAAGCAGTATCATTTCGCTCGTACGAATTTGGCGGACTCGTGCCATGTACAGGCTTTCGGATTCAGTGATTCTCTTCGGAATATCACCCGCATAGTCACAGAAGAACATCCTATCGCCCTTCTTCTTTTCGAGCTCTTCCTTAGTGGATACGCTGTTCAAGAGGTCAGCAGCGGTTGGATACTGACTTCCGAACTCAGCGAAATACTCCTCAAAGTCGGACTTAGCCTTCTCTGGGCTGATATGTTTTTCAATCTGAGCCGCCTTTTCACGGATACCCTTCGTCTTCATGATTGCATAAACCAGCTGCAGACCAGCGTCAGCTGTATCAACCGCAGAATTACGGCCAACAATCTCGCCTTCCTTACCAAGACCCTTAGCAGCGTCACTACCAAAGCCATATTCCCGTCCAGTTGGCGACAGGTCACGTTCGGCCTTCATACCGACGAGGGCTTCATAGTAGGCGAATGCCGTGATGAGCCTTGCATTATTGTTGATAAGCACGTTCATCGGGTTCATCACGACCTCATTCATCACCATATCAACAATGTTCTTCTGCTTCTCGGTCAATGTACCACCATTCTTCACTCCATTGTATATGCTATCAAACGAAGCCTTCAACTTCATGAAATGAGAATTGATGAGCACCTTCTGGCGTTGCACCTCATTGTTTAGCGTCATCTGACGAGCAACCTGTCTTTCAGTAACTCTTCCGTTCTTCTCACTGGCACCGAGGTCATTGTACGTACTAGCCAACGTCATCAGGCCCGTAAAGAAGTCATGCACCGCTCCAAGGTCAATCATTTCATTGTGGTACGTATACGGAGAAGTATCGCCCGCATCCACCACGAAGGCGTCTGGACGGCCAAGCCTGTAAATGTCATCGATTTTGGATTTAAGGGCACCGTACCTCTTCTTCAAAGTCGAGGCACGTCCGTAATACGACTTCAGATTTGACCATTCACTTTCTTCAATCTTCTTTGCGTCCATCGTATCCAATTTTCCTGGACCGTTTGGAACGTTGCCGTAGTCGATAGACAAGCACTCACTCGGAACAGAACGACGCAATTTCTCCAACATGATACGGATACTGTTGCTGGCACCGAATGCCTCATGCAGCCTATCCCTTTCCGCCGTTTGGTCGCTTTCGACATTGTACAGGCAGAAGTCTACAAGCACTCGACCCGGCGAACCAGGCGTCCTTGCAGTCTGGGCATCGAACTGAACAGGCATATTTCCGCTACCGACAGGAACTCCCATCACATCTTTGACAACACCATCGGCATTCTTCACGACGATATTGGCAACCTTCGTGATGTATTCTGGGTCAGCGTCAATTTTCTGCTTCATCGCAGCATACGCCTTAAAATCAGGTGTACCTGCCGATTTCTTTTCGTCATATTCCTTAGTGAAATTCTCGTTGAACGATTCAACCATGTAGTCACTGTCGAACAATTGCTCAAGACTATTGTTCTTGATTGCGTTGTCCGTCGCATATTTAATCATCAACGCACCCATTACTGGAATAACCATACGGTCACTTCCATCATAGGCGGCATCATCCAAGCCTGAACGCAAGATTTGCTTGGTAAAGTACATCGGCTTAGCATAAGCGTTGATGTCATCCTCGACAAATTTATCCATACGGAGACGGTTATCGCTAACACCAGGACGTTTTTCAATCGCATCAGCAACAATAGACCAGTACTTATTCCTGAAATCGGCATAATTCTTGAACTGAATAGATTGTACTGCATGAGCAATTTTAATGCGAAGGAAGCCTTTGGACTGAAGTTTGGCCAAAAGTCCTGCAAGCGTAGTTTGTATACGGGAAGTACGGGCGACATCAATAGAAGAAGGCTCAGTCGTTCCGCACACCGTCCTTATTGCGGAGTCAAGCGCTCTCTGTGCTAGATTACTATCATCATCGCCGAATGCACTTGTGTCAGGAATCGATTCCTCGTCTTCTTGTGCATCGACGTGAGACATAGCGTCATTGTAATTCTCATAGCGGTTATAGCCATTTTCGTCAACGACGGCATGGTCATCAAAATAATCGACACTATCCGTGCCATCGTCTGTCTGGCCATCCGTATCGGCATCATTATACTTGCCAACATCTTCCAGCTTACGGGTGAAATCAGTAAAATCACTGAATTTTATCTTCAAGACGTCTCGTGCTGCCTCGTTGTTTCCATACTCAGCCAATTCAGCGACGATTTCATCTCGCAAATCCTTCGTATGTTCCAAATCGAAGTTTGCCTCATCTGGATTAGGGAACACCCTTTCATACGCTTTCTTAAAAGCGTCGTTCAGGTCTCCATAATACGCATTCTGGACATCGCCTTCGTCCTCATCACCCTCAGCGTTCATCGCCTTTGCGGCTCTCACTACGTTAGAGTAGTTCCATTCGCTCAGGTTCCACCTATTTGGAACGAGCACGTTCAAGACGTTCATAACAACCTTTGGACTACCAAGGTTGTACATCTCCTTCAAGTGGGTTACTAGCGTTTTCGGGGAAGCCTTCGTATTGAATACGAATTTTCCCGTAGCAGGATTGTACGTCTCAACAGTCATCGTCAAGTCGTTTCCTGGGGTCGAGAACGGCTTCAGAATCTCATTGATATCCTTCTCATCAGAAACAGTCACCGAAAGAATGCTCTTAAACAAGGTGACTAGACCAGTCATGTCCGTTACCTTTACATCAGGGAACGCCAGGTCCTGGGCCTTCATTTCCTTCAAGGCAGCAAGAACCTGGGTATATGCTTTATTCGCTGCAGGTGAGCTGAAACGAATTCGACCTGTTTTTCCGTCATGAGCAACAGCCCTGCTATACCTACCGATAGCTGAATTCATCAATTCCTTCACCGAGGCGAAGATAGCCTTCTTATTATTGCAGGTCAATCCATCGGTCAAGGTATCAGGCGTATCGTTGCGAATGATGTCACCTTCTTTATTCTGCATGGTGACAAATGCAACTCCGTGCGGAATAGCGATGAAGTAGACGCCAGCCTGCGATTTACGGAAGAAAACATTCGGGACTACATCTTTGGCAAGCTGGATATCAATCTGAGGACCAACCTTGTATGTGTGAGATTTACCGTCATCCGTAAAGAACACGACACTTGTCTCAGCGGCGTCGCCTTTATAGTTCTTAGCGGCCTTCACATCCTTGCCAATATCACGTCCGAGCTTATCTTCGGCCTTACCAATTCCCTCATCAGTCTTCAAGTTGTCCAGTCTCTCATAAAGCGGAACGCCTTCCATCTTCATACGTTCGAGTTCCTTATCAATCTTTTCCTGGCTAAGGTTCTTGACAACCGTAGCCTTAGCTACGGTCATGTCCCTATGAGCCTGGTCGACGATGTCTTCGCCCGTATATTCACGGAAGGTATTAGAACGCTTTTTAGGCTGGCCAATTGCGACACCGACTGCTCTGACAGTATTCTCGTCAGCATTATCCATCCTCGGCCTTTCAGCAAGGGTTTTATCCAACGAAATAGTGACCTTGCCGCTAGGTTCCTGAGTCACCCAGCTGTTTCCCCACTTCTTGAAAACATCAGCAAGGTCTGCCTTGAGGCAGTCACTGATGACTCCCTTGTCCTTCAACGCTGCAATAAGGCGAGATGACGTAATGTCAAGCTTCGTGTTCTGCTGTTCCTTACCAGTAGGCTTTCCATTACTCAACGCTTCGGCAATGTCACCGTAATTGTGGTTTTTCAACACGGCACAGAACCTCGGTATAGTCTCATTCGTCAGAGACAGCACATCGACGACATACTGAGGATAGATATAGATATCATCCAGGTTACTGTTAGTCAGCCTCGACGGGTCGATTCTCTTCAGTATGGCATTACCCGCATTGAGAACAGAACCCCAGTTAGTCTTAGCACCCAAAGAGCTTCCAGAAATCGGCGACAACACTTTTCTAGCGAGGTTCTCACTACCCATGCCGAAGAGCTCATTCAGGGGGATTTTCTTTTCCTCGCCAGTAGATGGGTTCCTCTGCTTACGTGCATCGTCTACATACTGGAAGATGTACCTGAGGAAAGCCGCATATCTACCGACATCCTCAGATTCGGTATACTTCTGGGTACTCATCTGCTTCATGATAGAGACATAGTTGGTCTTCAAGGCCTCTTCGAGCACGCTATAGTAGCTTCCAGCGACTTCGTTGAGCTGAGCTTCATCATCTCTCTTCGTCGTTGTGGGGACACCGTCTTTATCATACGTAGTAACAAAGGTGTTATCCGCCTTCTCGTTCAATTTCTTACCGATGAGCTTCAAGAACCGCTCGAATATGGTCGGCACGTCCTTAACGCCGTCCGAACCATCATCACATTTAAGTGCGGCAAGTTCAGGAAACTGTCGGGCGTAATATGCCTGTTCCTTCGGACTCTTCGTACTGAAGAAAATGCTGCGTACACGCTTCTTCGGCAGAATGCTTTTGGCAAGGTCAATCATCATGCCGACATCACGGTCCGAATACTTTTCGGCAACCCATTCAAAGGTGACTGGTTGATGCTCTTCTGTTACCCGCTTCTCAATCTCGTACGAGTTGGCGTTTTTCGCCATTTCCTCGGTTATCGGGAACGCATAGCTTAACAGCTTCTGATAGTTCTCTCTGGCTTCTGCCTTGACTGCCTTGTCTATATCTTTGGAAGACATGGCTTCGAGCACAATTTGCGGCATATTCATACTAAAATCCCTGTAATGGACTCAATTTCACATATAGTTTATATAATGGAGATAAAAAAGATATCAAAAAAAGCGGGAAATAACCCGCTTCATTTTGTAAATATCTCATAGTCCTGTCCCGTCTTGCACCAAGGGCAGATATACCCCTTTGGCAATGCGTATTCTTTGTCAGATATTCTAGGCATCGAGTCATTCGCACTCATCTTAGGGCAAGGTACGATTGAGCCAGCAGGGTTTACCCCAATGTAACCCTTGATGCCATGCCTGTACCGAGGGTGCGGGTCTCCAATACGGTCAGTAAGCCTATACGGGATGTGGTTGGCCTCGCAATACTGAATCTTCTCGGCCTCGTGGTCGAACAGGTTCTTGACTATGAGTATCATGTCGTAGTCTATCGGCCTCTGGTCCCATCTGTGCCATGCCGATATCATCTTCATTGAACCCATACGAGGAATCTTGCGTGAACCGTTTGTCTTTATCTCGCCGTGATAACCGTTAAGTTCAAGCCAGTTGACCAATTCCTCTATACCGTCATACATGGCGGGTTCTCCACCCGTCAGTTCGACTTCCCATACATCAGGCGGCAGTTTGCGAAGAAAACGGAACAAGTCCGCATTCTTCACAATATACTGAGGCTTTTCGACAAAGTTGTGCCACTCTCCTGTCGGACATTCTGGACAGGAAAAGTTGCACTTCGTTGTCAGGTTCAGTTGGCAGAGCTTCATTACGACTTCCGATAATTGATATTCACGCTATACTTGCATACCAACTCTTGGTCCTCAGCCAATGTCACGCCGCATAGCTCTCCCGCACCTTGTGCATCATCGCTCGTCTTAAAGCCCAAAATGAGATACCTAAGCATATCGTCGTAAGTACCGTTGGCACCGACATTACTATTCGTATTCAATGCAGCGGAATAATGACCAAGAGGCATCGGTATAAAGTCATCAGTATCCCACATATTCCAGCCATAGGATGAACTCGTCGGTTCGTCGACGTTAGTCCTAGATACTTCGACGCAAGCTGCACTTCCCGAAATCGTATAGGTGTCGCTACCCGTGTTTTCAAGCACCAACAGGCCATTCTCAACCTTGAATTTAATATCGCTATTACCAAGGCGTCCATTCATGGTCTCAACCACATTGCCACTATTAGGAATATTCTCTCCATTTAGAACAACGCAATCTGCCCTACTGGTGTCTCTTAGAGCCCACAGGTTCATTGCATATTCGCCACCTGCACCCTGTGCCCATCCAGTATTAGCACACTTGAACGTCACTTCCAAATTGATTGTTCCAAACTTTCCGTTCGTGCCACCCGGCATCCAGGCAACTGTCGCCAAATTACCTTCAACACCTACGACAGTAAGGACATCACCAATATGAGGTTCAGAAGCACCGCTTACACCACAGTTTCCGAGAATCATCTTGTTCATGTACATACCAACGCCGCCCAATGACCATATCATCGGATAGTTATGGTAGTTACTTGCAATGTATGAACCAAACTCAGAAATGTAAGCACTTGCATCCGTGCCGCTGCTACCGATTGTCGTACCTTCCAATCCACCAAGTATAATGTGGTTGTTTATAGTGCTGCTCGACAGACTCAGTGAACCATATAGGTGGAAGTTACGGAATGTTCCAGACGTAAGAGCCACCGTCTTTCCCACCAACGTAGCAAATTCGATAGTTGACGAGCTCAGATAATGCTTAGTACCTGTTTCATATATATACGAGCAGTCGCACAATGCAATGCAGGACTCCGACACCTTCATAACGCCAAAATTATATCGGTGCGTTGTCACAATGTCACCGTTCTTCGCAGACAGTTGCAACATGCTGTAACTGAGCGACAAGTCAGAGAAGTTGACAACACTCTGATTCACTGCACTGCTTACGTAATTACTTACAATTGACGAATCGTAAAGTTTGACACTACTGAAAGATATTTCAACAGAATCGATTGTTTTATGTTCACACCAAGTGTTCTTGAATGACATAGGCGAATCCTGAATACCACCGTTTGCGTAGATATCCGAATACGTCGTCCTCATGTTACTAATGCCAATCGCATTTGCCACAATAGTGCCGTAATTGATGTTGCTAGTATTGGTGTCTATCTCAGTAGCGCCCGTACTTGGGTTGGTGTACGTTTTTTTCCAGAAATACACATTGTTACCCATCAAATCGCTATGATGCATGTTAACGGACGTATCATGCACCATCAACGCAGGAAGGCTACCCATACTGTCATACGAGACATTCGCTCTACTCTTTGTCATGAAAGGTAGATTATGTGCGTTATCGGCAATCACATCAGAGAAATATATTCCCCTGCTAGTATCTGTATTTTGAGCAAAGAATCGGGATACATATATGCTGCTAACATCGATACTATCACCCATAATACTAGCTTGGTACGCAGAAGTTATGTTAGATTCTTCAACAAAAATTGACGATGTAGCGCCGCCAGTGATGACACTATTGTACGCTGTCAGCAAAGTCCGACACACTGGAGTAGCAGTATTCTTTTGCAGCTTATTGTTATCGCCGCATACCGTAGAAAATACTGCACCAACCAACTCGTTTTTATATCCGTTCAGAATAGTGTTATGAGACGATTCGCTAATCTTATTGTACATTCCGCCAAATATACTGTTGTAGTGGGCCGATGCAAAGATTGAGCTTTTCTCGCCAGCGTTGAAATTGTGATTTCCCGCACTGAGGCTTCCTTCCATGAGTGCGTAAGAGTCATAACCAAGCTTATAACTAGGTATAGCATCGGCAACCTTAACTGCGTCAGCAACACAAAGAACAGCTACATAACTAAACCCGTATTCAGGAATGGACGGTGTGCTAATAATTTCAAACGTATCGCCATCAAACTTTACAACCTTGTCGGTCCTGTCTGCGATAGCCAAGTATATGGCTGGCGCATCTGGGTCATAGTAAAGAGATTTACCTGTGCGGCCAGTCAAAGCAGCACCAAGAGGGTAAACATTGCCTGTTCCTCCGCTTTGCTTCCAATATGAGCCACTGGACCTAATACTCAGTACATCGTCCTTAGTAATCTTAGAACAAATTGCCGTCCACTCATCATACGTAGGAATTCTCCATCCTGTTGATGAAAGTCTCTGAGACACAGTCGACAACTGGTCTATCCTATACAGCTGGACCTTAGGAAGCTTCATTGAAGTGGTTCGCTTGAACGCAAAGCCAGTATAAAGGCGAGATGACGTGTACTGGATATAATATGCAGTATACTCACGCTTCGTTTCATAGTTTTCAAGTGAGCGGTTAAGTTCATTGACGAACTCGGTTATGCTATTCAACTCGTTCGGAATACCCTGCGTCACTACACCAGCGTCGTTAGTTTGAACACCATCTGCCGTCTTAGTAATTATCACATACGGATAGCCCGTAACTATGGTTCCAGAACCGAAGTAATCAGTCACCGACTGTGTATTATTGATAAAGTCGTTCGTCTCAGCATCATCAGGGTAATCATACGCCACACTATTAGTATCGGAAGAAATCGGCTGGATAAACGAGTACAACTCATAATATAACTCGGTACGAAGCCACAATCCACCAATTCGAACGGCTTTCTCCTGGTCATACGTGAAGTCGCTCGGTGTCATATCCAAATAATGATTACCGTCAATCACAGCCTCGGAAGTAGAAATCAACTTACCAGGAGGCCCAAAACTCGGGCTGACATATGCGCTATACAAATCATCTTGTCCAACGGTGGTCTTTCTTGCATGGATATGCCAATTTTGCTTACTAGGATGTCCGATTCCGCCTACATTACCTATAATATCAGAATAACTGACATCAATCTTTTTTCCTTCTTCCTGGGCAAGCCTATTCCTGACGGAGTTAGACTCGTAGTCCTCGGCATCAACCAGGTTTCTCAACCCAGTTGAAACTTTGTTATTCTGCTTGATTTCTTCCTGCTTCGGGCAGCATCCCTTGGCGTTCTTCTGGTCACGGATATAGCCCATCTCAATCTGCATGTTGATGATGGCTTCACCCATGGCAGCGTTAGCAACCAGCTGGTTCTTGTACCAGTCGATGGCATCGTCCTCATAGAGGTTGTAGAACACGGCGCTTTCACGGATTACAGAAGAATCGTCGACTGCTGCGGAGAGGTCAACAAAAATGTCGGACTGGAATTCAGACAAGCCTTCACCAGAATCGCTCAACGTGACTGGGGAATCCCATTCACAGACGGCAAACAGGACTGGTTCGGCTTCGGTATCAATCTGATACTGGGCCTTCATCTCGGCACTGTCACCAGAGCATCCATACTGTCTCATCGGAACGGCATAGATACCAATACGGTTAAACTTGAACGAGACCATCTGGCTATTAAACAACTTCTGCTCTTCTTCACTCGGAGACGGAATCAACGAAGCGACATTGTCGGCATCACCTTCAACGTCCTTGAAATAAGCATCGTCCTCTGCATTTCCATTGAGTTTCAACTGGACTTTGAGCTTAATGCCCGTAGCATACTCGTTATCAGCAGTCTTGGCGGTACTCGTCACAGAGTAGTCGCTAATCGGGAAGTACTTCGTGGCCTTGGCCATGTTGCGGCAACCCGTATTTTCATCATACAGGAGGCCAGATGCGTTGACTGGGGCACAATACTTGTTGAAATTCGATATGGAAAGAACTTTCCAATACTCCAAACAGTATTGGTTATAGTCTTCGCCCATGTCCGTTTCGTCGTTCTGTGTATAAGTATATACAGAAGGAGTCCATCCGTCTGAATCCACCTTATTGGGGTTGGAAGGGTCGGAGTTAAACTCGTCCAATCCATCTTCATATTTATTCCCAGACTCTGGTTTCGGCAATCCATTCTTGTAACCTTCATAGTTACGGAAATCCGTAGACACCCTCGGAACGGCAACACCATCGACTTCTTCCACTGGATAGAATTTGTCAATGCTGTCGTTTCCCGAACCGAGGAAAATGTTCATGCCGTTGATAGACCATCCTTCGCCAGCGGCCTTTACACCAGTGTACAACAGCGGGGCAGGCAACGGAATCCTAGACTTTGTATAGCCGATTCCATTGTTGTCACGGGACGTGTTCACCTCGACACCAGGATAGACATAGGCACCCTTCAAGCCCTTTGTTCCGTCAACGAATGTAACGAGGTTGTTCTTTCCATCCTCATCGAGAACATATCGATAATTCTTCTTGATGTTGCTATCGTAGTTTACGGACTTGAATTTCGAACTGGCCTTGGTCGTCTGGTAGCCGTCACCGTTCATGTCGCCCTGGAAGATATTATAGATGATATCTCCATTTTCCGTCAGCTTCGTCATCGAAGGGCTGAGCTTTTCTCCATCCTCTTCCTGCAATTCATCAGGCACGAATGCCAGGGCGTACCATCCAATCCACCAGTGCTGGCCAGTCGCCTTAGATGAAGATGCCAATAGTTCAAGTCCCTTATTAGTTATCTGTGTTTTCGCTGCCATATCGATAGTCTCTGAAATACAACAATAGTTTATAATGTGGCACGGAATCCGTTCCACCCCCTTATAAACTATATTAAGTAAATGACACAGGATTGTTCATGACCAACCGACTCAAACTTTTTACCGAATCCGTCGCACAGATGGGGGTTCAGAAACCAGAGCTCGAAGCACTGACGAAACTATTCAAGGTATGCCTTGAAAATGCTATCGGTCTATATGACGACTTGGACTCTGATGAAGCATACTACGAAGACGATAACGAAAACGACCTTAACATTGATAATGATGACGAATCCCCCGACGATGACATCGATGCAAACGGTGTCGACGCAAGCACGCTTGCTGACAACCTTAGCGAACGAACTACTCCAGACCCTGCGGACGATATCGCCGAACTTGAGGATGACATTCCCGAACCCAACCGCACTGAATCGACCGCAGGCACAACGCTGGCGGACGCTTACATCAAGGTAGCGCCTAAGCTACTGGACAGAAACCTATGTAAACCCAGTGATATAGACAACATGGCCAAATTCATAGACTGGCTAATCAGCAAGTTCAATTCATTCGACTCAGACAAGTACATGAGGCAGGCCGAAGCGCTTGCCGGCAGGAGGAGGAACTCTTACAATACTGACCGCATGGACAAATGTCTTAGCGTTATCGGTTCAGGTACATATGTAGTTCAGCTATTGAAAGATATTGCTGCGGCATTCCACGATAAGCTCAGAGTAGCCACTCTTAGTAGCGAATCGTCAATCTTCTCGGTAGCGAAGGATATCAACGATTTCGTTTCCGAACGGTTCGGCGGCAGTGACACTTCTGATTTATCTTCAACCGCTGACGAGAACGTCGTAACCTACGGTAAAGGTTTCTATAACATCGATGATGACAGCCATGAAGCTACTCCTGAAGAACGTATGGCCGCCGATAAAATGATGGAGAATCCGTCCGCCAAGGACACACAGCCAAAATCAGATGTCGACAGTTTCTCCCCAGACACCACAGTGGAATCGGTAGACACAACACTTGCTGACTTCGTTAGCTTTATCCCAAGTTCTGATATGTCCGACAGAGATGCAGCCGACTTCGACAAACCTCTCAGCAAGGAAAAGAAAAAACGAGCAAAACTGTTGACAAACCAAAGGGCCGCCTTTGCCAATGCCCACAGAGGGGATGTCGTCGAAACATCCTCGCTGGACGCAGGGGACGACCCCTGGGCCGACCTATAACGAACAATGCCGACCAATGGTCGGCATTTTTTATTCAAATGTTTCTGATACCTTTGGTAGCGACGGGCGTCCATCCAAATCGCTGGCGTTGATTACTGGAATCGTATCATCCTTTGCTTCGGCCCTTATGTGAGCAATCAGCTTTTTCACCATGTTCTTCTGGTAAGTAGAGTACGAACCAATCGTAGACAGAGGATTCTCTGATGCGACAAGCACGATGGATACGGCATTCTTGTTCGCCGCCTCGTCATTGTATTCCAGTCCGCTCGCATAGTAGGCGTCCTGGTCCAACTGGACGAACTGCAAGAAACCAGAGTTGTTGAGTATGCCAGTCTTAGATTCAGATGCAATTTCGGGGTCACCCTCTATCTGGCCCACAAGGTAATGGGCGCTGGACTGCGACCCTTCCTTCATGAACTCGTCAGCCATCTCGGGGAACGTCTTGGAATCGCTGATACCGATGATAATCTTATCTATCTTCTTGTCGAATCTCGAAATGTAGTTTCGAGTCAATGACAGCTCGACTTCGTCAACCTTCTTACCATTAGCATCATTGATAGGAAGGAACGTTGCGCTCGGGTCGCCCTCGACTATGACGGACGGTTCATTGCTCTTGTTGTCCGCCGTCGGGTTGTTGTACATCTCGATGGTCTTAGCCGAAACATGCGGGATAGTCAGATATTCGCTTCCCTGGTTAAGGACACCCTTTCCGACAGGCATTGCAGTGAATATGTCTATCGACGCCTCGGTCAATACAGCATGCTCGGGTACGCCTTCATTGTTGTTAGCCCCGTTTCCAGCATTGCCGTAAGCCTTGTCGCTCGTCATCAAAATCTTGCTTTCTCCATCCCATACGATATGACCCCCGTTCGGGCAGTCTATCGTACTCATCTGCTTCGCCCTGTCGTAGTAACGCATGAATCCGTCACCACCAAGGTTGTAGACGGCGACGTTAGGATAGGAGTTCTTTGCCGTGTAGTTATAATCGAGGAATCCGTCCTTTGACGGAGAAACCGCCACATACCTTCCCTGCCTTATGTCCCCGTCGATGAAGTAGACTTTCAAGTAATATCCCTTCTCGGGGACGGCATTCAGACAGGTCATGTCTGGGCGGACGAAATACTGAGCATCGTCGTCAATTTCGTCGGTTTCACCTATGATTCTAGCCTGTACGCCTCCCCTCAATTCGGGGTCAACCTTGTTCGTTACGACCAAGGCGTCGTACAGGAAATGTTCTCTCATTTGTCCCATATATTACCACACATCTCAGATTCGCTGTCATCGATATTGTAATTCATGTTCACGTCCGTCTTTCCAGTGTTCGTGAACGATACGTTCTTAACATATATTTTCCCGTGGGGAAGGTCAAGATACTTGATGAAATCATCGAACACAACCTGGATTGGCTTAAAGCACTTGATGTTCTTTATCAAGGTATTGACCTTCTCGTCACCAACGACACCGTTATCGAAGTTGGCATCACTGCGGAACTTCACCTTGACGTGAGGTGTAGGAACCCACTTGCTTATCTTTCCCTGCTCATAGTCGGAATTTTCACGGATGCTAACCTGGTCTTCTTCGATGAGTTCGTCATACGGACGGTCGACATCGGTCCACATCGTGATAACCTCGGCCACCAGGCCGAACGTTTCCATAAGCATTTCGAGGCCCGGCCTTGTGCCGCCAAGCGTGTAGTACTGCGGAAGGTTGGACACGGTTTCCCTCAAAGCCTTTTCACGGTCTTCCCTAGTGGCATACATGCGGTTGGCATCAACGTCGTTCTTGGCATCGGTGATGTCATATCCCATGAACCTGGCCAGATATCCGATAAGCTCAAAGTCGATTACATTGGCGTCCCTGAGATAGATTAGGCGTTCCAGCTTTTCAACCAGAGGATACTTCATATCTGGGATTCCCTTGAACTTATCATCCATGTCGAATCGAGGTGCGACAGAAGCATAGTCATGCTTCGAGTTGAACTGAGGCATCGGCTGTTCCGTCGTGTCGATGTTCTCCACGTACGGGCTTGAGAAGTTGTAGCTCCTGATGTGGAACGGCATTATGTAGGACGAGATTCCGTTATCCAGGTCCTCGGCTATCATGCGTTCCATTTCGGGGTAGGTATACGGGTGGTACACATACTCATCAATCATCTCATCTGTTGCGGCATTATCCCACTCGTTGTTATGATACCTGTCTATATCAATTTTCTTGATTTTCATGATACGCTTTTCGGTACACGGTGTCCACAGACCCTTCTTGACAATATACCTCTTAGGCATGTCGTCATGGAGATTGTCATAAGCGAACACAATGTCGCCTTCCTGGAAATCGTATTCGGCATCAATGCAGTTCAGGTACTGCTTATACATACCAAGCGGCTCGACATCGTCAAGGTGTCCATTCTCTGGAATGTACACACCCTTGAATGCATAGCCACCAAGCACGTCGATTGAACGGCTGCCGTCAGCAAACTTGTACAGGAATGCCTTTTCGTTGACAACTCCCGTAACGATGGCGTTGTAGTATTTCTCTCCGACATACAGGACGATGCGTGTGCCCTCTTTGTATCCATGCGGAATCTCGGTTTCCACATAGTCCAGAGACGGCTTCTGTGCGATGGAATCAACAATCGCAATTCCGTACTTGAAGATTTCATAGGTGGACTTACGGTTCACCATGACTTCGCTTACAAGATACTTGAACCATTTTCCTTCCGTGCAGGTCATCTTGCAGTTGTTAACCGCATAACCCGCCTTTTCAGGAATGCTCTTCGGCACCACCTTGTATGTGAACATACGAGGGGTAACAACGGTATCCACCACGAATCGGCCATCAAATTCCAACGGGTAGACAGCACTTATGTACACACAGCTCTTCTTCTCGACCAAGTCCATCCTGTCATGAACCACTACCGTCACGGTATCGTTACCGTCAAACGTAATGGATTCTATCAAGTTTTCGTCACCCTTGGCGCTCGACGGGTTTGTTGACGAGATGTCCATGATGTTCTGGTGGGTATACAGATAGAACGGCGTCTCAATGGTATCGCCAGAGAGTTCCGTCCAATCCATTATACCAACCTTGTAGTACGTGTCGCCCACCTTCAAGACATCGCCTTCTTCAGGGGAAACCATCGAATACGAGTTTTCCAACTGATTGTTCGAGTGAGAGGAACCCGTCTCGTAATGAAGCCACTCAGCCCCTTCAAGAGGAACGTGAACGGCATCAAGCTTAATTCCATAAACGTAGTCATCTACAATCACATCGACCTTGTGCTTGCTTCCGAGGACTTCGTTAATCCATCCGTCATTGGCGGTATTTGTCGGAGCATTGACAATAGTTGCCTTCGTGTAGATTGAATAGCCGTGCGGGTATGCCGTGTGTATGTACAGATATCCAGGCTTGTACTTTTCCTCCGCAGGCTGCGTGAGATAATAGTCTATCCTAGTTATCGGGTTGTAGATATCACGATAACCAGTGATAGTCACATTTCCCCTAGCCGTGATGTTCGATTCGTCATAATCAGAATGCCTTACGTACGTGAAGTTATCCTGGTCGATGACGGTAATGATATCGAACTCATTAGGCGGGGTATTGAAGTCGAACATTTCGTAAGGACTGACCGCCCCACTGACCCTGACTTTAGACTGGTCTGGCAGGTTGTGCTTTGCCGCAGTTACGGTCACAATATAAGTGCCAGCGGCGGTTTCTGTTGCGTTCAATCTCATTGCAGTTATATCCAGCGTATTGGCTAGGCCCTTCAAGGTTACGCCCTCCCCTGGAATCGTGCTGGCTATCGAGTAGTTCTCCATGTTCTTCAATACGATGTCATTTTCATCGTATGTCGTATAGAACTCACAGAAACCCGTCCTAGCCTTACCAGACGTATTGTAAGTAGCCATGTTCATCAGGAAATCCCTATCCTTCCATCCGAATATAAGCCTGTTGTCATCAGCCTTTTCAATGAACAGCCTGTTCATTACGTCATTCAGCTTCTCATACTGGTCGATGTCAACCGTCTCACCATATTCAAGCTGCGATGTACGGAAGATTCCTTCCATGTAATCGTTGTAAATCGGCTTTCTTGCAATGTCGGCAACCGTGTACATATAAGGTACGACGGCACCTTTCTCAATCAATTCACTCTCGCTCTCGGAACCAGAGATAGGCTTCGTAACACGGTAGATAGACTTGGTCAACGGCCAGTAGACCATATCACCCGTCTTGTATCCATTGCCAGGGACAAATTCCTTAATCCGTATGACATCATTAAATTCATCTTTGTAGGCACACTTCAGCAGATAGGAACCGTTCGACGGCATCCAGTAATCCGCAGTGTATATATCTTCATACCAATAACGGCATTTTGCCGTATTACCTTCAACTGAACCAATAACCGCCCTTGACCTATTAGCGGGTCCTTTCAAGAACGCAAACTCGTATAATCCATTTATCGTAGGTTCATCGTTCCCATCGGTTATTTCAGGAATATCCTTATCAAACCATACATGATACTTTGCACCAGCAGGGTCCATCAGAGTGACCTGCTGAATCGTATACAAGTTGTTATCTTCGGTTCGAATAATTCCTTCATCACCACGCTCAATTTTTGATATTAAACAGAAGTCGCCTACTTCAGGAACGACATCGCTGTGCATCTCCACATCTCGGCCATCATATTCGTCCGTAAAGTATCCCATCGCAGCATCCATCGCATATACATCTACCACCAACGACTCTGCATCACGCTTACGTATGCTTCGTTTTCCCAACGGGAACTTAACTTGTCCATTATCCGTCAGTTTTCTAAAATACGAACGTCCTCCAGATACGGAATAGCTTGCCAATGGAGTATCAAAAGCATCACCAAACGCACTGTCAAGTGTATCGACCCATTCTTCGGACTCCATCCCATCATGGCGGCATTCGAAATAGTAGTGGTTACCCGCAATGATTTCAATAGTACCTGGAATATCCACGAAATTCTTAACCTTCACATTGATGTATGTAGGATATCCTTCACTATCCAATGGTCCATCTTCAAAACTGTACATGTTTTCAAAACTGAGTTCACCAATCTTCTTGTTACCCCTAGTCGTGTACGGATATACAGTATCGCCTTCCTTAACCGCTTCCGCATTTATGGAAGCGTCTGGGTCCCATTCGAGTTTCGGCGTTACATTGCCATAATCGTAACCAAGATGAGAATAAGACACCGCATACTTATACAGCCTGTTGGGCATAGTCATGTATTTTACACGAGATACGCCAGGAGTAAGGTCTATCACATTCCTGAACCTTACCTTCAATATGTTTCCGCAAGGTGCGTTCTCGACCGTATACTGACCAGCCAGCGTCACATCACGGGCGCCGCTAGTTCCGACGACCTCGTTGCTTTCAATAATGAACGAGTCGCCTACATTAAGGTTGACCACATTGGACAGAGTCAGATATCCGAAGCCAGACTGGTTCGGATTCTGTTCGTTCTCGATAAACTCTACCTTTTCTATCCTGTATTCCTGATAGATATACGAGTCCTTTCCGTTCATGAACTCATACAGGTCTTTGAAGTAGAATATTCCCGTCGGAGCATCGCCATTCCAGCTGAAAATCTCGCCACCGTTGGCATTGTCTATGGAAACATAATTGGTATTTCCACCAAAGTATTTATAAAGGTCTACATCGATGGTGTCGGTACCGATTTCCTCACGGTATCTCGATGGGGAATTCTCCACCTCGTCAATCGTGACATCGAACTTGATGCTGTACACATTGGCGTTGTTAATCTGACCGACAAAGGAAACAACAGCTTCGCTCACATCTTTCGGGATGAACTTAATCACACGAGGGGCGCCGTTCACCATCGCATTCATCGTATTCTTGAACGGGTCCTGCGAAGTCCTCATCGGGTCGAGCACCAACAGGTTATCCGCCTTGTTGATGTAATACGGATAAACGCTATTGTCCTTGTACTGGATATAGATTACGTCACCATCGTTCGACGGGTCGCCACTGCTATTGCCCTTCATCATGTTCTTGTACACATCCAGAGGGATTGTCTCGCTAAACTCGCCCTCATAATAGATGTTGTTCTTGATGTAACTCAACGCCTTCGTCGTATTGTACGTAGCATTGGTTCTAGGCAATGACAGGTAGTACACGTAAAGGTTGTTGCTATCGCATGCAGACAGTTTCTTGACAAACTCGTCGATGCGGTTCTTCATCGCCTTTGCCGTACTCTCGGTAGCAAAAAAGTTGAACGTAAACCTAGTCGAATCTTCGAGGTTCCTGTAAGCGTTGTTCAGGTAGTCGCTGAACAGCTGCATAAGGGTAACCACGTCCTCTTCTTCCTTCAGGAAGTCTGGGACGTAGTTCATGAAATCTACGAAGCGGAATAGACCGCCGTCATTTACTGCAATAGGATTCTTTGCCATTTTCGCCCCTTAGATTTCCCTGTCGTAGGAAATCGTGATGTCCTCGGGATGTATCTCGCACTGGACAATCTCATTGTCCATAGAATAGTTCGTAATGTTTCCGTCCTTGTCGATAAGGCTCTTGGCAACCTTGTAGAGGAGGATGTTTCTGACCAGCTTCACGTATTCCAATCCGTAACGGATGTAGTCGTACATGAAGTTTCCGTTCGTTTCCTTCAAGGAAGTCACAACGTCCGTATCGACGAAAGCCAGCTTATTTTCCTTCGTCAGCGTCCATCCCTTTATCGCATCAATCAAGTCGTAATACCTGTTCGCACGGTCGAGGTCTCCCGTTCCACGGGTATCCTTGTATGCGGCATAAATCGACTTGAACATGGACTGCATCAAAAGGTCCCAAATATAGGCGACAAACTTGTCTACGTCATCCTCGTTGATTCCTTCCCTGATGACATACTTGCCATCTGCCGTAGTTGCCAGATACTGCTTGTAGTAGGCGCTGATAAGGCCAGCCATTTCCGTCTGAGACGGAACAGGGAACGTGAGAGATTCCGTATAGGATTCATGACCAGGTGCATGATGCGTGTAGTCGAGCGTAATGTTGAATCCTTCCTTGCCTATCGAGCCAGAAGTGATGTACTCACTCGTCGCATCGCCCATCCATGTCAACTCGGTCAAATCCAGGTTGTCATACATGTCGTTTGCCGCCTCGAACGTGACATTAACGCCAGCCACTTCGGGAAAAGCGTGAATCAGAGAGGCAATCCTCGACCTGTAAATTCCAGTCTTGAAATCTGTATTGTCTTTGAGGTACTTGTATACGTTGTATTTCAGCTTTTCCTTGATGTCACTGAAGTTGTTTCCACGATACAGGATAAGGTCAAGCTTGATGTTGTAGTTATGTACAACTGGGTACACATACATGTGGTATCCAGCGCCAACCGTAATCATACCACGACGGTTCAGAGCCCTCATTATGCTGTCAATTTCGCTTCCTACCTCGACAAAGTCATACGGGGTCAGCTTAGCACCGAACACCGTATCAACATACGGCAAGGTGACGACATCCTGGAATGACTGGCCATGAGGAACTGCATTTACCATCATCTGTTTGTAATCATCGACGGAGTGCGATGGGTCGTTGTTGTACAGGACTTCCGCTATGTTATTCACAGCGGTTTCCATCGCATCCCTGAACTTGTATGCACATGTCTTGTCGGGCATCTTCTGGTTGTCATATTGCCAGATGTACATCAAGCCGTTAACCTTGAATCCAGAGAGGAAATACTCGTCAGGTGCGGTAGGATAATACTTATCTTCCTTCAACCTGTAAAGGTCCTTGATGGCGGTAAACCTTACCTGGTTCATGTACTTGATGTCAAGCGTTCCGTCAGGCAGCTTCGTATTCAGAATGTCCTCACCGAATGCCGTAGCATACTTAATGTCGGCATACCTACTGAGGAATATCTGGTAACTCAGCTTGTTCACCAGCCTATCCAAAGTAGCATAGATTGACGGGGCGTTATTCTTGATGGAGTCGATACTTTCAATGTCAAGACCACCCCTCACATCGCTTGTCAAGGCGAAGCTCAGGTCATCCAGCTTGATATCGGATTCGTTTTCGTACTCGTTCCTGATGTGAATGTTGGACTTGTACGGGTTAATCTTCGTTCCGACAACATTGATAAGGTTTCCACGCTCACCGTTGGTGTAGAAGTAGTGAACCTTCACTTCGCCGTAAGGAATGGCGGATTTCAAACCGTCACCAAACCTAACCTGAACGCTTCCGTCGTTGGCAGTTTCAAGCAAGACCGTATAGTTGGTCGTGGAGTTTTCACCTTCCACGAAAGCCTCGATGTCGTTCACCTTGTTTTCCAATGCTGGGTCAATGAAGCCTCTGCGGGAGATTCTCCAATAGATGTTGCCATTGATGGCATCCGTGCTGTCGAAGTTGTCAACAAGGGAAGCATCAGTAGTTACGCTCGTGAAAGTATTCTTCCTGCTTTCAAACTTATGGTCTTCGGCATAGTTGGGGTCATTTTCCCCGAAATAGTCACTAAACCCGCCATCGGCAAGATAGAAGGTCTGGTTCTGGGTTCCGTTAGACACAAAGACAGTTTCCTTGAAGTATCCCTCGGCACAAACACATGTTCCTGAAATCAGTTTCAGCAAGCCCGTTTCATCGGGGTCGTTGTTACGGTCATATTCCCATTCGGAATCACTGACGGCAGTAAGGATGCTGCTACCGATACTGAACTGGGTGCCCATAGGGATGAAAATCTTAATCTTGCCATAGACGCCAGTCTTCTTGGTCTGTATGGCGAAGGCAGCCTTTGCAGGAACTGGGCGGCGGATGCTGTATCCAAGCATTCTCGCACCAGCATAGATGGCAGGGGTGTTGTAGGCAGTTTCAAGGAAGGCGTTGTTGAACGAGCTTTCACCGTAGTAGGCCATAAGGTCTGCTACGCCAGAGAAGAGTTCAATCATCATTCTTCCGTATGAAGATGTGCTGAAATCAGCAAGCTTTCCACCCTTAGCCTTAAAGATGGTCAACAGGTTGTCCCTGATGTCATCATACGATATGTTGGTGTATTTTCGAGATATGTTAGTTGCCATAATAAACTGCCTTTATTTCAAAAATAGTTTATAATCTGGTACGAATTTCAGACCATAAAAAAAGGCGGCGTAAATACTTACGCCGTCTAATGAAATATATTACAGACCGTATTAGGCGAGCTTCTGCTTGTAGTTATCGATAATCGCCTTTGCCGCATTTGCAGTGGATTCTGCCCTGCGGAAGTCGCTAACGATGGACTCGCACTGAGCCTTCATCATTGCAAGACGGTTTTCGCTTTCAAGCATAGGCTTACTCTGCGGAGCAGCGAAAGCAGCCGATTCAGCGAGCATCTTCTGCTGTTTGTACTTGCCAACGATAGATTCAAGCTTGGTTTTCAGTCTGCTCTGGCTAGTGGCCTTACGGTAAGCACCAACGATAGATTCGCACTGTGCCTTGAGGTTCTTTTGCTGTACGGATTCGGCGAGCATCTTCTTGTTGGCTGCGTTCACAATGGCTTCGCACTTTGCCTGTGCTTCACGCTGCTTACAGATTCGGTCGTAGTTGTTCAGAACGGATTCGAGACGGGCACGAAAGTTTCTCATCTGGACGGATTCAGTCAACGGCTTTTCGCCCTTGTCCTCTTCTTCGCCGTCGCCTTCGCCATCGCCATCGCCATCGCCTTTGTCAACGACACCAGGAAGTTCATCTTCTGAAACTTCGCCACTTTCCGATTCGCCACCTTCAGCAGCACCTTCGGCAGCACCTTCCTCGGAAGCACCTTCGTCGGACTTCGGTTCTTCGTCGCCAAGGTCTAGGTCGCTAAAAGGGTCGTACTCTTCCTCTCCTCCTGCAGGTTCTTCTGCACTTTCAGGTTCGGCAGGAGTTTCTTCACCAGCAGCAGGTTCAGCGGGCTCTTCAAGAGCAGGTTCGGCAGGTTCAGCAGGAGCTTCGTTACCAGCATCAAAACCGCCAATACCGAAGTCGGGGTCAGAAGACATGGCGCCAAGGTCTTCACCAGCACCAGCATCTTCCTCTGGGGTGAGATGAGTGGTTGTGTCGAGTTCGACAAGTCCGCCATCGCCAAGGTCAGGTGCGCCTTCTTCCATGCCAGGTTCCAGACCACCTTCGGCACCATCGCTAACACCAGCAGTACCTTCGCTCGGGATACGGCCCTCGCCAGTCATGTCGGCAACAACGCCATCAGGCTGTGCAGGGTTGGCATTCTGCTTGCTAAGACGTTCGGATGCGTCGGCAATCTGCTGACGGATGTAACCAGCAACGTCCTGTCTAGTGTTATTCAACATCTGAATCGTTGCACCAGCCACGTCAATATCGTCATCAGTGATTTCCTGCTTGTGGATATTCTCGATGTAGTCCTGGAACTGACTCATGTAGTTGTCGCCTTCTTCATCGGAAATCGGGTCAACTGTTGAATTGAATGTCGCACCAGACTGTACGGGAGCTTCGATATTAACGTCCATGATGGTACGAGGGTCTACAACCTCATCACCTTCTGGGGTAGTAATCATGTCAATACCGTCGTCTTCCGGTCCATACTTGATGGGACCTTCGTTCATAATTGACTCGAAAAGAGCGGGCGAAGCATCAAAGGCCATGTTTGCTTCAAGCACCGTTGGTTTCTGTTCTTTTTCGTTAGACATTTTCTTCCTCGTAAAACGATTCATTATACACATAGTTTATAGGATTTAATCAGCTGTTAAAAATTAGTTTTCATCATATTCTATCTTAATGTCGGGAACACAGTACCCTGGCTTGGTCTTTCCGTCGATTTCAAGCTGCAAGTAGACGTAATCCGTCTCTCCCGCCAGCATCGGGTTGTAAATCGAGCCCATCGGACGGCAGATATTGTAGTTTCCGACCATGCAAATCGGGTGGACGAACGCCGAATTACCAACATTCAGCTCGCATACAGCCTCGTAGGCGTTTATGCAGGCACCATGTTTCAAGGTAATTTCTGGGTCAACAAAGATTTCTTCCTGGTCAGTACCCCCGTTGAGGACAGTTACGCCATCAACCACTATGTTATTAACATCAGCGGCGTTCGGGATTCGGCAATCCTTGATGAACCTCATCGGGAAACGGGAGCCGTCATGGTTGATGAAATGGTAGATTACACCAGGGGCCAAGGTCAGCATCGGCTTCCTTGCACCGTTAAGGTAGTATTCTGGATGACCGTGTGGACCGCACTTAACCTGCACGTCCACCGTCTCAATCAACTTGTCCGTAACCTTGCCACCAGGTTCGGCCTGAGAAGGCAACAACGCCCATGAAATAAAGTAGCCAGTAGTCGGAGGGAAACCAGGAATATGATAGATGATTCCCTTCGGGTGGGCGAGCATAAACTTCACGTCAACTGATATCGTCAGATACTTCACGTTATTCTCGCCAACTCCACGGTCTACGACAAAGGAGCTGTCGCCAGTGATGTCTACGCCTGTGGCCGGGTCGACAAACCTGATGAAGTCGTCCTCGGTAGGCATGAACGTGTGGTTGAAGAACGTAATCATTACAGGAGTACCGTCCTGCTTGTTCGGGACTGGTATCATCGGCTGACGGATACCGTTCATGACCATCACGTTGCCAAAACCATAGTCCTTCCACTCGACATTGTACGACGTATTCGTCAGACGATAGTCGAGCATCTGACCGCTGTTTCCAGCCACCGTCAGGTAGAATGGATGGTCCTTGCTGTAATTCCAAATGTCGTTTACGGCAATTACCGACTTGCTGTTCGTCGGCTGGTGATAGTCCACCGAATTGCCTATATACAGCCTTGCAGTATCTGGTTCCTCTGGTCGAGGTCCGACTGGATACAGACGTACGTTGCTCAACTGGACATCGGGCGGGTCCTTCAACACGAGCTTGAAAACACACTCGAAAGAGTATGCCTTGCACTCAGGGTCGTCAGGTCTGTAAATGCAGTATGTCGCACTGTCACTTGCATCATCCGACGGTTTAGTTTCTCCGTCCAAATGTTCATCAGAGTAAACCGAGGGAACGCATGTGTCGATGCGTTTGAGACCAAGACTCTCGACATGCGTGCCGAAGTCTCCATCCTTTCCTGTATATTTGTAAAGTTCCAACCTAGCGGACATCTTTAAACCCTCCTAAAGCACCTTTCGAGCTCGGAAATTATTTTATCCGACCACTCCCGTGAGCATTGCAATGTCTCGGCATGGTTTTCCTCAAAGGCGATATTGTATTCCTTCACCAATTCATATATCTTGTTCATGTAAGGCTTGACCAGTTTCATGCTCATTATTCTTGGGTAGCCCACCATCGCCAATGCGGCATTAGTCTTAATGAAACGCAACCCAATAATATATGCATAGAATATCTTCATGATTCGGTCGATACGTGTGGCCTGTGGATTCTTACCTTCCGTAACCGTACCGAAGTTACCCGAGAAGTGGTATCCCGATTTCTTTGAAAGAACGCCAGCACTGATAGCAAGATTCAGTCTAAACAACAGGTCTTCTTGTACATGTGAGACATTGATGAATTCCTTCTTCACGTCATTACCGAGAGCTTCGGGCGTCTTGCTTGCAAGAGTCTTCAGAATTGACCAAAGCCTGTACTCAGTCTCCGTGTCGTTAATATCCTTGCTAGATGCATAAGCAATCCCGTTAGATACCGCATTGAAGGCATCGGCAAACTGAGTCGGATTAACCAGTGTAGATATCTTCAGTTTCTCGCAGTACTCATCAATACGTGCGACACCTCGCATCTGTTCGTTAAAGTGGTCAGCAAACTCACCCGAAATATGTTGTACGGGTATGTTTGAGTTGGCACGCTTTTCCATTACCCTTGATGTAAAGTCATCCATGCAACTGCGGGAGTATTCAACCATCAGGTTATAGAGAATCGGATTATGTTTGACAATTTGTTCAATCGGGAAATACGGTATTTCAGACGTGAACATTATCTTGTAGTCAAAGATATAGTCCCTGTCAATATCCGAATTAGGGAATGACTTGCAGTTCGTGTCTATCGCCTTTTTGAATGTGTCCAGCGATGGAAGCTTTCCATCGTCCATCGTGACGTCAGTCTTCGAGTACATCATGTTACAACCATCAAATGTATCATGCACCGACTTTGATAGGATGTATGCCGCAATCAGCTTCGTCATATTGCTCTTTAGTGTTTTGTCCTGAGAGACAATAGAGCTAATCTCACGGCTATTCATGAACTCGATATATTCTTTCAAGCGCATTGCCTTCTCATCGAAGTTCTCGGTGAACTGTACTGGACTGGTCTCAATCGGTCCTAGATTGAACAAAGCGCTCTTTACATGATTATAGAGTGTTCTGATATCATCTACCGTTATCTTAGTTGCATCAACGATAGTTATCGGGCCAGTAGGCTCCTTAGTCACCTTCCCTTCCTTAATCATGTCAAACAATAATGACATGTACGGGTCACCCGAATACGACAAAGAAGTCTCTTCGTTATGAACGATGTTCTGTTTGAGAAGAAGAGCCCTTTCCTTACTTGCCTCGGCAACCGTCTGGCATGCCTGGTACGCATGCATGATAGGGTCACCCCGTTCAACGCTACCGACAATCTCTTTACCAATTTTGAGGCCAGATGCCGAAAGAAAGCCCGCCCATCTACAGTCAGAAATACCAGTAATCGTTCTGGCATTCTTGACTACTTGCATGACGGCGTTCATCAGTTCCTCTACTTCACTCGGACGCTTCTGCATTTCCTCGGGTACTATCTTGTCGATAGGATTACCCTGCGAGTCGGTCGTCTCGAAAATAAGACCATTTTCCAAGAAATGCGTACGTATTCCTTCACGAGTATCGTTGTCGTATGAAGACCCACGCTGCCTCATGAACGCCTGAATATCCTGTCTTTTCTCATTCACCTTATTGACAAGCTCGGCGGCTTCAGCGTTCGCACCAGCCATATTCTGCACGTTATGGTATGCATCCTTTACCACATCGTCATAGGATTTCCTGCCGTCAAGGTACATATTAAGGGTGTTCATGTCCCTATGCAATGTCGATACGTCTGTCGTACTATTGCTAGTTTTGTAGAAGTCGGTTTCGATTGACTCGAAAAGCTCTATCACCTTTTGACGGCTTTTGTCGTTAAGAGGGTCCAATAGAGGAACGGAGTCCAACCGACTTCCCTTGAAGAACATGATGAAATTGTTGATGAACTCATCATTGACGGCGTCAGCAATAGATGTAACCGATGCTGGTATACTAAGCAACGTCTTCTGGTAGACGCTATCAACTACATCTTGTAGGACGTCATTATTATCCATAACCTTACCACTTAGTTATCGTCACTACCGTCTTCGTCTGGTCCATCGTCATCGTCATATTCGACTTCGTCTGGCTCTTCCTGTTCGGATGGGTTTTCATCCTTCTTCTCGGGGACATCGTCTTCTTCGTCATACGGAACGCCAGTAACCGCCTCGTAGGCAACCTTGGCGTTCTCGATGATTCCACGAAGGGCATAAATGAGCTTATCCCTGTCGCTAATCATCAAGTCTTCGTCGTCGTTCGCTACTCCCTCGGCAGCTTCCATAGCACCAGATGCGTCGGCAGCCACCGTACCGTCTCCGCATGGGCCGCCAGGAACGCTTGACATCTCGCCCCAACCGAAACCCATAGGGAATGCTGGGCCATACGCTCTTCCAGGAGCGTATGCACCGATAAATTTACGGGAACCAAACCCAATCGTTGGCTGGAACCTAGGCGTTCCACCTTTCTTGCCCTTGGTCTTTTTGCGTTTCCAGTGAGCTTCTGTCAGAATTTTTGCATCCATAAGTCAATCCAGCATTATTCTAACATAGTTTATAATGTAGCGGCACGATTTTCCGCACGCAATATAAACTATTGAGTGAAAAAGAGGCACCAAATGAACCCGTATAGCGTACTAAACTTAGAGCCAGATTGCACTGACGAACAGGTGAAAGCGGCGTACCGCCAGTTGGCGATACAGTTTCACCCCGACCACTCTAAATCGGACACTTCCGACAAAATGGCTGAAATCACGGAAGCATACAATCTGATTAAAACAGAAGAACTCCGTAAGAAATATGACCGTGAACACCAGAACAACTCCGATTTTACACTATGGTCAAAGCTATTCGGCGAATGCAACATCTGCAAGAACTTCCACAAGAAGCCAGTCGACAAGAAATACCAGAAACGGGGAAGGAACGTAACCCGCACCATAAGGTTGAGTGACGAAAAGCTGTTCTGCCCAGGTGAAATCAGCGTAAAGTACGTCCGCAGGTGCCTGTGCTACAACTGCTCGGGCACTGGTGCCAGCAGGTTCAGGAAATGCACCCACTGCAACGGTATCGGTAAGGTTCGCACGGTAGAACGCAAAGACGACGGTCTCCATGACGTAGTCCTCGCATGTAAATTCTGCAACGGTCGTGGGCTTGAACCTCAGGAAAAATGCAGCGTATGCAATGGAACTGGGTTCATAGAAAAGGATGTAAAGCTGACATTCATGCATGACGGCAAACAAATGGACTACACGTTCGTCGGTAAGGGACACAGCGGAAAGAACAACGGCGAAAACGGTAGCGTCATTATCCATCTCAGAGGGAAAAAGAAATGATTTCAGGTCACTACACAGGGGAACTCAAGACAGCTATCGACGATGCTGCTGCACAGACCACCGACAGGGAAGGTGCTTTCTACTCTATTCTGAACAAGTACGGTTTCTATGACATCGACGACGAAAGCAACGGCTTGACCCCCTGGCAACGAGATTCCGTACCAGAGTACAACAAACGCCGCATGAGCGCTCTCGCTTCCGCTATCTCTGACATGATAAAGGATTTCCTTGGAAACGAGTCCTATGGCGTTATGACAACGAAGCTGGAAGAAATCATCAACAAGCTCGATGGTTTCCTTACCTGTACCAAGGCAAAGACCGACACGATTCAGGCGGGTATATCCGCTAGCGGTGTATTTGCCCCTGTCGGAGCATCCGCCGAAAGCATGTATTCCGCAAATGCAGCCGCTATGGGCCTGAACCCGTACGACATCGACATTCTACCGCCTCTCCTTATCGGATTGGGAGGCCTTCCCATCAGCATGGGTTCGTGTTTCCGTAGAGGACATTTCATGCCTGACTGGTCATTCCTCTATGACCATGAGATTAAGAAGAGCCCGACCATATACGATTCGGAAGGAAGCATCTACATCGGCGCTGGTATCCCTCTCGATATCGGTGGCAGTACCCGTGAGATGGTTCTCAAAAAGATATTTGCTGTCGTGACGGTTGACGAGAACGGCGAACCACAAGGCGACGTGAAAGGCGGCATTCAGGAAGAACAGTTTGAACTAATTATGAAGGCATCCAACGCCGTCGTACTCGGGAAGACTTATAATGACCTTGACGATGACGTGAAGGGACTTACACTAACCGAAACCCAGATTAGATTCTCGTTCTACCGCTATGTTCAAATGGCCGTATGGGGCCCGATTGTTTACCAACAGAATTGGCCATACTACCATTGGGGCATGCTAAGCCACAACTCATGCCCCGATTGCGTTAAGACAGCTCTGGTTAGCTACTTGAAGACCTCTGGATTCGCTTGCGATGTCAGCGGAAACTACGCAACATCGGCATTTTTGAGCTATTGCCTTCGTACAGGAATGTATTACCACCTTGGATACTCAAAGACATTGTCTATGGTTCCTTTAAAAGGTGACAAGTATATTCAAAACGGACAGGTCGTTACAGTACAAAAGAACTCCACCAGGTCGATTACGGTAGAGGGTGTTCCTCGTGACGAAAAGCTCGCCAACCAGTATTTCACTTACATAGCAGACATCCTTTCCCGACTCACATACGGAACAAACCCAGAGGCCCTCGATATGGACATGAGGAAACGCCGTTGTGACGAAGCAAACTTGATTTACAAATACGTCGGGTTCCGTCCGCCAGAGTATGGTACAGACCTTTCTCGCATTGACAACCGATGCAAGAGAATAAACATGATTTCCCGCAACCTAAAAGGACTCTTCGCTGCAAGAGTTCTCGTACATGAGAATGTAGCTTCGACCTTGCCCCCAGCAACAGACGTTACAATCGACAATAAGGCTACGGAAGGCGAAATGTCCACAAGGACAAAGAACGTGATTACTTACCTGGCCCGTCTGGCCGGGGTGAAATACGTGATGGTGACATCGCTGTACAGAAGCCCCGAGAAACAGGCCACCATCATGTTCAACAGCATGCAGAAAACTGGCCAGCCCACGGTAGCATACGGTTCTAAGGGACGTGCCGTGACTGACGAGTATGCCCGTATCTGGTATAAGTTCTATGGAAAGGGAAATGACGGTCTCGAACCGAAGATTTCAAAGGACGGCTCAATCGTTACCGACCGTTTCGGAAAGCCCGTATATGTTCAGGCATACGCAAAGGAACCATTCCCTCCCAATTCACCAGGAGCAAAGGCTGCACTGGCCGCAATGATATCCAAGTGCAAATCATTCGGCTATGAAAACCCCGTTTCCAACCACACGAAAGACCCGAGTGTCTCCCAGTGTGTCGATATTGCGACGAGCGTATGTTACGCAAAGTTCCCGAAGGTAACCGAGGCACAGATGAAGAAGTTCTCGTCAATCTGCTACATGTCATCGGAACCGTACAAGAACACGCCAAACGGAAAACAGGACAACTCCTACCAGACCCTGCTTATGGACTATTACGCCCCGAAGGGTTTCGGACCGAAGGAAGTCGACCCGTGCATCCATCTTGAAATCAGTCAGAAGGACCAGAAACTGGCCATGTTCGATACTGAAAATCTGGACTTGGCACAACTGCTTCCAACAGTGGAAGTAGGACTCGACAATACCAACCTGACTGACGACAGTAACTGGGATAACGCATACGCAAAGGACCACAACGACAAGCTTAACGCTTCTTAGGGGCCCCGTAACGCAGATTCAGCAACATGATTCCAGCCTCGGCACTGTAAGTGTGGCTGGCAATGAACTCAGGGTCTACATAACCGTCTGGTGTCATCTTCACTTCAGAACAGTTCAGCACGGCATCGTTGATATCCTTCACCTTGCCGCCGAATCCCTTTGACTGAGGGTTGTCATTACGAAGCTTACCCCAGTCAAACCACTTGAATCCAAGGTTCATAACGGAACGAAGGTCGTCAATTCCAGCCTCGTCTGCATCGAATATGATGACGCCGTTTTCCTTGTATTCCATGAAATTCGGGTTAGCCTCGATAAAGCTCTTGAAGTGTTTCAATCCACCGACAGCGACGGAGTTCTTGATAAACGTAGAGTCGACCGCTCCTTCAAGCATGAAGAATGGTTTATTGAAATGGAGAAAATCTCCATTGTACAGCTCACGCTTGGCGCCTGCATAGTTCCTGTAACGGAGCTTTGATGTATTGGTCAAGTCTCGGGCATCAAACTGGACCCACGAACCACCGAAACGGTAATAGGGGATAATCAGTCGGCCCCCATACTCGTTTCCCGTAGGAAGACCATAGGCGTTCAATTTTAAGCTTCCATCAGGGTTCGTATCCAGGAATTTCTTATCCTTCTTGCAGACAAACCAGTCCTTGTATACCTTTTCCCTGATTTTTCGACTCTTGCAGTATTCGACCGCCATCTGGGCATCTGCATCGTTCTCTTCTTCAAGCGAAACGAGTTCGCCATCCTTAAAAGGATAAGCATCCTCTATATACTGGCGCTTGTGACGTTCTGTCTTGGGCTGACCGTTCTTGCCATACATCATGAACAGCAATCGCTTGAAAATGTCGGGATGCGATTCCTGAAATTCCCACATGACGTGATGCATAGGATGGCACTTGTAGCAGACAAAGTTCCAAGTATCCTTGTACACATAAGCCTTTCGTTCAGGCTTGAGCATCTTGTTCGTCGGTATCTGCCCGCAATATGGACATACGAAGTTGAAAGCGTTCAACTCCTCTACCATTTCGTAGCCACCAAAAGCTTCCTCTACGGCAGCTCTCATGTCGGCATCAGGTATGTCACGAAAATCGGCCATTATGCGAAGTAGTCCACGTTAGATACAATCTTTACGCTAAATTCGGAGCTCGCCACGACAACGTTAATCTCGCTTCTCGGGGCATCCTTTTCCTTGTTCGACTTGTCAATGAGGGCACCAGGCTTAACGATATAGCCCTTCATTGTCATAAGGTCGTTTGCGCTATTCTTGAAACGGCGGAGCTCGATATTCACATTGCCACCGATGGTGTCCATGAAACGGAGGGAACCAGACGGGAACAGTCTCTGTTTGCCGCCTGCGAATGCATCGAGACACTGCGCTTCGTCTTCAACGAAGAAGCAATGCTCGTCAATCTTTCTCGTAATCTGCTGCGTTCCGCTTCCCTTGATGAGTATTTTACACTGCAGGTCGTTGCTGACGGTAAACGAGAGGGCTTTGCAAGTAGAAATCAACTTGATATCCTTGACGATACCATGAAGAATGTCCTCATTGAAACCAAGGCGGGCAACCAGGGCCAGCTGCTCGTTAAAAATCTTCATGTACTTCTTGTCCGCATACACTGAATCGTCGGCGACACCGATACGAGCATCCTTTTCCTTACCAGTGAAGATGATGTTGTCATACTCCATGCCACGGATAGTCCTTTCACGAGCGACCTTAATCTCGCATTTCGGGAAGCCAGTGGCTTCCGCATACTTGATGAAGTCTGGAAGGGACGAAATCTGCAGACGAGGCTCTTCGAAGGACACGTCATTTTCGGTTGCAACAACGTGAATCATAGCGCTGTCGCAAATACCGTTGAAGTAGTAGTTTCCAGTGAATTGGCCATCACTGCCCCTGCCCTTGAAGATAAGGCCAGCCTTCATTTTCATCATCGAGTTTATGGTCTTCAGCACATTGAAGTATTCTTGGCTAATACGGACGACGCCCATGTCAAACCTCGCTATTTTTCAGTTTTAATTTAAGCGGACTTACTTTACCCATTAAATATAGTACATCAAGAAACATTTTGCAAGGGGATATTAAAAAAGCCAGCTTTTAGCTGGCTCGTGAACTAGAATATCACCTTTCGCTGATACCGTTTGTTCGAACACAGGGCGACCTGCTTTCCCGTAGCGGTTTCGGCAAAGATGACAGAACTGTCATGGATGCTACCGAGAAGGATATGCAGGATTCGGCACTTGATTGCGAACGGCTCGAACGGTTTTGCTTCGCCAACTGAAACCATTTTGAAGATTTCGCCGTACTTTTCCTTCCAAGTGATACCCACATTGAGCGGGCCGATGTATTCGAACGTGAGTTCGTCATCCTTGTTCGTAGCGGAAAGGTTTTCGCACAGCTTCGGAATTGCCTCGTCGAAGGCAGTACCAGGAGTGATGAACTTGGTTTCTCCATCCTTGAACACCAAAGTCTCGTACTTGCTCGGTTCGACCTTGGCAACAACGGTGATAGAACCGTCGCTGGCGGTGATGGCGCTGTTCTTCTCGTCGTAGTCAATGGTAACGCTTCCCGTACCGATGAAGGAGAGAAGTTTCATCGTGGACTTGCTCACGTTGAAGGCGAAGTTCGGGTCGCTCTTGGAGTTTCCAACATTGCTCATGTTGTAGCGGGTAACCACGGACATATCGTCGTTGCCAACACGGAAGGAAACGACACCAGACTTGCGGCAGATGTCCACATCGGTGAAGTAGTCGCTGAGACTGAAAAGTTCAACCATGTCGCTCTGTTCCATAACGAACGTAGCATTGGATTCGCCAAATTCGGCTTCGTCAAACGGTTCCACATTGACAAGTTCGGCCTCGTAGGAGAAAATCGGTTCGACTTCCTCTTCTTCGGCAACGACAATGTCAGTGCCAGCAGCTTCCTTATCGGAACCATCTTCAAGCTTCTCGACATCCTCCTTCGGAACGTCAGGCTTTTTCAGGTAGCCAGCAACATGGACGGTGTCGTCCTGTCGCATGAATGCAATCTGGTCGCTGTTGATGCAGGTATTGAGCGCCTTTCCGAGGAAACGAGCATTGAAGTAGAACTCGTTGCAATCGGCGAAGTCGGAAACATCGTAGTCACCTTTCCAAATCGGGGTCTTGATTTTAAGACCACATTTCAAGGTGAAGAACACGGTGTCATCACCGATAACGACCTTCACTGGCTCGTCTTCACTTTCCACACCAGAGATAAGAGAAGCGGCATAACGAAGTGCAGGAGAATTGGTATCAAAAAGTATCATAAAACTTCCATCCATTTACTTTCTACATTAAAATACATTAAAACGAAAAAGGCGTGCCAATCGGCACGCCCTTAACAATCATTTCTGATTAGAACGGAAGGTCATCATCAGCGAAACCTGCGGCATTCGGCTGCGGGGCGGGCTGATTCTGCTGAGCAAACTGCGACTGCTGTACAACCTGCGGCTGAGCGGCCATTGTCGGCTGAGCTGCCATCGTCGGTTGAGCACCCATAGTCGGCTGTGCAAACTGGGGCTGCGGTGCCATCTGCGGTTGCGGAGCCATCTGCGGTTGCGGAGCCATCTGAGGCTGAGCACCCATCTGAGGCTGAGTCTGCATATTCATCTGCTGTTGCTGAGCAAACTGAGGCTGAGCCTGCGGTGCGGCCTGATTGGACAAACCATTCAAGGACGGCTGTGAAGGAGCAGCCTGCTGAGCGGGCTGGTTCACGGCCTCATTGATTACAGGAGGATTACCCAAGGCAGGTTGCTGTGCGCCCTGTTGCTGCTGAGCATTGCCGAGGAATTCTGCACCAGAAACGTGAGTCACGTTCGGGTTAGCCCTGGCGGCAGGAGCAGCGGAATTCGGGGTCACTTCAACGGCAGCGCTACCGACCTGTGTAGCCAACCAGTCATTAAGCATCTTCTGTGCTTCCTGATAGTTGGCAGGGAGGTCTTCCTTCTGGTATTCGTCGAGGTCCACGCACTGGTTGAGGATAGCGATTGCTTCTTCCCTCGTGCTGGCCAAGTCGCTCGGAGTGTCGACAAACTTGCTGCTGTCATAGCTGTTGAGCTTCTTTCCGTCGATTTCCTTACCAGATTCCTGACAGGTAACAACAAAGTCACGACCACCGATAATCTGTTCGGGGAAGAAACGGGAAGCGTTCTTCATCTCAATCATGTCAGGTTCAAACTCGGAATCTGGCGAGTAACGGTGTTCCTTGGTGTTATGCCAACGGCGGAGCGCAACGACTTCAGGTTCACGGGGATAGTCGAGGGTTTCGTTAACCTTCACTGAATGGTCCCAGATTTTCACCTTGTTGTTGTATTCCTGGTTAACGCCATCCAAACGAATCAAAGCGTTGACAACATAAGATGTCGAAGCCTGGTTCATCTGGTTAACCTTCAATTCGGCTGCAGCCACTGCATCACCTGCATCAGCTGCCTTTTTGAGCATGAAGTAGCGGTTAAACGTCCAGTCGCAGTAAGGACAGATACCCTTCTGCTTGATACCGTCATGGGTAGTCTTCAAGCACTTGAAGTACTTCTTTTCGCCGTTTCCAATGCGGAGGTAGTGGACCATAATCTTACGGAACGGGGACGGATTAGCACGGTCGTAATCCAAGTTGCCCTGTGCATCACGCTTCATGTTCGGAAGAATACGAACCTGTGCGGAATAGGACTTATGGTCTTTGTCCAGCCTGGTTTTCCAGATACGTTCGTCCGTCGGACGAGACTGTTCGGTTGACTGGGATTGCGGTGCGGAAGCAGCCGCAGGGACATAATTCAGGTCGATGTTATTATTCATGTTAGTATTCATGTTATTACCTAGTTGTTAGTGCCATGTTATTAACTGAGGAATTTCCTCGATTAAAGTTTATAACATGACACCGTTTAGTGCAAATATAGATTATTTCAATCCAGTTTGCAAGATGTTATTGCAAATTTTTCTTTTTATATTCCAGCGCTTCCGCCTGCTGGCGCTTGTATTCGAGCATCTTGGTCTGTTCGGTCTTCTGCATCGTGGCGACAACTTCCCTCAGGTTCTCAGGGGTCTGGTAGTCCTCCTCGTCAGCATGAAGCTCGTTCAGGGACTCCTCGATGTCGTCGAACAGGTCGTCAAGGCTCCATTCGAGGTGGGCGACCACCTTGTTCTTGATGGTGGCGAAGTCAAATACGTTCCTTTCTTCCTTGCTCAACTCGGTATCTTCGACCTCGTTGGCATGGTTCGGGTCGTAGTCGTCACGAATCTTGACACGCTGCTTGCCGTTCTCGTCGACGTAAGTCTCGGTAATTTCATCGACTTCCTGCTGGTCAAGTACCTTCTCGGAGACCTTTTCCGACGATTCAGTGTATTCTTCTGCAACACCGAAGTAGCTCTTACCAACCCACTTCTTTTCAGGAGCACTTTCACGGATTTTCTGAATCCATTTCTTGTAATGCTCAGTCTCGACAAGCTGGTAAGCCTTGGGACCAGTCGGCAGGAACGGCGTCTCGTCAAGCATCTTGCTGTGGCCAGTAGCCACCATCTTCTGCATGTCGGCGTTCAATGCGGCAAGCTGCTGCTTCTTTTCCCGCTGGTTTTCCTCCAACATCTTCTTGTCGGAACCAGTAAGTGTACATCTTTTCATGCTAACCCCTCTTTTCCAAACGTGCTATAATCCTTTCCTTCAATCCAGGCGGCAAACTGGACTCATCCATGTTCAACCTGCCATCCCGCTTCGCCTTCTCGAAAGTGTCGGCAATCTGGTCGACTATCGACTCAATGATTTCGTCCGAGAAGACATTCTTGACAAGGAACTCAATGTCGAAATACTCGTCAAGGCTCGACACGACCTCGAACATCCCGATTTGGGAGTTCCCTTCGTGCAAAAGCTGGTAGACCGACTCGACGCATTCGTTGAAATACGCCGCCCTGTCCTTAATCAACTGCTCGGGCATGCTGAACAGTCCGCATGTCCCATCAACTGCGGACGGAGTCGAAAACATCGCCTCAATCTTTCCGCAAATCATCTGCCTCTGGTGTTCGTCTAAAACGGTAAACATAAATACCCAGTAGTTCAATCTACTGGGTAAAATACATTTTTAAAAGTAGTTCTGGGCCACATTGGCAAACGATGGGTCTATCGGCTTCTCCTTTTTCTTCCGAGGTTGCTCCTGTGGCTGCTGCAGCTGCGGTTGCTGAGGCTGTTGTACTTGTGGAGGCCTCCGCTGCCCGTTCGCCGCCATCGCTTCCTGTGCAATGGATTCCATCATTATGCTATTGATAATGTCGGCATCCTCCGGTAGAACATCACTGATACACATGTGCGGCCAGTCGACCCTCACGTTGAACTGAACATCCGACGAACCCATTCGGTTCTTTCCTATCGTGACAGTCAGGAAGCCAGCACGCTTCAACGCAACGTCATGGACAATGATGTAGTAGAAGTCAGCCGTATCACCAAGACCCATGGAACCAGCCGTCTGGTCCATACCGATATCCTTCATACGGTAGCCAGCACGCTGCATCTGGGTTCCAGTAAGAACAGCCATATCCCTGTTGACTGCCATGTTTCTCAACTGTTCGGCAGCATACAGAATTTTCTGGTAGCTTCCGTCATACGAACTGTATGTACCTGCGTTCGGACTGATGATACCGATATAGTCAACCACGAGGAAGTCAATCTTTACGCCTTCCACCTGTTCCAATTCGTTCAGGTAACCCTCGATATCGTCAGGCGTCGTCTTACGGGTAGGCATCCAGTTGATATACAGGTTTCCAGGAGCAGTTATCGACGGGTCGTGTGTATCCTGCAACTTGACGATAACTTCCTCATCCGTCATCTTGGCAATGTCGTAACGGGAAACATTGAGCAACGAGCTAGTGACACGTTCCCAAATCTTGGCTGCATCAAGTTCAAGACTGATGTAAACAACGTTGTAGCCTAAGGTTGCGGCAAAGGCGGCCTCATTCACCATGAACATGGATTTACCGCCACCAGACGTACCACCGACAACGCTCAAACACTTACGGAAATATCCACCACAAGTTCCCTGAGATTCAGGAGCTTCACTTGTGTATTGCCTGATTGCACCAATCTTGGAAGGGATACTCTTTTCCATGTCGCCGAGCTTCGACTTTGCGAACTTAGCGTCACGGATGTAGTGAATACCCATGTTTGTACTCAGCTTGAAGTTCAACGCATCCTGCAACTTCGGCATGATACCACGCATTGCATTCGGGTCCTTTCCGTGCATGTGGAGGGCATATTCCTCCATAAGCCTCTGCGACACCTTGAACTTGAAATAATCCTCAATGATTTTCTTCTTAACGTCTGGTGCGATAACGCCAATAGGCTTAGTAATCTTCAGGAGCTGTTCCTTGGCTTCATCGCTGTATCCTGGGTTCTGATTTAATCCAGTTACAAGTTCCTGTGCCGTAGGATAACGCCCATACTTTCTATTAAACGAGTGAACGAGGTGGACAATCTGCTTGTCCGCCTTATCTTCAAAATTCTCTTCTTTTATCTTGTCCGTTATACGCAGACGGACATTTTCATCTTCAAAGAAACACCGCAGGACATATTCTTCATCGTTTAAGTCTGCTACTACCATAAAAAATTCCTTCGGTTATAATATATTGCAGTCTAAAAAATACATTATAAATACAAGATTTGCAAGATAAAAAACCAGGCGGAATGCAGGAAACCGCCTGGTTTTAATTAGGTACTTTTAATTAAGCCTGAGTGCCCTTTGCGGCAATCTCGGCTGCGGTCTCTTCCTGAACTCCTTCGATTTCATCGCTGATGTTCTTCGGGGTTGCTGCAGCTTCGGCCTTCAACTTGCTCTTACGGGCCTTCTTCTTGGTGGCTTCTTCCTCGGAAATCGGGGCGGGCATGTCACCCACGAGGTCACGGGCGAAGAGAGATACATCGTACATGTATGCCTTCTCGATGTAAGCAAGGAACTTCGGGTCGCTTACCAGCGGTTCCATGAACTCCTTGGTGTTGCACTGGTCGCTATCGTCGTCCGTCCAGCGGAACTCACGGAGAAGTTCGCCAGTTTCCTTGTCAATATCGTAGTCAGGACGATGCACGAATGTGCCCTTATTGCCCTTCGGCGTTACAACGGCAACACCAGCGGCAATCGCATCGTCGACAAGACCATACCAGCGGTCGATACCACCGTTCGTAAGGATACGGTATTCGCAGGTGCGGTTTTCCATACCGTCACGACCCTTCTTAATCTGGGCGGTGGCAATCTTACCAATCTTGGAAGACTCGTTCTTCGACTTGTATGCTCGTCCATTCGTACAAACAAGCACGATGGCATCGCTGTTGAAGTACAGTTCGCAACCGCCAGGGATGTTCTTCGGGTCCTTGTACTGTTCGAGGGAGTCGTAAACGTGGTTGATGATAAGTGAAGTGAACTCGGATGCGTTAATCAGCTTGGCGAGTTCGTTCTTCTTGATAGCAGTCTGACCCATGTCAGCAGTCGGTTTGTCCTTACCCGTCTGCTTTTCAATGGCTTCGACACGCTGCAAGGAGATAATCGGGCCCCAAGAGTCGAACAGGAGGAACACTTCGTGACGTTCCTTACGGCTCATCCCCTTCTGGGCATTAGTGATAAATTCGTTGATTTGGTGGATATACTTGGACTCGAACACAACGATGTCGTCAGTATTCACACCGAGACGCTGGGCCAACGTAAAGTTGAATGCGCCTTCCGACGATACTACGAGGCAGTCCATGCCAGCGTGATAAGCAGTGGCGAGATAGTAAAGACCGATGAGGGACTTACCCATTGTAGACGGGGCTGCGATTTCCGTCATGTGGCCTTTCTTGATACCGTGGCCAATCATACCACTGAAAAGGATATCAAGAACTGGGATTCCTGAACCAATGTATTCGACTGGTTCGTTCTTGCTAATGATGTTTTCTGCGAAGGCTTTATTTGCCTTCAACCTGTCTGTCAATTTAGACATATTGTACTCCTGTCTGGTTCGACGTTCAACCCAGGGGGTCATGGTCTTCAGACTTGCTAATGTGTTGACATTCTATGTTTATAAGATTACTGGTGTCCGACCGAGACCTCATGGTCAAGAATCTTCTGGCAAGCAAACCTATTCTCTCGGATGATGCTCAGAACGTTCTTCATCGAGCTAAGGTATTCCTCCTGCTCGGCAATCTTCCTGTTCCAGTCCACGAGGCGGGGGTCTCCATTGATTCGGTTCATGAGGAGCGTATTGTTCGTGTAGCGTGGAATTGTCTTGAACTTGTGCTTTTCCGTGACTTCGGACAGGATATCGTCCTTTGTCAACGTCATTTCAGCAATAAGACGGGTTTCCTCGTCCACCAAACGGGCGAAAGTGTATTCGTAGTTCGAGACATGTCTTAAATACTCGACGACTTCTGGAACGGCATCGGGTATGGTGATATACTTCTCGGCCATAGGCAAAACTGTATTCTTGAATTTATCTTCCGTCATTACTACTCCAACAAAAATGGGAATCCAGTGGATTCCCATTAAAAATATATTGTTTTCAGGCTATTCCGTTATTCTTCCTGAGAATCTGTCGGAATTTCCTCTACGGGGCAGTCCTTCGTTCCAGGCTGGACACCGTTGTCGATGTCTTCCACGGTAACGGGAGCACCCTTCTTCTTGCGGCCCCTCTTTTTCGGCTTCTTCTCTTCTACCGCAACAGGAACCAGTTCTTCCTCGACAGCGACGGTTGCCTCTTCGGATTCAGCCTTGTCGAACTTTGCCTTGATTTCAGGCGGGATGCTTTCAAGCATTTCACGCCACTTCTTCAAGTTCTTCGGGGAAACATGCAGTTCCTTCATGATTGCCTGCGGCTTTGCACCTTCGGTCAAAAGCTGCAGCAAACGCTGGAACGGTTCGCTTCCTTCGATGATGTTGTAGCATTCACGTTCGTAGACAATTTTGACAGCATCGTCCGACACAGGGAGTCTTGCCGCATGGATGTCTTCAAGAACCTTGGCATAGTCACTTCCGTTCAAGATAGCGGCAATCACACGGCCAATCAGTTCGCCATCGAGGTTGTATTCGACCTTTTCTTCGGCAGGAGCTTCCACCTTGGACTCCTCGGCGATTTCCTGAATCTTCGTCTCCAATTCCTCCTTTGCCTTGGTGGCCTTCGGCGGGAATCTCGGGGGGATTTCAGGGAACTTGTAGAGGTAATACTGCCAGAAAGCGGTTGCCTTCACATCGAAACTCTTGTCGGATTCTTCGTCCACGGCATCGGCTTCAAGGAGCTTGATTACACGGACGGCACATTCGGTAAACCTCGGCACCTGCGTAGTCAAGATGTCCTTGTTCATCGGCTGCCAGCGGGAGTCAATCCACTGAGCCTGGTTTGCTGGGGTGAACGGGCTAGACAGCGGGTTGCTGTTTACATCCTGAACGCTGAACAGGATAGTGCTGGCCACAGGGAACTTCTCGTCGTCCATGCTGTAAGTGTCGTAATCCTTTGCCTTGAACTCGAAACCATCGTTTTCCCTGACGTATTCCTTGTAGAGCGTAACGGAACGGGCATGAAGCCTCTGGATGACGTAGCCGACGAGGTTGCCTACATTGAACTTGTCACGCTTTTCCGTAAAGATGTATTCGTCAGTTGACAGGAGCATGCCCCAGTCGCCGTTTCCACAGTGTTTTAGGAACGCCTTGACGATTTCACTCACCTTCCTCCACCTTTCGTCAGGCTTGATGAACACGAAACGGTCGCTAGATTCGATGACTTCCTTCTTGGCTTCCTGGAACCATTCGGGCTCATCGTTGGTAAAGATGTAAATTTTACGAAATCCAATGTTTTCATGGTACTTACACCACATCTTGAACTTCATTTTGGACTGTTTGGCTACTCTGGCCAATAGATAGACTCGTGGATTCATGATATTATCCCGTTATATTTCAACAATAAATTACATTTTTCCAAACAGAAATGTCGGACGGAAATCCGCCCGACACCCTGATGAGTCGAACAATAAATGCTAAAACGGTGGGTCGTCGCCAAACGGGCTTGCAAATGCGTTGCCGACATTGAAGTCTGGAACAGGTTGAGCCTGATTGCCGACCAGAGTAGAAACGGGCACCGCCGAAATCGGGGAAGCCAAGTCTTCCTGGATTCGGTCTATCTTTGCCGACTGAGCATTCCTATCACCCTCAAACAGCCTATTGCAATTTTCAATATCGCTTCTCGGGTTAAATGAATAGAATCCACGGCCACGCAGGTTCTTGATGAAATCAATCTGGTGTTTCGTGATGCCAATGTTTTCCATGGCCTCGGCCGGGGCAAGCTCGCTAGTTCCGACACGGTTACATGCCTCGGTAATTGCCGTCTTGAGTTCAACAGGACTGCAACTGAGGTCGATAAGGGTCTTGTTCCTCATGAACTGGTCTAGCCAGCCGTCACGCTTCGCCGTCTCATATACATCGCCGCACTCCTTGACGAACTTCGGTGCGCCATCCTTGCCCACGCAGGTCGCCTTCGGGAAACCTGGTGTCTTCGGGTTAGGCAAGCACATGCCATGGATATTGTCGCTACTGTCGCCAGAGACGATTTTAGCTATGAGGTAGTCGGACGGAGATTCACAGGAAAGGAAATTGCCGTTCAGGTGGTCATAGAACACTGCCTTTTTGCATTCAATCTGCATCATGTCACTATCTCTCGTGACAACAACTATGCTACTGTACTTGTCCTGCAACGACATGACCGCACCGTAGATAACATCGTCACCTTCGGCACCGCTCACCTGGATTGCGACCGCACGGTAGTACTTGGCTAGGTCAAGGGCGAACTTGTCCTTGTACGCCTGCCATTCGGCCTTGGGTGTGATGGCAGTCCATTCGCTGTACTTCCTCTTTCCCTTGTAGCTGGGAATGATTGGCGTCTTGCTCTCGTTCTTGGACTTTTTGCTGATTTCATAGAGATTCCACAAGGTTTCCTGCTTTGCGGGCGAGAGTTCATTGAGAAGCTTGTGCGGCTTATCCCTGAACGTCTTGTAATCCTTCACAGCAATCCTATCGACGGTGTACTCTTCCTTGGTCTTGTCTGGCTTTCCGATGCGGTACGCATAGTTTTCCGTCTCGGTGTACAGGTAGGTCTCGTCGTAATAGACGATGGTATGCTTACCGTAATACTCCTTGACGAAATCCTTTCGCCAAGACTTGTCGTCGACGGCAATGATGATATCAAGGGGGTTGAACCGCTGAATCAAGTCGTTCATCGAGGTGACCATCTTGTTCCGCCATAGACGAAGTTCGTCTTCCTTGGTCTGGATTCCGTAATCGTCTCCCGCCTTCTCCGCAGCCTGAATCGAATGGATGTTCTGGTGGGCGATTGACGACCAGTCTATCACCATAAGCCTGTTTGTGTCGTACTTGTAAGTAGAAGGGGTATTTATCATAATTAAACTCCTAATTTGACAATATAGTCTTTTCCAAGCGGCGTGTCAACCGAAAAAAGTATAAACTAGAGTTAATTAAGAGGATATCCCATGTTTACGACTCTTCAAAAGGAATACGCTTTAATTTTCTATATTCGGCACGTACTAGGACAGGCCAACAACAACGGCTTCCTGCATGAGTTGTACACTGAAAAGAACATAAGGGACATTATTGAAGCGCTAGTCAAAAACAAGGTCAAAGACCAGGCGACAATCAGCGTCGAACAGGTCGTCGACTCCATCATGCCAAAAATCCGCACGGATACACTGGTCGACCCGAACAAGCCCAACGCCAAGTTCAACGTCCTTCCATTCAGTCCAGTAAGCTTGATGGAGCTGTACATGGGCAAGACGATAGACAACGCTCTTCTCAACATGCAGCAGAGGATATTCGTTGACGACATCACTGATGCAAAAGACGGCCTCGCCGCATATTTCATGTCCTGTTTCACACGAAGCGACATGGTCAGCGACGATTTCATTAAGCTAGCCACACTAGATAAGCATCCGAGCGCACAAGAATTCATCAACGTGTTAAGCTCCCGTTACCCTAGAGCGGAAATCATCAAAGATACAAAACAACTCAGCATGTACGCCTCAGAGATGGTCAAAAACAACTTCACGAACCAGGACCTGAATGTCGTTTTGGCATCCATCAGGTCGGACTACCACAATATCCTCAATGATGTAACCCTGCTCAACGCCATACACAAAGCAGCCGAACTAAAAGAAACCGATGATGACACTTCTTCCTTCGACGACTTGCGTGACCGTTGCGAGAAGAAGGTCAGGGACATGATAAAATCTACCGCTGACGTTGGTAACCTGTTGAAGACAGCTGGTATATACCGCTTTGCTGGTACTATGAAGTACATAAGAGGGAGCAAAGGGGAGGACGGCTCAGCTCCGGTGAACACCATCGAGGTTAGCGTTCGAAAACAGGACCGTACCGATAGCAACGGCATCGACGTATATACCCAGTTCGTCACTACCCTGAACAAACTTCTTGCAATCGAAAATCTTGGACCAGTCGAATCGGGCACTTACAGAAACCTCGGGACCGTCATCATGTCCGAGGCACAATACCGTGCGATTTTCCCTGAATACTTCGTGACATTCGGTATCATCAAGGATAAGCTGAAAACCGAGACGGAAATGGGCAAGGCAACCATGAAGAGCGGTGATGAGGCTGGTAGCGTAATTGACAATTATACAGGAGAGGAAAAGTTCGAACAGGAGTACGATGACTCGTTCGATTCGACAACCCTGACCGTCGAGAAGACCAAGAAGCTGATGTTCGCAAAGATGTTGGCTACGCTCAACGGGCACCCCGAAAAGGTTCCAGACCAAATCGAGCCTAAGAATAACCCGAACTCCGTTGTGTATGACCTAAACCGCATCCTCGTCAGGGAATTGTTCAATTCTCCTTACGAAACGATTCAGGGACTTGTCGGCTACCTTACACTGGGCGAGTTGCCGCCTGAGCTTCAAGATAAGGCAAGCGAAATGGAAAAGCTCCGAGAGAAATTCCTCAACTCGGCCCAATCAGTTAATCAGGAAATGGTCGACCGTGACGCACATGTCATGGCGTTTGCAACCATACTGAGCCAACTTTCTAAGCTCGCCCAGATGGACCCAGACAGCAGGACATCCCAGAATCGTTCTGCCAATATCAACACACACCATCCAATCACGCTCAAAAGCGGCGGCAAGACGTACAGCCTAAACAACCTGCCGACAGTGGTAAACTTGATGGCGGCAAAAGCGATGGAGGGCAAAATCATTGCTTCTATAACGCTGACCGACCCCAACCCACTTACCTCGGCACTCAATTTCCTTGAACAAAGCGGATTGCTCATGGAATCTGATGGAATGTATACGCTGGAAACGGATAACGCAGCCATCAAGAACATCCTGGATGGAATGGAGTGGCTGCAACTCCCGAGCGACCATTACCACAACATGATGCCTGACGCCCTCCGCAACTGTTCATACATATACAAGCATAACGGATGGACTCACATGAGCCCTGCCGAAATGAAAGTCAACCACTTCACCAAAATTGAAAATAAATCCAAGGCGAAGACTTCGTTCGAGCATATCGGAAAATTTGTGAGCATGATTGAAGATTTGCAATCCAGCATCAAGCCATACGTTTTCCAGCTGAGACACCTCAACGAGATTATCGAGCGCATCCGTCAGGACTACGGTATCGACACCATACCCCCAGCCGAAGCACCGACCGTTGATGACGCCACCATGTCCGTTGACAAAAAAGCGTTGGAAATGCTCGGTATGGACGAATCAATGGAATCCGTCGACCGTCTGGCACAAGGATACTTCCTGAACAAGATAATCGAGCGATACGAAAACGCAGCAAAAACGTGCTGCAGCAGAATCAAGGAAGCCCTCCGCACCAACAAGATGCTGAACGACCAGACCAGAAAGGCCCTTATCAGCAAGTTCAACCGCAACGGAAGCAAGACCAAACTAATCAACACTATTTTCGACGGCGTGAAGAAGACGAACTTGGGCATCATGGCAGACGATTCGTTCAAGAAGGATATCCAAGATTCGTTCACACTCACTGAACACATAATCATGCTGTACAACAAGGTTCGTACCGACGTTATGGGAAAAGACCCGAGTATCGCATCCAGTTTCCCTGTACGTGGATACGTCAATTCACAAGAAATAGAAGGGATGACAAAAGGACAGTCACCGTCAGGAAAGCTTTACAACGAAGGCGGACTCGGATGCCAGAACGATTTCTTGCTTAACGCATATCTAATCGACATCCTGTTCGAGACTGTATACCTGCTCACCGTCAACTTCAATCTGGACGGACAGAGTACATATACCGTACAAGAAGTGTTGGATATGAACGACATCAAGAAAATGCAGAAGTACATCAACGACAACATACAAATCGCATTCGAAGGAAACTTGGGTTACCAACAGTTGGTGAACGCAATCATCCCCAGACGGCGTATCCTCTTCAACATCTCGATGCTGAATATGGTTGTAATCGTAATGTCCACCAACCCGCAGATAACTAAGGTCACAGGCCGCCAATATAGAACGATTACAGGATATACGAATAACATGACCTCGAAAAGGGTCTTGTCAGAAATCGAAGATAAGCAGAATAGCCAAGTCACTAAGCGTAAAAAAGCGGATTGGCGTGACGAATTCCTTCCGATGGATGATGAAGACTAGAACTGCCTGCGGTAGTTTTTCAGAAGGCCCTCTGCGGCCTTCTTTTTCTTTTTCTCCATCTGGGCCGCACGCTTCTCCGCCTTCTCCTTTCTCTTCTGCTTGATGTCGTCGAGCTTGACATCGGCCTCGACTATACCCGTGAGGTCGACCGTGGTTACTGGAATCTTGTCGTCCTCGTAGTAATTCATCCTTTCACGGAAGTGCCGAACCATGCAGTTCTCGTTGATGTGGTCACCCAGCTTGCGGCCATGCACCATGTACGAAGCGTCGTCAACGATGTCGTAACAGGTTGCGATTTCCTTGCCGTTGCACTTACGGACGATACGGCCAATCGACTGCATAATCATGTACATCGACTTTCCTGGGTCGCCGAAAACAAGGTTATTCAGCTTCTTCACGTTCATACCAGCTTGGAGACAGCCGTATGTACCGAGAAGAATGTGCCCGTAAGATGAATCCATTTCGGCACGGATTTTGTTTCTCTCGACTGCCTTTACGTCTCCCTTGATGATGCTGTACTTGAACTCTGGATGATGTTCCTGCAAGTATGCGGCGACTCGTTCCAGCGGGTCGATGTTTCGGAAAAGAATAACCGTGTTCTGTTCCGTCGTTATCATCTTGTTGTTGATGAGCATGTCGAGGATGTCGTAGCGACTGCGGTTTCCAGTCACGATTGAATACTCCTCGTCGAACTTCGAGTAGCAGATGGTCGTTCGGCAATCCAGCGGATACGGAACGAACAGGCCGACCACCTTCACAGGACAGATAAGCTTCTTCTCGGCAAGTTGCCACAGGCTGACAATCTCGTACCTCTTTCCCAGAGACGCCTCGATGCAGGCCGCTTCAAGGCCTTCCTTCGGAATCGTACCCGAAACGCCTATCTTGAAATTCTCCGCCGACGTGCAATAGTCGAGAATCTTACGGAGGACTGGACCACGGCATCCCTGGCATTCGTCAACGATAACCGCATCGAACCGCTTGAAGAAGGACGGCTCCTTGTTCTGCAGACTCTGCCAAGTCGTGATGACGATAGGCTTCAACATTACTTCCTCGCCAAGGTGCAGTTCGGCCAGCTTCTTTTTCTGTGAGGCAGTCAGCTTGTCCTTGGAGTCCCCGTAGATTAGGGTACAGTTCTCGTGCGCCTCGTCCCAGGAGTAGTCGTCGTAGAAGTTTTCCATCAACTGGACCACGAGGCCCGAGTTCGGAACGACTATGGCAATCTTCTTGTGTTCGACCTCGGTCATGTACCTCGCCATCACATATATGGACAGTGACTTTCCAGAGGCGGTGCAGGCCTTCAACGAACCACGTCGGTGCAGCATAGCCTGATAGATGAGTTCAACCTGATGGTCATATAGACTGAGCTTGAATCCCTCCTTGCGGTCGTGGATGTTGAGCGTCTCGGCATACTTGATGATGTCCTCCCTGCTCAATACGACCTTCGGCGTGAACATCGACTGAATCCTCGGGGACAGGGACGACATGCCGATTTGCATCGTCGGGAACTTACCCTTCAACATGTCGCACACCCTAGCAATCAGACCGATGGGTACGGTCCGCTCATCCTTGTCGTAAAAATTGACGTATTCCTTCTTGTATCCGTTCTTGTACTTTTCGGTGTAGGTGGCCTGCTTGTCCTCATACTTGATGCAAGTGTTAAGGTAGGCATATACTCGATTGATTTCAGTTGGGGTGCCGTCATAGACGTTGACGACAGCCGAGTTATCTTTAAGGAAATCGAAGTAAACTTTCATAATCTGAGTGAATAAACTAGGGTTGAGAAAAAAAATGATGTTTTTCTAAACTAAAATATCTTTTTTACAGCCTAAGTTTATATTTTAATATCAAAAAGTGAGAACATATAGTGTTATCCTTGGTAGATGGGGTGCAAATATGGATTTCATTTGAGTTGGTACTTGACAAAAACCGATTTTAATTTTATTTTATCGCCGATGAGTTCGAAACTTGCACTTTCTTTACGTATTTTAGACCAATTTTCTGAGTCAGACAGCCATTATTCCTTCGATAAGATGCTGGTTCCCAACCGTATTTTCGAGTATTTGATGGCTAAATCTGAGACTTTGGATGGAGTGCATAGGAAAAATTTCGAATTTCTGGTCTACATCGTGAATACAGTCTACCGACGTTACCAGATGGCCTTCAACTTGGCTATAAAGCACCATTGGTCAATCGATATTGACAAGTGGGCTGTCCCAATATACTCGAAAATCTACGACAGGATACTCGGTTCCAACTACTTGGACTACGTCAATATCCTTGAACAGTGGGGAGTAATCGGTAGGAGCCGCTCTTACATCAAGGGTACAAAGGATGTTCCTGGAAAATGCAAGCATTATTGGTTCACGAAGGACTTTTTGAGCTATGTGCAGCGATATTTGCACACCAGGGCACAAGAAGAGGCTGGCGATATCGCAAAAAGACAGGGTGGAGTCCGTGTCGTCATGGTAACAAACCCCATTTTATACAGAAAACTTGCAGCAAGAGCCGAAGAAGTCCATTGCGAACAAATGAAATTGCCTGAAATCAAGGAACTTTACGAAGACTTGACACATTTCAGCGTAGACGAGCAGAAAAGTCATGACATTTTGGGCGAAATGGTGGCAAATGGCACCATTCCTCCTGAAAGAATGACGTCTGAAATGAACAAAGTTAAGCTTTTCAACAGTTATTCGACCGATAAATACGCTCTTTATTGCAAACGTGATGCATACGGGCGTGTACACACGAATATAACCCAGATGAAGAAGGAAGTTCGAAAGAGCTGCATCTCCTGCGATGGAAAGCCGACGGTAGAAATAGACATCAAGAGCTCCCAGGGCGCATTCCTGTACCGTGTGCTTGACCGATATATTTCTAATTTTGATGGCCGAGAACATATTGTGATTTCCCCTATAGGTGGGTTTGCGGAGGCATACTGGAAAGTGGAGGATACTTGGGATTGCGTGGATAGTTTCCATAAAGAATTGGAATTTTACCGCAATCTGCTTGTTAGCGGCAGTCTGTACGAATTCTTCCTTAGCTATGTAAACAAAACTTTACATCTCAATGTAGACCGCAATAAGGTGAAGAAGGAATTCCTTACTTGCCTCTTCTGCGGCAAGTTCTATTCGAGGAAGAAGCACAAGTTGGTTGGCGCAATTCAGAAGCTCTGGCAGGAAAAGTTCCCCAACTTGTACAAGGCAATCCAGATTATCAAGCGTGGGCACTACGCTGAGCTGGCACATGAACTGCAACGCACAGAAAGCCACCTGATTTTCAGCATCGTTTACCGCAGAATCAAGGACGAGCTGCATTGCCCTGTATGCACAGTGCATGACAGCATCATCGTGGCAGAAGAGTATGCCGAGCGTGCCAAGAAAATCTTTGACGACGCCTTGACGGAACTGCAGATTCCTACCTTTACCGAACAGGAATGCATGGAAGCGTTCATTGAAGACGTTTTTATTGCTGACAAGACCTTGACAACGCAGATTTAATAAACTATATTTAACGAAAAGGACTATAATCATGGATATCCAATACTTCAAAAACCCCAACCTGAACGTGCTTAACTGCACCCACAATGACCTTGATGGAGTAGGTTCCCATCTAATCGTTAAGACCGTCTATCCTAACGCAAAGTATGCGAAGATGTTCTACGGCAAGGAAAAGGATATACTGACTTTCAGTAGCATCCCAAACATGGAACAGTACAACGCAATCGTGTTTACTGATTACACGCCTGCCGATTTCATGGACCGTGTCCGTGCAACTCGCATCCCGTTCATGGTTTTGGACCATCATGGTAGCGTAGAAGGACTCAACGACCCTTCTAATTGCATCTTTATTGACAAGTCTGCCTGCGGCTCACGTCTGACCTATGATTTCTATCGTGATGTCAAGGATATCTCCTACCTTGAAGAACTCATCGGTTACATCGACACGTTTGACCGCTGGGTTAAAACTGACAAGGAACGCTTTGAACATGCATTCCGTCTGAACATGCTCTTCAAGGCCAAGTATAACCTGAAATTTGAACCGTGGATGGAAGCCTACAAGGATGGCCATACTGATTTCTCCGAAGACGACCTCCGTATTATCGAGAGCATCGAAGGCGAAGTCAATGATATCTATGGTCAACTTCAATTTACAGACCTCCCTGGTGGCGGTGTGCTTACTCATTGTGACAAGCGCTCCACCGAAGTCGGTGTCCGTATCGAAGATACGGGAAAATACAACTACTGGGTCAACATCTATCATAACACCCGCTGCAATAACATTGGACTAATGTTCCGTGGTTACAACAAGAAGATTTCCTTTGACAAGTTTGCAAAGGTAATCGAGAAAACTACTCCTGGCGCAGTGTCTATGGGTGGCCATCCGCTTTCATGTGGCGGTCAGGCTGTCGACGAAACTGCTGCAATGGAAATGATTACCAAGGCTATCAAGTACATCCAGCAACAGCTCGACGGCACCTTCCAGGTGCCTACCGATATCGACGAGACCCTATAAACTCTTGGTGCAAAGCCAAGACGTCAATATGAAAATTCTGCAAATCAGGACGGTGCTTGCAACCGTCCTTCTTTCTTTATGCATCGGCCAGGTATATGCCTGGTCTCTTCTCTCTAATGCGGTCAACGCTGTCCTCAACCATGACATGTCGTTCGCATTCTCTCTTGCAATCCTGTTCCTCGGACTGTCTGCAGCATTCATGGGAAAGTTCGTCGAGAAGAACCCGAAGGCAACATATATCCTATCGGTGATTTTCTTCGTGGGTGGATTTGTCCTAAGCGGGGTGGCCTGCAGCGTAGGAAGTGTCTGGCTGTTCTATCTGGCCTACGGATGCCTTTTCGGGTGCTCGTGTGGCCTCGGATATGTGGCGCCGATTAAAACCCTGATGCTGTACTTCCGTCATAACAAGGCGGTCGCATCGGCAATAGCCATCCTATCCTTCGGGTTGGCAAAGTCTGTTGCGAGCCCGTTGTATACCTACATGACTTCAAACTTCGCTATCGACCAGGTGTTCTTCCTTCTCGCCTTAATCTATACGGTTCCCCTCATCGTAACATCGTTCCTGTTCAGGAAGTTTCCTGTCAACTACAAGCCGCCTGCGGTCGAGACAATCAATATCGGGAAGACGGTACGGACGTTGCCATACATCTCGATTTGGCTGTTCTTCTTCATCAACATCGCTTGCGGCCTTGCCTTCATCAGTCAGGAAGCCCAACTGTATTCCCACTACGGTGTAGCGCTCGGGATGGCGACTGCGCTTTGTACATTGAGTGCCGTGTTCAACGCTGGTGGCCGATTCGGTTTTGCTTGGGTTAGCGACAAGTTCGGACGGTATGTTCCGTATGTAATCCTCTTTGCATTGAGTTCTCTGCTGTGTCTGGTAAACTTCGGAGTCGGCGGACTTGGTGTGTTCGTCGTCAGCGTCATGCTCATCAACGCATGTTATGGCGGTGGATTTTCTGCATTGCCTGCACTGCTTGCGAGCAAGTACGGTATAACGAATACATCTACGATACACTCGTTGACGTTGAGCGCTTGGGGCATCGCTGGAATTGCATCGCTCTTCCTAAAAGGGCTCCCAGTGGACATGCTGTTCGTTGCATGCTGCATCTGCTACGGATTCAACCTGCTGTTACTGTATCTCAGCAAGAAATAAGCCTGAAACGATGCATGATTTCAGCCGACCTGCAATAGTGGTCGGCGTTTTTGCGTTGGAATAATATATTTTAATGTGGAATAGAAATAGGAGGAAACCGATATGGTATCGGCTGGCCTTTTGATAACAGACGGTGAAAAGTTCCTTGTCGAACTGCCGCTACACCAGACTCCTGGTGAACACCATTTTGATTTGCCTAAGGGTCACGTCGAGGATTTCGACAGTGACTTTAGGGGCACTGCGTTTAGAGAAGCGAAGGAAGAAACTGGTTACGATTTTGATGCTTATAAGGACCGTGCATACGCATTGTGTAATGAACCTGTCAGCTATATCAAGGGCAAGCAGATTGTCCTGTACCGTCTCGACTTGACGAAGGAAGAGATGCCTGATATCGGCGAGTACAAGTGCCAGAGCTTCTTCCAAGACAAGAGGACTGGCAAGACCGTCCCCGAGGTTATTGGCTATGCCTACAAACCTCTTTCCGAAATCAGGAAGTGGCTTTTCAAGGGTTACAGCCGCACATTTGACAGGCTAGGCCTGTTCCAGGAATCCAAATGAAACTGATTGAATTTATAGTTACCGCTCTGGTCGGCTGTCATGTCGTTGGCGCTATTGCCATGCTGGTGCGTGAATGGTGGCTGTTCCGTAAGGCGAAGGTTAGGGCCCGCAAGATTGCCGAACCGCCCAAGACTGAACCTCAGAAGGTTGACCCTCCTAAGTACAGTGAGGAAATCGAGAAGGTAAAGCGTGATGTCGAACTTGCTGCAGAGATACGCCGCATCCTTGCTAAGTCTACTGTACGTTACGGAGAAGGCAAATATGAGTTCGATGCTAACAAGCTTACCGCATCTGAATACCAGCTTCTTTTGAACTATGCGAAAGAACGAAAGAAGGAACTCGATTCCTATGTAGACATGTGCAACAGGATAAGTGACGAACCCGAGGCTGATTGCAGCGAGGAGATGAAATTGATTTACGGAAACGTCGGCCTTATCGAATTGGCTAAATTCGTTGAGGCTGAATCTAACAAAGCAAATCGTTGGTAATGGAGGCAAAAATGAACAACGATAAATACCTAAACATAATGGAATTCCTGGCGAAGGCTCTTTATGATGTCGGTGCCACGGTAAAGCATATCTACAAGGAAGAACATCCTGCGATTCCGCCTATCCCGACAACGCAGCCGCCTAGTCCGCCTAGGTACACTATCGAAAAGGAAATCCCTTTCCCGCCAGCACCGAATGTTCAAGATAGATGCCCGCCGCCTGTGCTGGTCAGACAGCCAGAAAGGTACGGTGGTCTCGGTTTCAAGCCGATTATGAACCCGAAGGAACCATGGCATGATAAACAACGCCCGATACCTTCTGGCCCGAACCAGTTCTGCAACATGCAGGACTACACTTTCCAGCAGTTGAATGGCAATGTCCCGTCGGAAGCTACCATCTTGGCTGACCCGTTTATGAAACCGAACCAGAAAGTGAATCTTGAATCGAATCCCGATTATTTTGGCATGGATTATAACAAGAATGTTCCACTACGGATGAAAACCATGGTTGACACCGCTGGTGGACACCCAGAGCCGATTTCCAATCTGGTTAAGGAACACCCGACGGCTCTTGACGCAGCTAAAACCAATGTGCAGAAGATGAACCCATCCCTTGGTATTTGCCAGAACCTGAGCAACGGTAATATAGAACGGGAAATCGAGTCTCTTACAAAAGCATTGAACGAGATGACTCTTATGGGCAAACCTGGTTCTATGAGCGAGGTGTCTAATAAGCTCGTTGGCCTAACTTTTGCTCGCACCTATCTCAACTTCCAGCCGAATGAAACTGGAAAGAAATTCATTCTCGAAGAACTCAAAGGTAATCCAGTTGCACTCAAGGCTTTCAATGATGCCGTCGACGAGAATGAAGGTATGAGAGCTAAGGCTATTGCTGAGCGTCAGTATGAAAGTCAACGTGTCATGTCGCAACGTGGCGTTAGTGTCGGAAAGGATTTAAAAGCCTCGATGGACAATTTCTTTAGCCCGAAGCCAGATGAATTTATGGCTAAGCCGATGAACTTGCCGAAAACTCCGCAAGACTTAGTCCAGGCTGCCATGACAAAGCAATACCTGGAAAGTATTGACGCAAAGGAATCCGTAGGTAAAATGACGGATATGCTGGATAAATGCAACGACTTGGCTAAATCTCCCGCAGTACCTGGAAACGATGCGATGAAGGAAGCGGAAACTTCGCTGACCGAAGAAAACTTGAAGAAGGATGCCTCGGAGATAAAGACGGATGACCGTCCAGTAATTCCTAAAGAAGAGGAAGTTCCTGAAATTCCTATCACACCCAAAGAATTGCCGAACGCTAATCTTGTAAAGAAGAAAATCAAGGCGAAGATAGCAGCTTCTAAATAAGAATTTCTCCACACAAACAAAGCCTCCGTGTTTCACGGGGGCTTTTCTAATGTTTCATGTGAAACATTTTACAGTTTAATCTAATCTAATGTTTCACGTGAAACATTTAGAACTTGATTCCTTCCCTCTTGAAGGTCTTGTCGAACTCGGGCCACAGCCACTTTCCGATTTCCTTCAACGGGAGGTACTCGTAGGAGCATGCTTCGGGCATAGCGGCGTTCTTCTTCGGGTCATGGAAATAGGACTTGCAGGAATAGGATGTCAGAGGAGGAAGTTCTTTCAGATTTATCCTGTACAGCATCAGGTTGTTTCCTTTACGGAAGGGCACTTGCTTGCGGAAGATTCCCTTGGCATCGTTGTAATACTTATGCCAGTTGTATCCAGTTTCTTCCAATGCTTCCCTGAAAGCGGCATCCTTTACTGATTCACCATCGTTCTCGACGTGACCCTTGGGAAGGTCGTACTGGTGTGGCTTTCCTTTCTTGTTTCCAGTCGGCAACTCTGCCAGGAATACCTTTCCGTCTGTGATGAGAAGGCCCGACGAGCATGACGGATGTTCTTCGTTGTTTCTCGGGTCGGCGAATTCGAGTAACGTCTTTGCCAAATCCTTTACGGCTTCCAACTGTGCCTTGGAGGTAAGTATGTTTGCCGCAGATGCATTGAATGTATCTATGATGTATTTGGTTTTCATCCTAGATTTCCTAGTCCTTGTTATTCTACTGATAGTTTATAGCTACAAAAAGGAGCCTGCCCGAAGGCAAGCTCCCTTTCAGTTCCTTTTCAGGGTTCAGAGTGATTACCACTCTTCTTCCTGAGCAGCCGTACCGAACGGACGGTCGAGCGTGTGGCCACCAACTGCAACACCAACGGTGTCGAGGGTTACGCCCACGGTCGGGCCTTCGTTGGACTCCCACGGAATGTCGCCAGTGAAGGAAACACCGAGGAGGTCGTTGTTCACGAAGCGAACAACACGGTAGAACAAGCCGCAACCCAGCAAGTTGCTGACAATGGCATAACGGCTCTTCACGATGAGACGTGGGCTACCGTCTTCCTGACCAGCGGTCTTGCAGAAAATATACGGAATGTAAGGCATGAAGATGATACCAGATTCGCCCTGACGAGGTCCCTTGTAACCAACGAGAGCGTAGTCCTGCCAAGAGTAGATATCCTGGTAGAGCTTAATCTGACCATTCAGGAGAGAACCAGCGTCGGAAACGCCACCA
>ODAI011991693.1_pt1 | contig 102404 bp, 149 predicted proteins | sample 1539321 | NCBI WGS metagenome assembly ODAI01 (sample SAMN02144231, study PRJEB22623) | gut metagenome | biome: sheep rumen | host: Ovis aries | place: New Zealand
CTTTAGGACCTGTAAGCTGAATAGTATCTTTATCCTTAACCCTATATGCATAGGGATTATCCTTTAGGACCTGTAAGCTGAATAGTATCTTTATCCTTAACCCTATATGCATAGGGATTATCCTTTTGTAAAGTCTGGATCCACTCATATACAGGACTTAACCCTATATGCATAGGGATTATCCTACAAGAGTGGTTTGTAAATAAAAGATTTGGAGCTTAACCCTATATGCATAGGGATTATCCTCCCTTGCAGGATATTCTTTTATATTTTACCACCTTAACCCTATATGCATAGGGATTATCCTTTATAGTCCCTGAACATGAAGTAAACTATACACTTAACCCTATATGCATAGGGATTATCCCTGGTTCTTGCAGAAAACCAGAATACAGATAAACTTAACCCTATATACATAGGGATTATCCTTTAATAAGTTCCTTTCATGCTGCGAGGATTATCTTAACCCTATGCATATAGGGATTATCCCAGAGGGGTTATGCAGTTTTATATCGTTCTTTTCTTAACCCTATGTATATAGGGGTTATCCTGTCTGGTCTTTAAGGATAAATTTTTTAAAGCACTCAACCCTATATTCATAGGGGTTATCCTAATAATTTCAGTGAACCTATAAGCGAGAGTAGATCAACCTTATGTATATAGGAATTATCCCTGCCAGTAAGTGTTTGTCACATCTTCAGGCTCCTTAACCCTATACACATAGGGATTGTCCCTTTGAATATAATGCATTGGGGGTTGTTCCTAAATTAACTCTATACATGTAGAGATTATCCCTGTCCCGGGACGGTCGCAAGCTTTCCCTTTTCTTTAACCCTATATATGTGTAGGGATTATCCCTGAGGTGGACAGTCTATAAAAATATAATCAAATTTAACCCTATGAATATAGGGATTTTCCTATCTGGTACACAGGATTATGGTTTTGTCCCATATTACCTCTATAAACATAGGGATTATCCTATAGAAAATTTACTATTGTTAGTATTATAATACTTAACCCTATGTATATAGGGGATGTCTGTTTTTCTCTTAATAATAAAAATTCTGTTTTTTTTTAGTTATTTTTTATTTTTCATATATTGAATGTAAAATTTCTATCCTTATTTATTTAAGGAATTGTCCTTGAATTTCGCTGTAAAGCAATAAACCCATTTTAGATGGGAATATCTGGAAAAAGAAATAAGATAAAAATGAAAAAAAATATAAAAATAAATAAAAAATATTTTTTTTCATATATAACTGAAAAACAAATTGAATATCGCTTTAAACAAAGAAAAAATATTTTTTTTCATATATAGGTAAATGAATTTAATGAAAGGAGAAAATTAATGACCACAAACATAATTGATATGCCTTGGCTTAATGCAGAATATCTTGACGGTACAGAAAAGCTTATAGGAATAAGGGAAGCTTTTTCGGACGCTAAAAAGATAAAGACTATTTTGCCTCCTGTATTCAGAGGAGAGAAATGTTATCTGTACAGGATGGTAACAATGAAGCTTTTAACTACTATAGTTATGAGTGCTTACTATAAAGAAGAAACTGGTTTTGCTTCTAAAACACTTGAATATACAGAAGACCTTAAGAACAACGGTCTTTATTCAGATGTAATAAAGGATTATCTGGATAAATGGTATGACAGATTTGATCTGTATTCCGAAACACATCCTTTCTTGCAGAATATTGCCTTAAAAGAAGTGTCTTTGGAAGATTTTAAGAATCATAAGTTTTTAGCATGGAGTCCTTATGCTCCCAGTAATAACAGTAAAGTATTTGGAAAAATACGGTCTGTTGATGAAAGTAAAGACAGAATATCCGAACAGTATGAAATGAGTAAGGAAGAATTTACTTATTTCCTTATATATATGGCTATCGTCGGAAGAAAATCGGGAAAAGGATATGAAGAGAACGCTCTTATGAGTCAGGCTTATATATTCTTGGAATTAAACGGAAATAATCTGGCAGAAATAATTCTTAATAATGTTGTTTCACTTGAGAATAGTTCTGCCCCCGATGAATATAACGACGATGTTTTTGCTGATAAACCGGTATGGGAATTTGACAGTATCTCTGAAATAAACAATATAGACCCGGCTGTGCTTTCAAACAATACATTATTATGTACATTTTTCCCCGGAATTTCATTACTCTGTGTGGAAAAGGATGAAAATGATAAACCTGCTGTCGTAATCCGTATAGTACAGAAGCATAAGAGTCTTGTTGAAAGTAAGAAGACTATAAACCCGAAATTATCAGATAAACTTTCCGGACTTTATAAAGATTATTCCTCAATAGTAACAAATAAGGGATACTGCAGATTTAAACTGGCACAGAATAAGGCTTTTGCATTATGTCTTTTAGCAACGGAATATCTGGACGGAAATCTTTCTTGCCGTGTCCTTGAAGAGAAGGTCAAGGATAATGCAAACGGAGTAAACATCTACTTCAGGGAATTAGATAATTATTATGCTCCGACAGGAACTACCGGGGTTTTTAAAGATGTCAATATGAAGACACTTGCAGTATTAAAAGATGTTGATAAGCATAAAATTGCTGAAAAATATCAGGATTATTATAAAACCACACGGATAGAATTATCCAATGCTTTAAACAGGGTTTATGACTATAAAAAGACAGACAGCAATAATAAGGATTCATTTATTGAAACTGTCGCAAAAAAGGAGCTTTCCGACTATATTGAAGAAGACTTTTTCGGAAAGTTTACGGAAGACCTTATTGAAGATGAAGATGCTTTTGAAAATGCTATAGACAGAATGATTAAAAAAGCAGAAGACATATTTGATAAGCATGTAAAGAACATGAGGGATATATATAAGATAGAAAAATCGAGAAACAATATGCTTATGAATTTAAGAATGGAAAAGAAGAAAAAAACTAAAAAAACAGCAAAGGAGAAAAAGAAATGAGCGAAGAAATCAAAGTAACTGAAAACCAGAGTACAGAACCTGTTAAAAGAGCAAGAATAACAACAGTATGTTTAGAATCGAATGTATTTAATATTTCTTTTGTAAACAACCTGTATAGTGCATTGTACCGTAATGCAATAACTATAAAGGACTTAAGAAGGAAGTTTGGAACTAATGTGAACGATGATCTTTCTGCTTATATGTCATTCCTTGAGATGTGTGGAGACAGGGTTCCTTATAAGGAAGATGTATATTTTCTTGTGGCTTGTCTGTTAATTGAATCAGAAAGCCCTAATAATGCAGGAAAAGAAAGAAAGTATGTAAGTTTCGAATCTCTTTTAAGAAGGCTTTATGATGTAACGAATTCTACGGACAGAAAGATATGTAATTTCTTAAACACTGACTATTCAAACAAGTCCCTGTTTATTCCTCAGTTCGTACATCTTGCAAGAAGAGCTGTAAAAGAGATGTATTCTTCAGAAAGACTTGATTATGTAAGACTTATCAATGATTTATGTTTCTGGGACGCAGAAGAACATCTTGTAAGGAAGAGGTGGGCAAGAACAATAGTTCTTAACATTCCTGAAAAGGAGAAAGTTTTTGAGCCCGAAAATGAAGAAGTTTTTGAAAGATAAAATGCAGCGTTTTTACGGTTAATTTTTATTTTTCATATATAAAAGAACAAAAAAGGCAAGTTAAATAAACAAAAACAAGACAAAGAAAAGGAGATCAAAAAAATGGCAAATCTTATTACAGCAATGTTACTCAAAGTTTATGGTCCTTCACTTCCCAACAGAGATGAAAGTGGAGAAGCAAAGCAGATTATTGTGGAGAATGTACCCAGAGCAAGATTTTCTCCTCAGTCTTTCACCCGTGCAATAAAGGAATATATGGGTGATAACATTAAGACAATCCGTACAGCTCATTTGGAAGACCTTATAGAGGCTATTCTTATTAAGATGGCAGAAGAGGGGACTATTAAGCCCGAACAGATTGATTTTTATGGAAATATTATCTGTAAGCCTAAGAAAAAGGAGAAAAAAGAAAAGGATAAGGAAGAAAAGAAAGAAGATAAGATGAAAGATTATAAGCAGCTCTTTGACTGCAGTTGGGACGAAAGAAAGAGCGTCGGCGGTGACAGGTCGGAAGATGCAAAGGATAACAAGGGGCGCACAATGACGGTAATTTCACCTGACCAGCTTTATGCCGTTATCAATGCAGTTGTATCCTGTCCTGAAGACACAAAGCCTGCTGATTATGAAAAAGCAGCTAATAAGGCACTTGAAAATGTACATATCAGTGCAGATCAGGCTCTTTTTGGAACAATGGCAACAAGTGGAGTTCTTGGAACGATTCCCAGTGCAGTATACAAGGCAGATTCCTACAGTATTGACGCTTTATGTCCTGAAAATGATTATATTACAGCTTCGTTTATGGAACAGGGTACAGATGATACGGATCCTTTTTATGGCAATATTAAGAATTTTGCTGAAGCTGAAAAGTCTGTTGCAAGAGCTGATGCAATAACATCTTCTTGGCTGTATTCCAATACTATGTATTCAAAGACAGCTGTTGATATTGATATCTTGAGGGATAATCTTACAAGGAATCCTGTGGGTGGACATATACAGATGCCTGCTGATGAGATTACAAAGGATTCTAAGGAAAAGGTATATTCTTATATTGAAGCTTTCGCAAACGCAGTACCTTCAGGTTCAATGAAGAGGCATGTATCTGCAGAGAATCCGGGAATCCTTTATATTGAGTCAACAAAGAATGGTGGACTCTCATTAAAGGAGTTCGGTAAGGTTATTAAGTCAGATGAAAAAGGAACCGTAATGGAGCACGGTATTGATGAAATCCTTGGATATGCACAGAACCCCGGTCTTCGCAGAGGTAATATTACAAAGTATGTTTACCTTGATATGAAGTACAGGTCTTTTGAAAAGGCTTTTGAAGAAGCAGGTGTTACTGTAGTCCGTAATTTGGATGACCTTGAAAAGGCATTAAATGCAGAAGTGGAGCGTTTATCATGAAGAAATACCTTGTTATAAATTTACAGGGCATTTTACAGTATTATGCAATGACTAATGGTTTCGTAGTGACCGTCTCTGACGGTTACTACAAGACCGAAAAATGTCCTACAAGAAATGCATTAAGCGGAATGATCGGATGTGTGATGGGTATTAACAGAAACGATCCTAAACTTGATGATTTCAGAAAAAATCTTGACTTTAAGTATCGTGTGTTAAAAGAAGGAATTATCATTACGGATTTCCAGACCGTACATGGTTTGGTAGATCCCGATACAAAGGAACAGCTTAAGTTCTATAAAGTAGGCGGTGGATGTCATGATATAAGCAATGGAATCGTTAAAAGGGTTGAATACCTTAATGATTATAAGTTTGAGGCTTATATAGGCTCTGAAGATGAAAATCTTCTTGAAGATATAAAGAGATATTTTTATGACCCCGTATGGGTTCCGTATCTTGGAAGGAAGAGTTGTCTGCCCTCAGTACCTATTGTAACAGATGGAAAGATTTTAACAGAAAAAGAACTGGAGGAAATTAATAATGTATATGACTGTCCTTAAATGTACTTTTGAAAGCTTAAAGAATTCCAAGTATCCTGAAATGATGGCAAAGAACTTTAATAACGACCAGTGTATGCATCATTGGGTTACAAGCCAGTTTCAGGCAAAAAGGGAAGAAGAACATATCCTTTATCGTGTCATAAAACAGACTGATAAAATATTCCTTTATGTTCAGTCCGATCATGAATTTCCTAAGAAAAACCTTAAAAAGGCAGGTCTTGAGCTGTTTAGCGAGATGAAGATTGAGAATGTAGAAAACCGTTATGTATGTTTTGATATTCTTTGTTCTACAGGATCAACAAAGGGTTTCTTTAAAGATCCTGAAGATAGAAAGAACTGGCTTATTAATAAATTATCTCCCTTTATGACAGATATCAGGCTTGTAGAGGATAAGACAGATAGTTTTTATATCAAGGATAAGAAAACTGCAACAGGAGCTTATTTCAGAGGTATTGGCTATATTACAGATACCGAGAAATATATCAATGCGGTACACAATGGTATAGGTAAATATAAGTGTTATGGAATGGGACTTATGCTTTTTAAGTAATAATATAGGGGGTATATAAGTTTATATATCCTCCTGTGATTTATTTATAAAGAATCAATGCACCTTGAAAATATAATAAAAACTAATGCTCGATTCTATACGCATAGAAATTATCCCGGATGGAGTGTTGAGGATGCCCTTACCACTGACTAAATTCTATACTCATAGAAATTATCCCTTCAGATGGATGGAAGAGGAACTGTATAAAAACTCAATTCTATGCGTATAGAAACTATCTCAGAGATTATTATTTAGTTAAAAATTATTTTTCATATATTATCAGAGCTAAAAATAAAATTTTTGTTGGGGAAATATTATGAAAAGGAATCTTTGTGTACTTATATATTCAAATCCGGAAGATGAAACCCGTGGAAAAACAAGGCGTTATTTAAATGAATTAAAGCCTAATGTTTTTGCAGGCAGAATTTCTCGTACTGTAAGAGATTTATTATGGAAAAACATAGAGAATAATAATATAAAAGCATACATGGTTTATCCGGATAATAATGAACAGGGATTTTCTTATAAAAGCACTATGGATAATGATGTTTTTTCTGATTTTGACGGTATATTACTGCCTTCAAAGGAAAATTCATTTATAAATATTTCAGATCTTTATGCTAAACCCTCTAAACAGCTTATAGACCACCTTCTTGAAGCCGGATATATGGCAGAGGGACTTTTAACCTATGGAATAGGCAGTCCTTTTGTTAAAGCAATGTCTGAAAGATTTGACATCCCTAAAGAAGATATTATTCAGTCTATATGCTTTTTATGTGCCCTTCACGATATTGGAAAAGCACATCCCGGATTTCAGAAATATTTAGCTGAAAAAGGAGAGGGAGAAGCTTCAGAAGCTTTTATTAAACTGTCTCTTAATGGGTATATAGTTCCTGAAGATGAACATATAAGACATGAAAGGTATTCTGCTGAAATAGTAAAAGACTATCTGCTTGATAATGGATTTTCTAATACTACAGCAGATGTATTTTCGTCTGTAATAATTTATCATCATCAGGGTAAGAGTAAAACCCATAAGGTCAATGAAGACACCTATTGTTTTGATAAAGGTAATGAACGCTGGACTATATGGGAAAATACCCATAAAGAGATAATAGATGTTATTTCAAAACATTGGACTTTTTCCGATAAATTTGAATCTATTATAAAAGAAAACGGCATAAACGGATTTACTTATATGATTTTATCCATAATGGTAACATCAGACTGGATAGTATCAGGAAGTAAATGGGATGAAATAAACAAAGGAGTTTTACCCGTTAAAGATGTTGTTTATCAGTTTTTAAAGGATAATTATCTTCTTAATATTCCTTTAAGTGATAGATTTGAAGGATTTAAATGGGAAACAGCATTTGATTTTGACAGAAATAAGCTTCAGGATATTATCTATAATTCAGATAGGTCTTTTAAACAGTTAACCCTTATTGAATGTCCTTGTGGATATGGAAAAACTGAAGCTGCTATTATTGCTGCCATAATGTATGGCGTGATGAAAAACGGAATATATTTTGCGGCTCCTACAACGGGCACAGCAAAAGGACTTGCTAAAAGGATACAGGAAATAGCAGAAAAAGCAGGTTTAGATATAAATATTCCCGAATTAGACTCCAGCATGATATGGAGTGATGATGATGTAAATAAAATATTAAAGGAATTATGGACCGGCATGACAAGACATCATAGCCTTTATCCTTTTGCAGTAGGAACTGTTGACCAGATCCTTAAATCAATTCTTTCATTTAGGTATTCGTGCATAGGAACGCTTGGTCTTTCAGGAAAAGCCGTAATAATTGATGAGGTTCACGCATATGATGCCTATATGCTTGAAGAATTAAAACAGCTTATATACTGGTGCAGGTTCCTTAATGTTCCGGTAATCCTTTTGTCAGCAACTCTTCCTACAAAGACTAAAAAAGAACTCTTTAAAGCAGCCGGATATAAGGGCAATGAGATATCTAATGCTTATCCTTTAGTAAGCTATGTATGTGAAGATAAGCTTATTGAAAAGCCTATAGATGTAGACGGAAGAGAATTACCTGTATCATTTAAGCATACAGATAATATTGAAACAGATATGTATAATGAAGCTTTATCCTTTAATAAGGGGTGTTTAGCCCTTATACAGCCTACCGTTGATGATGCTTTCAGGTTATACAGACAATTAAAAAAAGATATTACTGATGGTGAAGTGGTTCTTTATATCGGAAGAGACACAATAGAACATAAAACTGAAAAGGTTGATAAACTGCTTGATTTATGTGGAAAAGACCGCAACCATAGACCTGATAAGCTTATAATTGTAGCTACATCAATAATTGAACAGTCGTTGGATATTGATGTGGATAAGATGGTAACATCTGTAGCTCCTGTTGACCTTCTTATTCAGAGAATGGGGCGTATTTGGAGACATTCCGATATAGGGACTGTAAGAGAAAAAGAAAAAATTACAGATCCTTTTATTATACTTGATCCTGAAAAATACAGAAATCTTGGAAGAATATATGATAAAAGTGTATTATCGGAAACAGAAAAGGTTCTTAACGGCATAACAAAGATAAATACTGTAAATGATATAAGAAAACTTATAGACGATGTTTATGATAATGCTGATATTGAAGATGAATATATTAAAAAAATGTCGGTTGGAAGAAATGTGCTTTCAAGCCCCGTAAAGAATATAATTATAATCACAAAAAGAAGTGAAGATGCTTATAATAGATTTAATCCACTTATACCTCATACAAGAGATGACAGTTATCCTTCAGAAACTATATGTATCCTTACTGAATTAAAAGATGACTATACTTATGAGGAAATGAAAAAAATAATGAAAAATAATGTAATTTCTTCTGTAGGAGCTTATAAACTGGAAGAATTTGAACCGGTAGAAACCAATATTAAATGGTTTAAAGATATTAAAGTCTATGTATCTCCTGATTTAACCATTAAAGGACTTACAAAACAGATGATTTTAACTGAGGACGGACTTGAATTTACGGATTTATAGAATTTTTATAGTTAAGTACCTTGAAAACCGCATAAATACTGACTATTAACACCTTACATGTAAGGATTGTCCTTATATGCTGACAAAAAAACCTCATGGTCTGTTATTAACACCTTACATGTAAGGATTGTCCTCCTGCAAGATGATCAACAACATTTTATACATGCTTAACCCTATACATATAGGGATTATCCTATCTGCGAGCTGAAGCTTTTCTTATCAGGATCCTAAACCCTATATACATAGGGATTATCCCTTATCTTCCGGAAGACAGAGATAAATTGACTTCTTAACCCTATACTTATAGGGATTATCCCTTCGGATGAAACTGCTTAAGCTGTGCCTTTCCTTAACCCTATATATATATAGGGATTATCCTTTTAATTAAGTGCGCACTTATAGCCGGAAAAACTTAACTCTATATATAGAGATTATCCTCATAATGAAAAGATTATTAAGAATGATGCCTACTTAACTCTATGTATATAGAGATTATCCCCGTCCATATATTTCTGCGTTAATGAGTTCATACTTAACTCTATGTATATAGGGATTATTCTGTACGACTGTTTTGACAGACCGGATTCCTTAACTCTATAAATATAGAGATTATCCTCTCCATATAGGCAATTTCATTAGGGGTAGAGTTCAACTCTATATACATAGAGATTTTTCCAAATAACATAAAAAAATATCTTTCTACAGAATAATTTTAAATTTAAACAAAATATTTCTAAATTTTGAATAAATTTTTAACACAAAAAAGTTTTTTTTTCATATAATATATGTACGAGGCGAAAAGATGATGACTTAACCCCGTATAGAACATAAACAAAACAAAAACAAACGGAGGAAAAAACTATGAAAAAGAAATTTGTTGTTGTTGCAATGATCACTGCTATGTCCACAGCTTTTGTACTTGCCGGATGTACAAATGAGACACCTGCTACACCTGCAGTAGAACCTACTGAAGAGGTTACAGAGGAAGTAGAGGCTACTGAGGAAGTAGTAGAAGAAGAACCCGTAGAAGAAGAGCCTGTAGAGGAAGAGGTCGCAGAAGAGGAAGTTGTAGATGACGCAGCTAATCTTGAGGCAGTACAGGCATCTCTTACTTATATGGGTGGACTGTTTGCAAATGACAGCGAGGACTGTGATACCGAGCTTGCTATCTTTAAGAATGAAGACGGTAATCTGGTTTATCTGGTGTATGAGGCAGATAATATCTACTACGGTCTTGATCCCGAATGTACAGATCTTGAGCTTGAAGACGGTACAGCTGTAACTGCTTTTACCCTTGAAGATGCTGATTTTGGTTATACATTCAGTGAGGATATGACAGAAGGAATCCTTGTTGATTCTAACGGCGATATCCATACTGCTGCAGAGCTTTCAGAGGAAGAAGCAAGGGCAATGGTTGCTGTTACTCTTGTAGGTGTATCTGAAGATGAGGCAGAAGCAGAAAGTGATGTAGAGGTTACTGATGAAGAAGCTCCGGCTGAAAATACTGATGCTGAGAATACTGATGCTGATGCAGATGCTGAGAACAAAGATTCTGCTAAATAAGACCTTATAAAGAACTTATAAGACCTAAGAGGATATAGTCAAAAGATTATATCCTCTTTTTTATTATTTTTTTCATATATAAAAGGTTTAATTACATCAAAATTCAAAAATATAAAAGGGTTTATAAATGGATAACAAGACAGAGATTAGCACTATTCTTGATAATATAGAACGGGACATACAAGATTTAAGAGGATGTTCCTGTTATAATTCTGATGGCATAATTGATGATATAGAAGATATTCTTAACAAATACAGACCTGTTAAAGATATTGATATTGATTTAGAATAAAAAAGTATTTATCTTATCTTCTTGAATCTGTTTATCCTGCCGTATTTTAAGTATTTCTTCACTGTTTTTCCAAGGCAGTTTAAGATATCTGGGGTGTTGATATCCTTCTGCCCACCACTTTGGATAATCATACTGTGAATAGTATTTTTCTAATTCATCATTCTTAGTAAGAGGCAAAACAGCCTTTGTCCAGATATCTTCATAATCTTCACCATACCCCATTCTCCACCCCATTGTAACGGGCGTATAGGTGGGAAATACGATAAACGGAGGAAGAGGTATATGGTCCTCCGTCCTCTTCCTTATCAGACTCATATATTCATTAAGCACAGTATTATATTCCGGAAAAGCATCATTAAAAGCCTTAATATTCTCTTCGTTATAACTCATATTCCTAAAAACACCGTCCTTATAGGATGTTATCTCAGAATACAGGCGTATCAGTTTTGCTTCGATATCAATAATATTTGCCATATATAAGTACCTCTTTCTTTTTGAAGTTCATGCTTATATATGAAAAATAATATTTTCCTATTATTTTAATGTTAAGTTCTTAACTTAATGACGATGCTTAAAGGGAATATATGTTTTTTTTTATTATTTTTCATATATTTATAATAAAAAAGAAGAAAAAGAAATGTTTATAGAACTTACTAATAACGGTATAGCTGTTGAATCAAATATAGATAAACCGATAAAAGAAGAAAAAAACTGAAGATAATGAAGTAGAAAAGGAGTAAAAGACTATGACTAAAACTGAAAAAATTGAAGCTATTAAAGACCATGTGAATTCTATAGAGAATCTTGAAACAAGGCTCATAGATAAAGGTATAACTTATGCTAATTATAAGAATGGATTGTATACAGGTTGCTTATATTCTGTTTTTCAGGATGTTGCTTACCCTGCAAAAGATGAACACATTCTTCTTTTGCCTCATAACAACCTTGAGAGGGAATATGAAAAGAAATGTTCTAAGCTTATAAACGAAAAAATAGCTTCCATAGAGGAATTATCCGGTTTAGAAGATCTTCGTATCGAAAGATATGAACATCATAATACTATTTATGTAAATTCTGACCTTGTGGCTAAATATAAAGAAGGAACCCTTGATACAGATGCTATATATAAGAAGGTCGTAGAAGTTATAATATCTTTAAAGGATGATTTTGCTAAAGAATACAATAAAATCATATTGGATGCGGAAAGAAGAATGGATATTAATGAGATGTTTTCAGAAAAAATGTATTCTTATGATAAAAATGGTATTCTTTTATATAGCCTGCGAATGATGGATTATTATAAAAATGATCCTGAAAAAATCTCTTTAAAGACTGAAAATCGTACATATCATTTCTTTGATTCTGATATAAGGGTTCTTAAAATAATGGAAAAATACGATCTTGTTGATTTAAATTCCATTAAAGAAAATATTGAAACCTATAGGTGGAATTATATAGACTTTGAGAATATTGTTTCTATCCCCTATAATAATATAGAACCGGATTCAAATATCCCGGTTGATAAAGATTTTGAGGAAGAGTTTAAGGATTTAAAGATATGGCAGTCTGTTGGAGCTGTTTTTGTAGAGGATAAAGATAATAATATCTTTTATTCAGGTTTTTATTATGACGGAAGGAGTAATGACGAGAATATCTATGGTCCGGATTCCTTTACTCCTTTTGAAATGAAAACTGATAATAATGAGATGCTGTTCGAGATTTTTGATAGGATTTATAACAAAAATTGTGAACTCTCAAAGAGTAATGAAAGACTTTCCATAGATGATATAGAGCATATCGTTGAGGAAACATATAATGAATATAGCAATGATTTACAGAATGATGAAAAGAGCGATATCTGATCGTTATTAACAGCTATTAATTTGCGGTTAAAAATTATTTTTCATATAATTGTAAAGAAAAATTTTTACCGGAGGAAAATATGTATTTAGATAACGGCAATATATATCCGTCATGGTTTACAAAGGAAGAAGATAGGAAAGGACTTGATGAAATCAGGTCTTTTATCCGTGAGAATAATTATCCTGTAGGAGCTTTGATCATAGAAAAAGGTTCATTCTTTATACAGGCAGAAGTAAATGAACTTACTGACGATCTTAGAAATGCTGCTTATAGATTCAATACAAGCGGTCATATTCTTATATTTGATTTTGTAGAAGAATATAAGCTTACAAATGGAGAGACTTTTCATGTCTAAAACACTATATAAACGCAAAAATATAGATTTTTCCCAGCCTTTTTGGGAAGATAGACCTGATAGATGTTACCTTAACAATGTTATGATGAACTATACCCGTCTTCAGGAAATTCACGATGGGAAAATAAATTATATCCCTTCTGATTATGCTCTTTTAATAAACACTTTTGAGCAGTTATATAAAGGGGTTTTAAGAGAATTACAGGACTTTTATCCGGATAAAATAAAGTATTCTGATTCTGTATATACTGCAGGACATCATTTCAGCCAGTATACATATCAGATCGACAAATTTATTCCTCTTTCAGATAATTCTGAAGGTTTTAATAAGATAAAGGACTTCCTTAACGAAATCGAAAATCTGTATAATGGAGCAAGATATAGTATCCATAAAAGTCCTGAAGAGTTTCGTACAGATTTCAGGAAATTAGAGAGAGGAATATACAGGCTTTCAGAAGGATTAAAAAAGGAATACGAAAAGAACTGTATTACAAGTGAAGAAGAAGAGGATCTTGAAAATTGGTAGTATATCAATAAGAATATAAAGAAAGAAGAAGATAAGGATTTATAATAATGAGAAAAGTATTTATTAATAAATTAAGGGACAGATATGACTGTATAATAACAGAAAATGGTAAGGAAATAGGTGGAGTACATACATTCTATTCCTTAAAAGATGCTCAGGAATTTGTAAATAAAGAAACAGATAAAGATAAAGAAACAGAAGAAGAAAATATTCCGGAAAAATAATTTTATTTCTTTAAAAAAAAGTATTTGACGAATTTATTTTTATTTGTTATAATTAAAGTTGGATAGAGGAAGTGCCTGCCGATATCCGATCATAAAGTAAATCTACAAGCCGTTTAACCGGTTGATTAGTATTTATGGTTGGTTATGGATAGACACTTCCTTTTATTTTATAAGAAAAATAGGAGAAAAAGATGCAGACAAGAATTAATAAAATCAATAATATCCTTACAAATGAAGCGTATAAGAATATTTATATGCTTGGTTTGGGTTATGATTTTACACTTGTCGATAGTATAGAGATAGGATTATGGGGAACAGAACCCAAAAACTTAAGACGATTACGATGCAGATATATAATGTCATAAATATGACAGAATAAAGGTATACGCATAAAAGTAATCGTCTGATATATAAAAATCAGGCGATTTTTTTAAGAATTTTATTCAAAATACGGTTAATTTTTATTTTTCATATATATATGTACGAAAAAATAAATATTCCCAGATAGCTCAACGGTAGAGTGTCCGGCTGTTAACCGGGATGTTGCAGGTTCGAATCCTGTTCTGGGAGCTTTAAGATGAAACAGGCACTCATCTTAAAAAAATGAAAGAGAGGACATTGAAAAATGAATAAGCGATTTAGTAAGGATAAAGTAGAAACAGACTTTATCCAGCCTACTAAGCTAATCTGGTGAAAGCGCTTGGTTGAAGCCCAAGAGAGTCGGATCGTAACCGAAAGCAGGCATATGGCTCTATGGTATAAAGGCTATTATATCGGATTGTCTCTCCGAAGATCAGGGTTCGATTCCCTGTAGAGTCGCTTAAAAAAACACGATGGCATTATGATTTGCCGAAGTCAACTGCAAGGGTAGGAGAATGGGCAATCGGCAAAGCCTTAATCCGAGAGTAGCAGAGAGGGTTTTGACAGCGTGTTTCCCTCAATGGGGCTGTAGCGCAATGGGAGCGCAGATGCTTTGCAAGCATAAGGCTAAGGGTTCAAATCCCTTCAGTTCCATTTGGGCATGGTTAGTGAATAGCTCGGCTGGTCCTGCGGTGGGGCGCTTGGGAAACCAAGAGACCGGTTCGACTCCGAGCTGAGAGTCACAAACGCTAAAGCGTTTGTTATACAATAAAATGCTTTCAGCATTTTATTTTGAGAAAGTTAACCTAAACCCTTATACCGATATAACTCAACTGGGAGAGTGCTTCCCTTACAAGGAAGAAGTTAAGAGTTCAAATCTCTTTATCGGTACGAACCTATGAAAAGATCGTTTAGGCGTTTACGGATCAATTCATGGGGCGCAAAAGCGCAAAAGAACGCCAAAGGGATTTAGAGTATCCTATTCAGAAAAGAATTAAAAATCTGGAACGCTGTGGTGGCGAAATGGCAGACGCTGGGAGACTAAGTGCTTCCGATTCTTAAGAACTGGAAAGCTCGTCGAGAGCTGGACGGTCACACTGGGAAATGCAGGTTCAAGTCCTGTTCACAGTCCTAAGAGTCACAAAATCCTTTGGATTTAAATAAAAAGCTTTAGCTTTTTATTGAGAAATAAACCCCGAAGGGATTTATGACTCTTGTTATACAATAAAAATCTTTCAGATTTTTATTCAAGGCTTAGAACAAATGTAGCCTATCTCGGCTTGATCACCCGGGGTTGCCTAAAATGTGTGGCGAAGCGTTACGACCTAAAATAGCGTTAGTTTTGAAAAAGAAATATATAGGCGTTGGGTAATTGGTAGCCCTCCTGATTTGGGATCAGGAATGTGTCGGTTCAAGTCCGGTCGCCTGTACGGATAGGAAATCCCTTTATTCATAGGACGCTGTGGATAGTTACTGATATGGAAGGGACAGGCAGGATGTGATGGTTCAGACTGCAGATATCGCAGGTTGGAGGAGTGGTTCCTTGCTTGGTTCATACCCAAGAGACACGGGTTCAAATCCCGTACCTGCTATATGTCCGGTTCTTCTAATAGGCTTAAGGATAGTACCCTCTCAAGGTACAGATAAGAGTTCAAATCTCTTACCGGATGCAACAATATGGCTCCTTCGAATAAATGGTCAGTTCGTAGCCCTTTCAAGGCTAAAATGTTGGGTTCAAGTCCCACAGGAGTCATTTGAGTTAGTAGGAATGGAAAACAGGCACTTCCTTTATCCGAAAGCTCATTAAGTCCGTGTGGTGTAATGGCTTAGCATAACTGCCCTCCAAGCAGTTGATACGGGTTCGATTCCCGTTACGGGCTCTGAGCCGAGGCGAGGCTGGAAAAGTGCTTATTGTTAATCTATCCCAGTAGATACTATAAGCCCCTCGCTTCGGTTGGACATTGAGCATTCTTTCAAGGGTAGGAAACCTGTCTGATACGCAGGTAATAATGGTTCGATTCCATTATGCTCAACTGAAATTTATAGGAAAGGATAAATTATTATGAAACAGCGAATACGAATATCATCTCTTAATATTATTTAGGGGGTGGTAGCTCAGGGGTTAGAGCAGCGGTCTTATAAACCGTGTGTCGGGAGTTCGATTCTCTCTCACCCTACTTAACAAAACAAATGCCTTCATCGTCCAATGGCAGGACTATTGATTTGTAATCAATGTATGGCAGTTCGAGTCTGTCTGGAGGCTTTTATGAATTACATATTTATATATGTAATTACATAAACTAAAAAGATAAAAGGATAAGAAGATGAGATTTGATGATTTTGATAAACAGATGAGAGTATATGAACAGTCCTTAGACCAGAATATCCTGCCGGATATGTATATGGTGGCAAGGTTAGATGGAAGAGGATTCACGAAATTTACAAAGAAAGCAGGTTTTGAAAAGCCATTCGATGAGTCTTTTCGCAACCTGATGAACGACACGGTAGAGTATCTGATGACAGAAAGCGGTTTTAATTTTATCTATGGCTTTACCGAGTCAGATGAAATTTCATTACTTTTTGCTCCGGAGGATCAGACCTTTGGAAGAAAGGTACGGAAACTGAATACGACCCTTGCAGGCTGTGCCAGTGCGTACTTTACCATGAAATACAGGGAATATCTTTATGATAATTCCATCGAAGATAAAAACTTCGATATCTGTACTTTCGACTGCAGAATCATTCCGTTGCCTAATAAAGAGCGTGTAGCAGACTGCTTCTTATGGAGACAGGAAGATGCAAATCGTAATGCCTTAAACGGCTGGTGTTATTGGACGCTCCGTAAAGATGGGAAAAGTAAGCGTGAAGCAACATCCATACTGTCCGGAAAAGGAAATGCTTTTAAGAATGAACTGCTTTTTGAGCGTGGGATCAATTATAATGATGTACCCGGCTGGCAGAAAAGAGGTATCGGATTTGTCTTTGAGGAAGTAGAAAAAGAAGGAATGAATCCTATTACAGGTGAGAAAACCAAAGCAAAAAGACGAGAGCTTGTAAAAAAGGAACTGCCTGTCGGTGAAGAATACAGACAGATAATATTGAATATCTTAAGTTAGATAGATGATTAGTACAGATTATAAGCAAAAGAAACAATGAATTATTTACTCCTTAACTGTAAAAAATGACAATTAAGGAGCAAAAATAAAAGCAGATTAAACTAAGGAGGAAAAGTAAATGTTGCGATTATGCCTACGACTCGAACTGAATAACAAATATAAGCCCCATTAGCCCAATTTGGCAGAGGCACAGGATTTAAGCTCCTGTAAGTGTCGGTTCGAATCCGTCATGGGGTACTGAAGTAATATGACTTCAAATATGCACCCATGATGGAACTGGTATACATACTGTATTAAGGATGCAGGTTTTACGGGTTCGAATCCCGTTGGGTGTACGCCCACTTGATGGAACTGGAATACATACAGCACTCAGACTGCTGGTTGTGTGGGTTCGAATCCCACAGTGGGTAGAGTCACAAACTCTAAAGACATTAATCTTTAGATTAATGCTGAAAGAGTTTGTTCTACAATAAAATTCCTTTGGAATTTTATTCGTATGCAGGTGTACTCCAACTGGCAGAGGGAATCGGCTCAAACCCGAAAAAGTGTGGGTTCAAATCCCACCACCTGTACTTAGGACAGAAAGATATCCTATGACTGGCTATAAAATACAGATAAATTTTATTTTTCATATATATTATGGAGAAATTCAATGGAGACAGAAATGTTTAACAGCGAAACTTATGGAAAAGTGAATATAGAACAGATCCCTGATAAGATCTTGGATTTTTATGATAAAAATAAGGGTATAGAAGGCGTGTTCCAAATCGTTGTAGGTACTGATTCCCAAAATTTTAGTGACACCAAAATGGTAACGGTTATTGCGGCATATAAAGAGGGACATGGTGGAATCTTTTTCTATGAGATAGACCGTATAAACCGTATAACTAATGTAAAACAGAAGCTCAATGCTGAAACATCTAAGTCCTTAGAGGTAATGATGGAATTAGCTGGGGAATTGGAAGAGGAAATAAAGTATAAGGAAATGCGTGAAGATACTCTGCTTTCCATACATGTTGATGCCGGATGGTCAGATAAAGGTAAGACAAAAGAACTTATTCCCGGTCTTATAGGATGGATCAAAGCCTGCGGTTTTGAAGCCCATGTAAAACCCGATAGTTTTGCGGCAAGTTCTATAGCTGATAAGATCAGTAAATAAAGTAATATTTATGGAGGATAGATATGATTTGTGGTTTATCAAATGATGATTACAGGGGCGGTTGTGGAAATATAGCTTGTTCTTTTAGTGGAATCGGTAACTATCTTTATTTATTTCTGATTCCTGTTAAGATAGATACAGAGAAAGAAACTGTTAAATTCCGTATATTAAAAGTATCACATACTGCCTGCAGATTGGAATCAGCAGAACTTTTGGACGATACTTTAAAATACTCATTTAAAGAAATAAGGTCTATCCAGAAGAATAGCCCCTGTAAAAAAATTGCAGGTATAAAGATAAAAAAGGATGGAGAAATAAAATTTACATCCAAATATAAAGATGAGATAAAGAATCTGGGGGCAGAAGGAGAGAAAGCCTTAAAAAAGATTAAGAAATTAAAGAGAAAATTTAGAGAAGATAAGACAGAGGAAGAAGATTTTGAAAGATAAGATATATATTCCGGGAAGAGAAGATTTATCTGTAACTGTATTTATTCCTACAGACTGTACGAATAACTGCAGGTTTTGTACAAGTAAGGCTTCTTATTCGGAAAGAAAGCCTGATCTTAAAAAAGTAATATATAGTATTAAGGATTTCTGTAAAAATGATCCACTGGCAAAATATGTTAAAAGTTTTGTTATAACAGGTGGAGAACCTTTTGCTAATCTGGATGTGCTTTCTGAAGTATTAAAAGCCATTCCAAAGAAATATAAGATATATGTTAATTCTTCTGTTCCTACAGCTGTCTATACTGAAAAAAAGCTGGCTAAATATATAAATAAAAGCAGAATAGATGCTTTAAATATATCAAGGCATGGTATAAATATAGATAAGGACAGAGGATTATTCTCGGATAATATTGCATCAGATGAATTTGTAACAAAGATAGAAAAGCCTGTAAAAATTAACTCAATAACCGGTGAAAATGATGATTTTTTAAAGAAAATCAAACGCTGGTCTAAATATAAAAATACATCTTTATCATTAAGAGCTGATTATAGATATATAAAACCTGAAGATTTAAAAGTCCTTGACTGTAAAATAGTTAACAGCATCTTAAATATAAAGAATGTAAATTATGTAAATCATGGGGGATGTGATGTATGTTTTAATGTAACATTTGAAAGAAAAGGATATTATTTTTCTTATCATAGGGGATTAAAAAAGTCATCAGTACCCTTTGGAAATGATAAATACCTGATCGTAAATGACATAATCATATATCAGGATGGAAAAATATCATATGACTGGCTGTAAATATATACAAGTGTATCTTAATTGGTAAAGGAGATAGGCTCAAAACCTATATATTATGAGTTCGAATCTCATCATCTGCACTAAGGATATACAAACAATGGCTTCTCAGAATAAGAAAAACAAAGCAAGAAATTCATATATACATAATGGTAATGAAGCACAGAAAATCCATAAGTGGAAGCGTGTTGCATATTACATCAAGGCAGACAGAGCAAAAGCAAAGAAGGAAATTGAGGTGGCATTATGAAACGAAAACAGAAACGAAAGTATAGAAAACCTAAATAATATGCGTCTGTAACTCAATAGGTAGAGTAACCGGCTTTTAACCGGTAAGTTGTGGGTTCAAGCCCCATCAGGCGCACTATATGCGTCTGTATGGTGAAATGGTATCACAACGGACTCTTAATCCGTAAGTTTAGGGTTCAAATCCCTATACAGGCATTAGTTTTATATATTATTAAAGGAGATAATCATTATGATAGAAGACTATTATTACTATAAGATATTATTTCATTAACCCTTGGTATTCTGCTACGGAGGCAGGGCGGTCTGTAAAACCGTTGCCTTAATTGGCTCACTGAGTTCGACTCTCAGACTTGGGACGATAAAGATTAAATTAAAGATAATTCTACTGTTAATTCTACTGTCAGTAGCTTGTCTTTTCTTATAAACCTATATAAAATATAAGTGTAGTAAAAATAAAACAAATGGAGTATAAAAATGATACATATTAACCTTATTCAAAGTTCATCACAGAGAAGTAACCGCTGCTCACAGAGACAGTGGTCTGCTTTTAGTGATAAAACTTTGGACAAGGGGATATTAGGCATATATAAGCGATGAGTCACAAACTTAACTTATAAAAGCCATATAAACAGTAAGAAACGCTTGTCCTGTAAATAAAGGGATAAGCGTTTTTTATTTAAGGAGGATGTATCATGCCGGTTATAAATATGAAAGCCACAGGTATTAAGATAAAAGATTTAATAAAAGAAAAAGGATTAACTGTTAAAGATGTACAGGATATATTTGGATTTGCTTCTCCTTATCCTGTATATAAATGGATAAATGGAAAATCTTTGCCTGCTATTGATAATCTTGTGATATTAGCTCATGTTATGGAGGTAAAGATAGATGATCTGATAGTAATTATGAAATAAGCTTCTTTTTATTTTAGAGGGTGTTATGGCGGTGTAAGCCTAATGGTAAGGCAACGGTTTGCTAAACCGTGAGTAAGCATGAAAATGCTGTGGTGGTTCGAGTCCACTCACCGTCGTCATTTGGGAGCTTGGTGTAATTGGAAACACGGCGGTCTCCAAAACCGTAAGATGAGCGTTCAAGTCGTTCAGTTCCTGCGTAAGTGGCACTGTAAGCCTAAATGGTAAGGCATTCGGTTGGAAGCCGAAAAGTAATCGGGAAACCGGTGTGATGGTTCGAGTCCATTCAGTGTCGTTTATGCCGTGTGTCCGGGTGGCTGAGGGAGCTGTCTTGAAAACAGTTGGGCTTAAAAGGCTTTGTAGGTTCGAATCCTATGCACGGCGTTAGATGGCTGGGTACACTAATGGTAAGTGGTCAAATTCGAAATTTGATGTAGCTTTAAAAGGCGATGGGGGTTCAAATCCCTCCCCAGTCGTAATTATGGCAATGTAGGTAAGTGGTTTAAGCCGGCAGTCTGCAAAACTGATCCCTATACTTAAGTATAGCGTGAGTTCGAATCTCACCATTGCCTTATTGGGATTTGGTGTAATGGTATCACGGTTGACTCTGAATCAACAGACGGGAGTTCAATTCTCTCAGTCCCAGTTATGTCTCTGTAGGCTAACGGATAAACTGTCGGATTACGACTCCGATGATAAGGGTTCAAATCCCTTCGGAGACACTAATATCTCTGTAGGCTAATGGATAAACCATTTGGTTCCTAACCAAAGCTTGTGGGTTCGATTCCTGCCAGAGATATATGCTCCCGTAGTCTAATGGATAGGCAACGCTCCTCTAAAGCGTACAGATGCAGGTTCGAATCCTGTCGGGAGTACTTAAAAACAATTATTGCCCCATAGCCAAACGGATAAGGCATCGGATTTTGGTTCCGATAAGTGTGGGTTCGAGTCCCACTGGGGTTGCTAACAACTCCTGCTTTTTTTATTTTATTTTTCATATATCTGTAGTGTAAAAAATAATATAAAAACATAAGAGAGGAGAACAAATTATGAAAGAAACAAAAAATGTAGTAGAAATTAAGGATTTTCCTGTATATACCTGTGTTGGTAACTTAGTATCAAGCTTATGTACCGGTAAAAATATGAGTATATATAGCGAATTCGCTGACAGTATTGATACAAACCCTGAGGAGACAGCAAGAAGGGTTTCTGAAGCCACAAATATGCCTCTTTCTGAGTTATATTATGTAGAATTTGATGACTGGAAAAATATTCTTGTTGTTAAAGATGTTGATGATAAATGGGAAGGCGATAGGAATGGCAATATCACGCTTAGAGTTACTGTAGGTGTTGATATGGATTTGCTTAAAGAAACCATAGATAAGAATAAAGAAAGCGATAAGGATTTATAAAAATAAGTAAGATTAAGGCAGAAAATAATATAAAAAGAGCCATCTAAACCTAAGGTGGTTCTTTTAATGGGCAAGAAAGAGAGTAACCTTGTGGATATTATTTAGTCATATCAGAGTATATATTGCTCTGATTTTTATTTTATTTTTCATATATAAATGGACATTAGTAGTCCATTTATCATGTATAAACAGAGCCATAGAAAAGGAGAAAACTTATGAGTAAATGGAATAATTTTGGAGATGTTAATTTTTCTGAATATGGGGGAATACTTACAAGAAGATGTGAAGACAGACAGGAAGATGTATCTTTCTTCCAGCTTATTGTAAACGAATCAGGAAGATATGCTTTCTATGGAACCATTGTTGATGTCATGGATTATAAAGATGAACAATGTATTAAAGAAATGGCTGAAATATATAAATATAAAAGCTCTACAGATTATATCTTAAATGATCCCGAATCAGCAGTAGTAGATCTTTTAAATGAATATGGAGATATGAATTTTTCTGCCGTAAATAAAGACGGAAAAGGTGCTTATTCTATGAATATAAATGATTTTGCCCTTACAGAACAGGAGCTTGATACATTCATGGAAGATCTTAATATCCCCGAAGAATTCAGACCTGTATTTAATATTCATGTTATTTCTTATTATGGACCTGATTATAGGGGTGTTGAAGATACTTTTCATACAAATTACTGGGAAGATATTAAATCATATTGCCATGAAAAGCTTATGAAAGGCTTTAATGTAGAAATAGAAGATGATAGGGACGGGAAAAGCGTAAGACTTGATTCAGGGAAATATATAGATACTTTTGAATTAAGAAATGGTGAATTTCCTGTAGATGAACAGTATATGGAAGTGGATTATGGCATAGAAGATAAGGATTTATAAAAATCCTTAAATATAATCATCAAATCCTATATAAAAATATCCTTTAGCAATATCATCCTCATCTTCAGGGATATATCCATAATCAAGGACTATAAAAGGATAGCTTTTAAGTCTGTTAGAAAAATCCTTTTTTGCCTTTTCAAAGTCCTTAATATCTTTAAAGAAAATAAGTTCTGAGTCTGTGAATATATCTCCTTTAGAAGGATATTTTTTATATATATCCCGGATAATATCCATAGACTCTTCATATATATCCAAACATTTAGAATATTTCTTACTCAATTTCTTATTCATCATCTAACCCTTTTTCATTATAGTTCTATTATAGAATACTATATTTTTGAGCAGGCATTTTTAGGCAAAGTTTACATTTATCATTATTAAAATAAAAATAGGTTTTCATATATAGATATAAAAAGAAGTTAATTTTTATTTTTCATATATAGATAGAAGCAAAACAAGTAACCAAATAAAGGAGTGTTGCTTATATATATTACAGAAGATATGATCTTAGAACTTAGAAAAAATAATGATATAAATGAATTTAGAGATATGTATATAGATAATGCTATGCAGATAGTCTGAAAAGAATATATAAGATAGAAAGTGAGGTATAAAAAATGAAATGTCCTTATCAGACAAAAGTAATTCATAAACCCGAATGCACAGAGGGATATGTAAAAACCTTTACAGAAGATATAACAGAATTTTGTGAATGTATAAAAAATGAATGTCCGTTTTATTACACATCATGGGCGCATAAAAAAGTAGAGCATTGTCGCAGAGCAGAACAGGAGGTATAAAAAATGGATTCAAGGACATTAGAGAGCAAGATGAATTACATGGGAATGGAAAGAGCTGCAAGAAAGATTCTTATTGATGAAAAGCTGGCAAAAGCAGAAGAAGTGGCAATGATGACTTGCGTAGAGGTTTGTGGAAAACTTCTTGAATCCTATGAGGTTGTTTCATGCGAAGACGAGGATATCACGATCGTTAAAAAAGAGGATATGAAAACATATAATAATATCGTGAGATTTTTAAGCAGATAAAGCAAAAAGAGAGGATAAGAAATGAGCAATCTTGAAAAGGCAAAAGAAATAGTAAAAACATATTATATGGATGCCCGTTGGGGTATTTTTAACAGCAGGAATATTTTTGGAGATGAGACATATACAATATATAAAGATAAAGGTTTGACAATTGATATTTGTTATGACTATTCATATTTTGAAGTATTTGGATTAAGTAATGATGAGTTTGAAGAACTTGCAGAGTATTACAATTCACTCTTAAAAGAAAGTGAGGTAGAGGAAGAATATGAATCAATATGAGACTGACTTTAAGCAAGGCTATGACACGGCTAATGATGAATGGTTAGAAAGAATCGACAGATTAAGAGCCGAGATTAAGGGGAAGATAGTAAAAAGACCGTGGCTTGATTTTGAAGATAGGGAAAGAGATAGAAATGATGCTTTTTTAGAGGTATTAGACATTATTGACAAGTACAAAGCAGAAGTCGAGGATAAAGATAAGGAAGAGGAAAGAATATAAGCTGGGGATTTAATATGAGTAAAATATCTAAAACTGAAATATATTCTATGACCAAAGAACAAAATTATATGCGTGGATACAGGGATGGAAAGTCTGATATTCTTGATAAGATAAGATCTGAGATAGAAAGTGTTATACAGGAAGAAACAGTAATGGTTAATCCTGAAGCGAGAAACGGGTATGAAAGTGTAGTATCAAAACTTGATCCTGATGATGTGTTTCAGATTATTGACAAGTATATGGCAAATCATGAGGATAAAGATAAGGAACAGGAAGAGGAAAGAGTATGAGCTGGGGAATTGCAGAAACAGCAAGTGAGAAAGAAAAACTGAAATCCGAAGTAAACGACTATTTTCACGGCTTAAATGCTGTAGGGAAGATAGATTACAGAGCTTATAGTGCATTATATGATGTCTGTATGCCTATAATTGAAGAGTGTTTCGACAGAATGGAAAAAGACCGTAGAGAGGATGAGCTGGAGGAGAGAGAATGAATAATAAGGAGGTATGAGATGAGTGAAATATCAGAAACAGAAATCAAAAGTATGACCAAAGAGCAGAACTACCTGCGTGGATATGCTGACTGTGAGAAAGATCTGTCTTTCAAAAATCTAATTGTGATCCCTGAAAATGCAACAATAGGCGATGTTATCAAGGCAGTATTTCCGGACTGGAAGATCGAGCATGTAAAGAAAATGAGTGGACTTAACCGCTATGATATCAATATTGACAATTTTAACCGGTTCAGTTTTTACGAGGACTTCTGGAACTCACCGTATCAGCCGGTTAAAGAAGCAGAGCGTAACAAGACTTCATATGTTGTCTGTACCTATCAAAAAACAGGTTGTGGAAGTTGTGAGCATCAAACAAATTGCTCATTGTAAGGAGGATTTTATGACAAACGGAGATGTGATAAATGCACCGTGTCAACTCAAAGAAAAGGAATCTGTAACAGTTGCTAAATTCCACGATTTTTATCCGGAAGATCCTGCAACATACCCTCCGGCAGATAAGGAGATTCTGGTTAAAAACCATGTCGGAGATAATTTTATTGCATATCTGGAATATGATGACGGTGAAGACGGGGGTTATGGATTCTATTCAGAAGATGGCGACTTTATAGCAGATGTAGATGAAATAGATGCTTGGATGCTGATCCCTCAGTATGAGAGAGATAAGAATTATATCCCGGTGCAGGAAAGAAAAGCGAAAGCTCATATATTTAACATTGATGATCCGGGTACAGACGAGGAAAAAGACCGATAAGACAGGTTAATTTATAGTTCTAAAATTTTTTTTCATATATATATAGTAAGAAAAAAATAGAAAGGCAGATAAAGAGGAGAAACAGATATGAAAGAAGATATGAAAGATAAGATATTTGACAAGATTTACAATGCAATACAAATAATGGCACGGCTTGTTCCTGTGGGAGTGATAATCTTTATTATTGTAGGTCTTATAACGGATATAAATAAGGATATGATACTTTTGATTGCGTGGGGAATTCTTATGATGACAGTGGCAATAATTTGGACTGTATCCAGAATTTGTATGGAGCTTGATACAGACGAGGATCAGGAAGAGGAGAGGGAATGAATCTTGTTAAAATTTACAACATAATGATGAGCATTGCCGGATGTTTTATAATCACCGGATTAGGATTAAGCATAGTATCCCTTATTACAAGATCACAGATATTTGCTGAAATAAGTATGCTTATATTAGCAGTAGTAGTGGCAATATTCTGGATAGGAGAACGCATCTCTATAAGTGTAAGGAAAGCAGCAGAAAAAGAAGAGGAAATAAATAATGAAGGAAACCACAGCTGAGTCACAAACGGATAACATTTTTGAAAAAGGGTTTCTTAATCTGCTGATTTATATACACATATAAGGAGTGTTATGAAGTATTACATCATAAAAGCAAAGTCTGTTTCTATAAGGGAAGATATAATACAGGTTTTGAATCAAATAGATAAAGACGCAGAAATAGTAGGTAAAATTGAAGACTGTGATATCGCTATATTACAACATGGGTGGACACGCTCAAAAACTGCTGTAGCAGAAAAGAATTTTGCATCTTTGAAATTAAGAAAGCCTTGTCGTGAAGGCTATGTTTATACTGATAAATACAACATATAAAAAGCTTTAGCTTTTTATTGAGGTGTCAAATATGCCAACACAATTATAAAAGCACATCATTCTGTTCCCGTAAATAAGTCTGTAGATGAAAGAGAAATCGAATCAGAAAGGGAAATCTAAATGAGAGCAACAGTAACAGTAGATGTGGATATCAAATATGCCAGAATCGCTCTTTCTATAGCCGGTTATGATGTAAAAAATAAAACAGATGAAGAAATCCTCGAAATGGCAATTAAAATGAATGACAGCTATGCGGTAGAGACCGAAAAAATTGATATTGTAGATAGTAGTTTAGACGAAATTAAGCAGGAAGAACAGAATAAGGAGTATGAATCATGAAGAATTTATTTACATATTCAATAATATTACCACAAGAGCCGTTATTCTGGCTCGGGGACAGATTTTACGCCGTAGGCTATTACGCAAAAGGTTATACTGCTGATACCAGCAGGGATTTTTCGTCAAAATGTCCGTCCTGTAATGATACAAGGAAGATAACATACAGAGGATATGACGGTAAGGATTATGAAGCTGAGTGTCCTTTATGTAAGGGTGGCATAGGTCGTGGCTATGGCAACAGGATCGAGATCAAGAATTGGCAGGTCAGGGAGTACATTGTACATAAGATTTCTGCACAGGGACCGGAAACAGTATCAGCATATAAAGAAGATGCTGTAATGGATAGAATACACCTGACTGCTTTTACGAAGATCGGCAGAGGCATGGATGATTATCTGGAAATGAGAGTGCCGGATGTTGATAATCTTGTGGATGTAGATCCCTGTTCGCTTAATATTGCCAATATATCAGATTATCACAATGTATCCGAGTATGTCTTCCGGAAAAAGAAAGACGCTGAAGCTTTCTGCCGGATGATCAAGGATTATGACAGAAAGAAACTTGAGGAGTTTAACAAGACATATGGGACTTCGTATGAATATCCGTATGGGAATATTAAGGATATTGGTATGTAAAACGGTTAATTTTTATTTTTCATATATAAATAACAGGTAAAAGACAGAAGTTCGTATGAAATAAGGTAAATGAGAGTATGAATGATCTGAAGAAATGTCCATTCTGCCACATTAAAGGGGAACGAACCACAGTAAAAAGCAGATACAGAAAGGGTACAGCAAATAGGCTTATGTACTGGGTGGAATGCGGTTACTGTGGAGCTTTTCAGCCCCATGACGGACTGCATGGGTTCAGGACACCCGAAAAAGCGGTCGAAAAATGGAATAAGGCTTCTGCACAGTATTCCGAGGGAGAGTGACTATGGGCGTAACAATATCAGCTACAAATTCATCATATAGCTTTGATATGGGCTATGGCGGATTTGAAAATCTCCGCCGTAATATTGCTCTTGCTCTTGATGATGCTTTTGGAAATATGTATCTTCAGTACGCCATGTGCACAACAGAAGAAAGCCTAAAAGCAAATGATAAGCGCTGTGAAACAATAATCAACGAAAAGGGGCTGGATGAAGAATACAAAGATGTTTTGGATTTTCTGTACGCCCCGGATACTGACGGTAAGATCGGCTATAAGACCTGTAAGAAGATCGCAGACTTACTTGAACCCTGTATGCCAGCCCTTAAAACGAAAATATTCCGGTATGTAAAATATGCTCATAATGATTACGAGGAATTTATAGCATTTCTTAAAGAGTGTTACCGGTATCGTAGAAATATGCGTTGGTATTAAAAGACAAAGTATTTCATATATTTATAAGAGAAAATGATATGCCCAAATACCCAAATTTAGAAAAACTGGAAAAGATATGTCTCGGGAACCTACATAAGCTCTATCCTGAGAGTTTTAAGAACATCTTAACAATGCCAAGAATTGAGTTATATGCCTGCTTTCCGCAAGTTTGGGAAAATACTGCAGGAGGATTTTCTAAGCCCGATATGATGGCAGGACAGGCATTTACTACGCAGATAACGACTGTATTTTATGCCAAAATGCCAAAGACTGGAAAGGAACATTATTTTGTATTCTTTAATGATGAGCCTGCATATATCGTAACTGAGGCGAATGAAATATTTTTAGAGGATCTTAAGAAGCTGCGAATGAAATCGAAATATGAGGCAGAAAAAGTTTATTGAAAGGGAATAATTATGAAGCAACCGACACTAAATAAATTAACGGTAGATTCCACATTTTATGACAGTGAATCATTCAAATACTTTGTTTTTAAAGTATATAAAGACAAAAATGGAGTTGTAAATGGGGTGCTGAGATAGAGGATATAGAAGAAGAGCTGTAATCTTATAAGGAGAAAATATGCTACCGGTAATAATAACAATACTTATATATTCACTTATTCTTACCATAGTAACGCTGTATAAGGATGCTTCCGGTTATTATACAGCAGATGATATAGATATCATTACAGCAGGTCCTGTATGCTGGGTGGTTGCTTTAATTTTTGTGGTATTAAAGCCATTCCTTAAGAACAGAACAGGTAAGAAAAAAGAATATAAGCTAAAGTCTTCTAAATATATACAGAAAACGGTAAAAAAGATCGTCACCGTATATCGAAAAAACCTGCAAAAACGAGGATATGAACCTGATTATATTGATTTCTCAATACATAGTGGGGAATTTAATGTCAATGATATTGAGGGCTGGGATGTGCTTATGGTTAAAAGCCCCATATATGAATCCTTGAATAACCGTTTTGAGAGGCTTATGTGGCATCAGAAAGAGGAAACAGTAGAGGAATTAAAGAAATATTTTAGCGAAGCTAAGGATTATGACGGATATCATGAATCTCCGGTGTATGTGGTTAATTAGTCATAGTTTATCATAGGATACAATTAAGAAAAAATATTATTAAGGGAGCAATAAGGAATGCTGATATTGCCGATCAAGAAAAAGTGGTTCGATATGATACTATCCGGTGAGAAAAAAGAAGAATACCGGGAAGTAAAATCATACTATAAGTCCAGATTTAAAAAGATATTTGAGATGTGTCCGTACTCATATATCCCTACGGGGCTGGATACCCATGAAATTATGTTTCGAAATGGATATAGTGGCGATTCGCCGTCCTTTATAGCAATCTGCAGCCTTGATATTAAGCAGGGTAGACCTGAATGGGGAGCTGAAACCGGCATTGATTACTATGTACTTACTATAGTGGATATAAAGTCAAAAGGAAATGAAGAATGACTAAAGAAGATGTTAGAATTGAACGGGAGGTGGAAGAATGCAATTATTAATTGATATACCTGAAAATGTGAGAGTAGCCATAACTCGCATGGGACTGTTAAGGATTCCGGATGAAATGCAAAAGATCGTTGATAAGGCTATACAGCAGGGTAAACCGCTTCCAGAAGAACACGAAGCAAATAAAGCAGAAAGTGAGTAATAATGGAAAAAGCAGAAGCAACCTATCAGTATCTTGAAGAAGTGCACGGCAACGGTATGTTCTTCTATACGGGGTGCTGTGGAAATAGGATGTATAGTGTTGACAGTAATCCTATGAAGTATCATGGGTGCTTATGTCCAAAATGTTTCTGGGATAATAAATTGGTGACATTATACTTGCGTGGAACACCTGAGGGTATAAGGGTTTTTGAAACTGAACATGTTGTAAAGGCAGAAAATGAGGGATAAGCAATGACACGAGAAGAAATAGAAAAAGAGCTAATATTTGCAGATATGGTATTGGGTGCAATTAAAAATGTAAAAACACCTATGTTAATATATGATGAAGAGAAAGATGTAGTTAAAAAAGCACTTGCTGAATACAAATATAAGCTTGAAAGTGAAATGAGAGGAAAGTGAGGATAAATAATGGCAGACATTGAGTTAATTATTAGGATATCAGAAGAAGATTATGAAAGTATTAAAGATGATGTAAAAAAATTTTTATCAATGCCCAGTCATAAAGTCCCTGTTTTATATGAAGCGGTTAATAAAGGAACAGTGCTTCCTAAAGGTCACGGAAAGCTGAAAGATACTGATAAAATCATAAATGACGGAAGAAGCAAAGGATTTTGCGATTGGTATGACGAAATAAAGTATGCAGATACAATTATAGAAGCAGATAAGGATATAGAAGAAAAGGATCAGGATTATGACGACATATAATGAAGTTGCAAATTATAAATCAACAGAATTTTATAATATTGCTCCGGGTGGTTATTTTTCTATATATAGTGTTATTATAAAGAAAAGATGCTTATGCTTTAAAGTAACAGAAAATTCATATCTTAATCTGGAAACCAAAGAATATATTGAACTGAAAGAGGAAGATATAGATATTATGGTTGAGGTAGTAAAAGCATCAGTAGAATGGAGATATGTTAATAAAGGAGAAGACTTATAAAAAATATTTATTTTTAATATAAAAAGAGGGGTATTGTTTTTACCTCTCTTTTTTCATGCTTTCTATTTTATTCTTTTTAAAGTTATTTTTTATTTTTCATATAACTGTGTAACCAGTTGTTTGTAAATAAAAGAAGAGGACTAATAATGGATAAGATAGAAAGACAAAAGCTTGAAGACCGTGATATATTTTCCTATGATGAAAAGAAGCATATATCTGCAAAATCAGACGGTAAATGTGCCCATTGCGGAAAAACTGTATTTATGGGTTTTCAGGGTACTATCGACCATTTTATTCCTATTTCTAAAGGGGGTAATAACAGGGATATTAACCTTATAATGCTCTGTAAGGACTGTAATAAGGAAAAAAACAATAAAATCCTTGGTCCTCATGAGTATCTTCCATATCTTCATGAGGAAGATCTTAAAAAGCTTGAAGGATATTTAAATTCATATATCCTGTCTTTTGAATATATTTCAAGAAACAATATTTTAGCCTGTGATGAATATTCAATATATTTGGATCCTCCTGTAAAATTTCATAATAATAAATCCTGTCAAAAATATGAAAAAATGACAATCAGGTATTCTCTAAAAAAAGCTACTGATGACGATATAGATAAGCTTTCTGAATATCTTATTAAATACTTTAATAAAAGAGGGATTAACGATAATAAGGAAACAGTAAAAGATAAGGTATGTTTTTGGCTTAAGTTTGGATGTGTTTATTATATCGAAGGATATGAAGGCATTAAGACAATGATTTCCGTTACTGCTAAAAACAGATGTATTCTTTCGGCAGATTTTATAAGCAAAGTAATAAATAATGAGGCAAAACTTACTCAGAATAATATAAATATAAATATTTTTCCATCATGTTCAAATATGGTGGGTTTACGCCTTATAGACAGTGTTATCAGGTATATTTCCGGGGAGATACTTTCTGAGCAGGACCTTGATTGTCTTCCGACAATTATATCTTTCGTAAAAAATGAAAAACTGTCTGAAAAATTTTTTGAACTCCACAGATTGCATTCCAGTAATAATGGAGATTATGTGTCTGCCCATATTTTATACAGTAATGACCATAATTTTAAACTTGACAATATAAGTGAAGATTCATTAAATAAACTTAACAAATTTTTTAATAAAATAGAAGATATAGGAGATAAGGTTGATAAATGGGTAAAAAAACATCCTGATTCAGAGAAAATGAAGGATGAAATTTACTGTATCTGATGAAAAAAGAAAGGAATAAATATGACATTTCCCAATTTAGAAGAACTTAACAGAGCAATAGGCAGAGAAACTGTTATCTTCTTAAAAAACGGCTATATAATACACGGAATACTCTGGTTTATCGACGACAACACCAAATACGGCTATAAAAAGAAAGGATTTTTCGTTATTGGAGACAGGGCTTTTAAAGCAAATAATGTTGAATATATGGAGATTATAAAATAACAAAGAATAATTAAAAGCCATATACTCCGAAGGACATTTATCGGGGTATTTTTTTTTATTTATTTTTCATATAAAGATATAAATAACCATTCAAAGAGAATAAAACAGAAGATAAGGAGATGTAATAATGATTATAAAAGATAAAGGAATGAATAATCTTATAAAGTCCTTTTATTCTGCTTGTGAGCGTTATGGATCTTTTTCCGAAGAAGTTAATGACAGGATAGAAGATATAATAAAAGCTTTAAACTGTAGTCCCGAAGAAATGCCTAATTCATATATTCAGAATAATATTTCTCTTGTTAATGAAGTCCTTAATAATAACGGTGACTTTATGGACTTAGACTGTATGGTAGCTATGTCTAAAGTCCTTGGTTATTTTGTTGATTATAAGGAATACAGAATAGTTAATAACAGTGGAATATTTGATGATTATGGACTGTTTAATGTAGACAGTACATACAAAGAGTTTATTAAGGATATTATCGTTTATGAGATATACGATGATACCTATCTTTATTCTCTTCCGGAAAAATATCTGGATATTTTAGGTGTAGCTTATAACGATAAAGAAGAGCTTCTTAAAGAAATACCCGATTGGAGAGAAAAATTATTTGATTATTTTTCAAAAAACAAAGAAGAAGATAAGGAGATAGATTAAGAATGATCATTAAAATAAACGGATGTGATGAGTTTGAAAATAAAGGATATGAAAGGGAATAAAATATAATGATCACAATAAAAGATATTGCAGGCATGAAAAATAACGACAAACCTTATCTTATTGCCGATATATGTAAATACGGTTATCTGGTTAAAGATAATAAAGATGATACGGTATCATTAAAAGATTTGTCTTGGGTAAAGGATAATGCTAAAGATGTAGCAGGTTTTATAGGAATATATGAAGATAAACCGCTTATCTATTCAGCAGACGCAGAACAGGTATTTTTAGGTAATTCTTTTGCACAGATACAGGTTAATATAAAAATACAGGATGATAAACCGGGTAAAAGATATTATGCGGATTCTGTTGTTAGACTGAATGGAGATGAAATTTCAGGAAAAATAACAGGTATTGATATTAGTGTAAAGGAATATGATCGTAAACTTAATAAAGGATACGAAGTATTCTGTAACTGCATTTTTGAAGGATATATTCCTAATCAATATTCACAGAATTGTTTAAAAGAACAAAGGGGATCTCTTTCATTAAAGGATGATAAAGTTATGTTTTCTTTTAATGGAAAAAAGGAATTTTCAAGATATAGTTCAGGATGTGGCTATGCTGAATATTATATTATTCCCCGTAGTGAATATACAAAATATGTATCCTGTAATGCTGCGATAGGTGGAATCGGAGATGATTTTCATTTAAGTTATATTGTTTCTGAAGATCCTGAAGTTCTTTTCAAGAAGAAAATAGAAAGTTTATCAAAAACTATTGATATAAACTCTGATACGGTATATGAAGCAGATGAAGACGGTCATTTCGAAGAAACTATAGAAGACTGCGAGATATATTTACATAGAAGCAAAAAAGACTCTGAAGAGTGTAATGTCTCGGTTAAATATATTCCTAAAGAGTATAAACACCACCGTAAGGCAATAGAATATGAAAGCAGTTATTCAGTTTCCCGTTTTTATGACAGTATAGAAGATATTACATCAGATGATACAAAAGCTTATTTTTTAAATACTGTTCAGCATATAATGGATGATGCAAGAAACAAAGGGATTACGGTTTTAAATCCTACAGATGAATGGATTGAAGAAGAATTTGAAAAACTTAGGGAAAAAGAACATGATTTATAAAAAGGAGGAGTTATTTATGGAATTAGTTACTAAAAACTTAAATAAACACTGGAACGAATACTGTAAAGAAAACAGTACGAGTGCCCTTTATCTTATTAATGAAGATAAATCCAAGATGGTCTATATATCTGAAGGTTCCGGAGATAATCTTGACCATGAAGACAGGGACGGGGGTTATGTAGACTACTGGAATATAGAAGTCTATAAGAAATATGATTATGAGGGGCATAAAGGGGCTTTGGAATGTGCCGGAGGACTTTTCTTAAAGGAAACATATATACAGGAAGAAAACCCTCTTATAAAGGATATTGTTGTAGAATGTCTTGAGTTTATAAGGGATGAAGAAGGATGTGATATAGACGGATACAGGCTTTTATCTGAAAAAGAGGGTGTAGAGTTATTCAGTGAGTATGAGTATCTGTCAGAACAGCATATGAATAATATCCGGTCTATGAGTGAAGAAGAAATGACAGACTTTATGAACCATGTGAACGGTCATACAGAAGAAGAAAAAGAACTGTAAGTAAAGAAAGGCTGTTTTATCTAAAAAACAGTCTTTTTTATATTATTTTTCATATATTTATAACAATAACAGCGGATAATATTAACAATATTCGTAAAAAATAAGAAGAGGAGAAAGAAATATGAATATAGCTGATAATAAAGATTTACATGATATTACTAAAAAAGTATTATCCGGTCTTTCAGACGGAGATATAAGCACTGTAATGGAAGATTTATACCGTTTACAGCTTTATAAATATACCTTAGATGATGTTTATTGCCAGATAGAAGAAGATGAAAGATTTTCAGATATAAGTGAAGAAGATTTTGACCGTATCGCTGAAAGCTGTGCAAGAAGATATGCTTATGAGGGCGATTATGATTGTAATCTTTCATACTGGGATAATATTCAGGGTCTTATTGATGAAGAAATTGAACCTTATTTAGAAGACGGAAGAGGAAATGTTTAAAATGATTAAACCTGATTATATTGAAATTACAAAAGAAAAAGAAAAAATATTCAATGAAGTTCTCCGAGATAAGATTAAAAACAGTATTCTTTATCAGATTGAGGAAGACAATATCCTTAAGAAAGGTGAAAATATAAGTGATGAAGACTATGAAGATCTGATAAATACTTGTATAGATAATATTGCCAATAATCTTATAGGAGGAAATTTATATCTTGAAGAAGTGGAATATATAGTAAATGACGCATATGAAAACACTTTGGAAAAAGAATAAAAAAGGAGTTTAATTATGGGTGACTGGTATATTTATAAAGTAAAGGCTTTAAATGGGGATATAAAAGACCGTCTCATTCAGGACGGCTTTGCTGATATAACCAATGAAAGATCCAGATCCGGTGATATTTTAATAGATATTTATCTCAATAAGATAGATGAGGCTATAAAAAACCATGAAATATCAATAAATGATAATACTGTATTAAACGGGCATTTCTTGGGTGGGTATTACTTTGGTGAAAATAACCCGGATAAAATGGGAAATCCTTTGCAGTCTCTTAGGTTATCTGTTTCTGATGATAATAAAATAGGGTATTTAAATAAATGGGCACAGAATTTCGGAATACCCTTTGCTCTAAGTACTTTATATCCGGATCTTATTATAGAAGCCGTAGAAATTCCTCCTTATGGAAGGTCTACAAGGAATTATTTGAAGGACGGAAAATGGACAAATAAAGAGGGTGAAATTGCTCCTTTGGCTTTATGTGGCATAAACCCCGTATTCTTTAAGGAAAAAACAGAAGACTCCATAAAGGTTTCCCTTCCCATAGGAGATGAGAATGATAAATGGGGAATAATAACCTTACCCTTAAAGAATGTTTCCGGTTATTATGAGGAACAGAATGAATATAACACCATAATGTTTACTGAAGAAGAGATTTCGGTCAAATTTAAGAATAAGACTGAAATAATGCCCGTAAAGGACTTATGTAAGAAGTTCTATGACAACAAAAAAGCATTCAGGGAATATTCAAACGCTATTATGGCATTATACGGTGTTTCAGAAAGAGATATGACAAGAAGAGAAAATAACAACAATGTTTATTATATTGTTGAAATTTCTGTTCCTGAAAATATATCAGAAAATGGAATCTTAAGTACAACAGTTTCTGAATATACCATCTCAGATACAGATATAGAAAACAGAAAGAACATTAAATTAGGAGCAAGAAATAAATCTAAAAACTGTCATGTTGTGAAGAACGGAAACATAGAAACTATCCGTTTAACTAATGAGAAAATAAAGGAATTATATGACTGCAATGTTCAGGAAATTGCGAGACTTACGGCTTCTGAAAATACCGAAGAAGAGGAAGAGGAGAGAGAGATTTAATCATAAAGATATTAAAAGGAGAAAGAAAGATGAGTGAAAAAATACCCAAAATATGTTTAACAGGTGGTCCTTGTGGTGGAAAGAGTTCATCTTTATCTATTCTGAAAGAAAAGCTTGAAGAAAGAGGATATAATGTTATAACAGTTCCTGAAGTTGCTACTAAACTTATAGCATCAGGAGTAATTCCCGGACAGACAATAGCAGTAAAGGATTTTCAAAATATGGTTCTTGAAAATCAGTTATTTGATGAAAAACTTTATTCTGATAATGCTTCAAAAATGAATTTATCAGGTAAGAAAACAATCCTTATTTTAGACAGGGGTATTGGAGACCAGTATGCTTTCCTTCCTAAGAAAACAATGGATGAACTCTTAAATAATCATAATCTTATGAGGAATGAAGTTTTATCCAGATATGACTGCGTTATACACTTAAAAACCACTGCAGACGGGGCTATGGAATATTATCAGTGGAACGATCCTAATTCAGACGAGGTAGGTAATAATGCTTCAAGGATAACGCCCCCTGAAGACGCTATTAAGCAGGATAAGATAACATTAAGATCGTGGATTGGACACCCCCATTTAAGGGTTATTGATAATTCTACTGATTTTGAGGGAAAGATTAACCGTGTTGTAAAAGAAGTATTTACAGCTATTGGAGAACCTGTTCCTTGTGAAATAGAAAACAAGTATCTTATCAAAATGCCTACTAAGGAAGAAATAGAAAAACTTTCAGAAAATAACGGACTTTATAAGGCACATATTACTCAGACATATCTTAAGTCAAACGACGGAACTGAAAGAAGAATTCGTAAAAGGGGAGACGATGTTGATGGATATGTATATACATATACTGAAAAAACCCCTATATCTGATGGTAAGAGACAGGAAGTTGAAAGAATAATAGATTTCAGGGAATATGCTACATATCTTAAATATGACAGGGATGAAAAGTTAAATACCATTGAGAAAGACAGATACTGTTTTGTTTATAAAGACCAGTATTTTGAAATGGATATTTATCCTTTTGATCAAGAAAGGGCTATTCTTGAAATTGAACTTAATGATGTTAATCAGAAAGTAACATTACCTTCTGAACTTGATATTATCTGTGACATTACAAACGAATCTGAATATAAAAATCATGCAATAGCCGAAAATTTAAGTTTTCCTGATTATTATGAAAAGGAATATTAAATACAGTTAATATATAAAAAAAGGGAGTAAAACAATGAGAAAAACAAATATTTCATACAAAATTTGGTTAGATACGGATACTTTAATTAATAGTGCTTTTGGATTCGGGAAACAGCCCCAGCTTACATTAAAAGAATGTCTTCTTGATGACATAGATAACTGTCCTGAAGATTTTATTAATGCATTAGAAGATTTATTTAATATCCCTTCCTATGAAGATGAAGAAAAAAATTATAATTCTATTACCAGAAAAGAGTGGGAAGATATTCTGGATGTGGATAATACAAGTAAAAGCTTAGAATCTTATGAAACAACTGGCTATAATGACGATGCAGTTGAATTATATGTATCTGTTGAATTGGATATAGATAAATTTGAAGAGATATGCAATAAACATAACATAGAAATATCCGTAGACAAGGAATTATAATTAAAAATACGGTTAATTTTGTTTTTTTCATATAATAATATAACAATCAATAAAGATATCTATTATATGGAGGGACAAACTATGATATTATCAGCTTCCCGTAAAACAGACATACCTGCCTTCTTTTCTGACTGGTTTATAAACAGGATAAAAGAAGGCTTTTTATGTACCAGAAATCCTTTATATCCGGAACAGGTAAGCAGAATTAATCTTGATCCTGATACCTGTGACTGTATCGTATTCTGGACAAAGAATCCTGCTCCTATGATACCAAAACTTGATACTTTGGCTGATTATAATTATTATTTTCAGTTTACTTTGACGGGTTACGATAAGGATATAGAGATTAACCTTCCCGATAAGAATAAGCTTATTGATACCTTTAAGGAATTATCTTTAAAAATCGGTAAAGAAAGAGTTATCTGGAGATATGATCCTATTTTAGTAAATGATAAATATACTATCGACTGGCATATAAATACATTTAGTAAAATGGCATCTGAACTTAATGGATATACCGAGAGATGTGTTATCAGCTTTCTTGATTTTTATCCGAAAATTCAGGATAGCGTAAATACTCATAATATAAGAAAAATATCTACCGAGGAAATGACAATTATAGCTTCAAATATAATAAAAATAGCAACGGCAAATAATATGACCGTAGGAACCTGTGCAGAATCAATAGACCTTGATGCCCTTGGTATTGAGCATAATGCCTGTATCGACGGTAAAATAATCGAAAAAATATGTAAAAGGGAGCTTAAAACATCTGTTAAAAAGGATCCTTCCCAGAGAGCATTATGCCAGTGTGTTACAAGTAGAGATATAGGCTCATACGGCACATGTATGCATGGATGTGTATATTGCTATGCCAATCCCGATGCAAGAGACATAAAAAAGAAACTTGAAAATTATGATCCTTTATCCACCATGTTATGCGATAGTTTAAGACCGGGAGATATAGTTTCTGAACCGAAAATAGTATCTTCATTCAAGAAGAAAAAATTTTAGTTAAAAATTATTTTTCATATATTACTGAGGTGATTATTATGAAAACAGATAATATAACTATAGAAAATAAAAGAGCATATTTTGATTATTATGTAGAAGATACCCTTGAGTGTGGTCTTGTTCTGCGTGGAAATGAAGTTAAAAGCATAAGGTACGGTATGTGTAACCTTAAGGGTTCTTGGATTCAGGTTCAAAATGGAAAGCTTGTTATTAGAGGGTGGCATATCTCAAAATGGGATACATCTAATCTTTTTGATATAGATGAAGACAGGGAAAGAGTATTGCTTGCCCATAAGAAAGAGATATTTAAAATTGAACAGGAACTTAAAAGAGACGGCGTTACCCTTATCCCCCTTAAAGTATATTTTACTAAGGGTAAATGTAAGTGCCTTATAGGGATATGCAGGGGTAAGCATAATTATGACAAAAGAGAATGCCTTAAGAAAAAGGATATTGAAAGAGATATAGCCAGAAATAGGGCTTGAGATAGCTTTAGAAACTGTAAATAAGTATATTGATGAGTTGTAATGATATGTTTTACTTGGGGGCTTTTTATGGGAGTTTGCTGTAGATTATATTCAGAGACTCACAAACTCTGAAAATAAACCACATTTTAATAGATCATATTTTCTTATTTCCTTTCTTTAAATTTCTGTTATTTATATATCTAAAAAATAATAATCATAATATTTTTCTATTTTTCATATATTTTTGTATGAATTTAATGAAAAAAGAAAGGGATTTTTATGAAAAACAGATATATATTTTCTTTAATAACAGGTATTATCTTATGTTTCTTTATCTTTAGTTCTTTTTCTAAAGCAGAGGGAACATGTCCTGTTCCTTTAGCAGATGTTTCTTCACAGGGAGTTCTTATATACAATACGGGGGATAGTTCTTCTGATATAAAACTATATACTTCTGACCTTATTAATCTAAAGAATGAAATAGAAGCTTTAGGTATATATACAGATGAAGAATTAACTGATGTAAATCTTCATATTGATGAGATTATAGCAGATGTATCTTCCGGCAAAAGAAATATTGCTGAAGAATTAAATACACATGGAGCCGATATAGATATATCTAATGAAAAAGTTCCGTCTTGGTCTGAATTAAAAGGAGGAGTAGAGCCTGTATATACTAATGGCTATAATACCGGTTATTCTGCAGGACATACAGATGGCTATGATGAGGGTTATATAACAGGAGAACATGATGGTTATTTAGACGGATATGAAGCAGGTAATACAGATGGTGATACCGCCGGTTATACAAGAGGATATAACAAGGGTAAAGAAGACGGACATGAAGAGGGTTATGAAGAAGGACATAATGACGGATATAATGAGGGATATGATAAAGGACATGATGACGGATATGACGAGGGATATGATAAAGGATATGATGAGGGATATACAAAAGGAAAAGAGGACGGAGTCACTATACATACCGCTACATATATAGCTACTGTAAGAAATTCAAAGATAGATCTTGGGCAGAAACACACCTATAGATATATTGATACAACGGGTGTTCCCAACAGTAATGATGGTACATATAAGCCCACGACAAGATCAGATTCTATAGATATGGGAGCAACAAATACATATCGTTATGTAAATACAAGCTCAGTACCTAATACTAATTCAGGAACCTATACATATCCTGCTAATAGTACTGGTGGAACTATAGATTTAGGAGAAACTAATACATATCGGTATGTTAATGCTACAAATGTCTATAATAAAGGTAAAGCTGATGCTAATAAAGGATATGGGGTAACGACATTAGGTTCATTTTCACAAGGCGCTCCTTATGATGCAAGTGGCTCCCTTCCCAGAAGCGCATCATATACAGTCAATGTAAAATCATCATTACCCTCTGTATATAATAAATTATCTTCATCAAATTTCAGATTTATCGTATCAACAGTATATGCTTTTGGAGATAATGAAAATGCAAACGAAGCAACAGTAGCCTGTTCTCCGGCATGTTCTTATAATGCCTCTACAGGAATTCTTACAGTAACAGGTCTTTGTAACTGTAATTATAGCGGAGATGATGTATCTGTATGTGTAACAAGCGGATATGTACTTTGTTATTATCCCTTATAAATAAAAATAAACTTTCATGAGATGAATAAAACGGAGTAGATATGAGATATGTATTCTTGGATGTTGACGGGGTATTAAATCATGAATCCACTAAAAGAGATGTAAAAGGATTGGCTTCCATTGATTTGGAAAATCTGGCAGTATTTGCTCATTTAATGGAAAAATTCTATGAAAAATACGGCAAGGAAAATGTAAGGATCATATTATCCTCTTCATGGAGATGTGGGGAAAACAAAAAATATGATGCTTTCAGGAGTTTTCTTGATGATCATCTGTTATTAGCAGGTCTCCATGTTTATGAAGAAACCCCTATGATAACGGAATATAAAGGCAGGGGAATTGAAATAGCGACATACCTTTCAAAACATCTGGATGATTTAGAGGGGTATCTTGTGCTTGATGATTATTATTACTGTGATTTTAAGCAGTGTTACTGTACAAGGCACTGGTTACGGACTTCTTATTATGATAAGAGCAGTAAAGGAGGCTTACAGGAAAGACATATTAAAAAAGCTTTGGAATTTATGGATACTCCCATTAAGGAAGATGAAATATATTTTTTTAAACATATTGATGATATGTATAATATATAGGAAAAGTATAAGGACAGATATAAGTTTTAATACTGCAAGTAAAGTCATTGACTGTTTATCTTCTAATAGATGGAGAGTAACATCAGAAGTTAACAGGATAATAGAAAAAATATGAAAGATATAACCTATTCTGCTTAAAAGAGAGATATATAATGCCTTCAAATCATAAATCAAAATATAATAGAAGAAAAATAGTATGGAAGAAGACAGATGGAATATGCGCCCATTGTGGACATAAGATATATGGCGATCATCAGTCCATAGACCATTTTATTCCCAAATCTTTAGGTGGGGGTTATGATATAAAAAATCTGGTTCCTTTATGTAAAAAATGTAATAAAGAAAGGGGCAATAAGAAAATAGATCCTAATGAATTCTATTCTTATGCCCCCAAACAGGTTATAGAAGACTGTTTAATCTATGAAAGGATATGGAAATGTAACAATAAATCTTTAAATGGCTATATTCATACTAATTTTACTCATTAACCTTTTTAATAAACTCCTTTTTAAGCTCATCCATTTTTCCTTCCATTACGGCTTTTGTAACAATATCAAGAAGCCTTAATTTATCCCATACGAATTTGTGTTCTTTTTCATGTGCAGGTATCTTAAGAAAACCTCTAAAAGGATCTTTCTCATACTGCATAAAGTTTTTACGGAATTTTCATCTTCTAAAGATATACTACTTTCTATAGATATAGGTATCATTTATAAGTGTTTTCCGGTCTTATAAGTCTTGGGATATTTTTTCTTTTATTTTTCATATATAGATATAAAAAGATATAAATTAAGGAGATATAAAGAATAATGTTTGGAATGATATGTCTTATATGTGTGCTTTTTACAGGGGTATGTATAAGTCTTTGTATGGATATTAAAAAAGAATAAATATAATAAAATATAAAAAGGAGAGAGACTTATGAGTGATTTTTTAAAGAATTTAGCTAAAAATGAAGCGAAATCAATATCAGAGAGATTATCTTCTGAAACAAAGAGGGAATTATATAAGATATTCCAGAAAGAGGAAGTATTAAAGGATGTTGAAGCTCTTTATGATACTTATGAAGAAACAGAAGTCTTATCAGAGGATAAGAAAGCAGAAATTCTTAATAATGCTGCGAACAGATATGTTTATGACGGCGATTATGATGATACCAATTTAAGTTATATGGATAATTTAAGGTCGCTTCTTACGGAAGAATTAGAGAAATATCTTGATAAAGATATAGACCTTTAAATCATATATATATAAATAAAGAAAGATAAAGAGAGGTTGTTTATTATAAAATAACCTCTTTTTTTAATTATTTTTCATATAAATACATAAAGGTTTTAAAGAGAGGAGATTATATGGATACAGTACATTTACTTAAAAGCATAAGAGATACTTTATGGAAAGATATACAAAAGGGGAATATAAATCTCGAAGATTATGGGGATTTAATCCAGCAGATTGATGAGACATTAACAGATCCCACTATGGAGATCGCTATTCCTAACGGCAAGTTATGTGTGAGTATAGCACATGATGAGTCTGTTAAAGCTTCTACTTATATAGAAACTGAGGAGGGTTCTGTATTTGACTTATTCCTTGCAGAGGCTCCTGAAGACGACCTTTTAGAGATATATAAGGAAAATGAGGGGCTTGAAGAGGGGGATATAAGGATGCTTGTATGGAGTGATCCTGCCAATGAGGATTATACTCATAAATTTACAGTAAAAGCAGAAGAAATAAAGGAAGTTTCAAAAGACGAGAATAAGGAGTGGTTTTAATTATGACAATAGCAGAGAATTTAAGATTTTTAGAAGAGGGAAAAGATATTTTAAAGACAGCAGTAGAAAGATCAGAAAAGCTTTATGAAAATGAGTCTGATAATCCGGATTTTACACATCTTTTAGCCTGCAAGAATGCTATAGACAATATAAATGAGGCTTTAAGGGGAGATGAAAATATAAATAAGGATAACATTGAAACCCTTACAAAGGAACTTGTAGGATGCCTTCAGGATGAGGCTTATCCTTTCTTATCTGCTGAAGATTATAATAAGAGGGATGAGCTGTTTTCAAGAATGGAGATTTCCGATTATCTGGAAGACAGAGACAGATAATATACTGGTAAATAATATAAAAAATACCTCTTGTTTATTTATTTATAAACAGGAGGTATTTTTATTAATCAATCCAGCATTTCTTTATAGCCACCTCTTCTTGTCCTTATACGAAGTTTTCCTATGGCTCTACTTTCAATCTGTCTTATTCTTTCCCTTGTTACATGATAAAATTTAGCTATTTCTTCCAAGGTCTGAGGTTCGCTTCCATCCAGTCCAAATCTTCTTACTATTATGTCTTTTTCCCTCGGAGACATAGTTCCAAGAAGATTATATACCCGTCCATGGATGTCTGAGTTTATGACATTTTCCATAGGACTTTCAGCATTTTTATCTATTATAATGTCATATAGAGTACCGTCTTGATCTTCGCCTACAACCTGATCTAAAGAGGATAATCCTCCGGCTATAGACCAGTATTCTATAATGCTTTCAGGCTTCACATTAAGCTTTTTAGCGACTTCTTCCATTGTAGGAGTGCCACACTTACTCATTTCAAGCTCAGCATAAGTCTTCTGTATCTGATACAAAAGCTGGGATTTATGAGCCGGAATCCTTATGGTTCTGCCTTTATTATCAATATTCCTTATAATGCTCTGTCTTATCCACCATGTAGCATAGGTTGAAAACTTACAGTCCATTTCCGGATCAAACCTTCTTACGGCTTCCATAAGTCCAAAATTACCCTCCTGAATAAGGTCATCAAGTTCAAGCTGGGAACGCCCTATATATTTCTTGGCAACACTTATTACAAGCTTAAGATTATGTTCAGTAAGCTTATCTTCAGCTTCTTTTCCTTTTATCCGGGCAGTTTTTGAGGCTCCTTCCTTACGACCTGCCTGAATTAGTCTTCCTAAAGCCTTTTCTTCTTCAGCGGTTAAGAGTTCTTTATTTAATGAATCAAAATATTGACTTAATCCGTTATATTTTAATTCATCTGATGAAGCTTCAGATTCTACCTCTTCATCATAAAAATCTTCATAAACATCTGTTTCTGATAACTGTTCCATAAATATTCTTTTCTCCTAATTTTTTATATATTTATATGAAAAAATAAAAAATTATTGGAAATTATAAAAGCTTTAGTCCCCAGATTATAAGAATAATCGGAATTAAACCTATCATTACTTCAAGGATAAAGATGATGGCTTCCTTGCATAAATAAAGATTTCTCCTTAAGAAATCATTAAAGCTTCTTCTTCTGTGGTTCTTTAATGCTTTTCTATGGTTAAATAACTCTTTTTCTACATAATATGTCTGCCAGTTTGTATCCATATCTTTTTTACTCCTATATTATTTGTTTACATAAATATATGAAAAATAATTTTTAACTTAAATAATTTTATTATTTTTCATATATATTTAATAAATACAACAAAGAAAGGAGCTTTTTATGTACATAAGAGATGCGAGGAATAAATATGATCAGAATCCGTATAAACCTGATTCAAAAGAACCCAATCCTTATTATGAAGGATATCTTAATGATAAGGATGCAGAGTTTACTAAGGGGTATGACTGGTGTGTTGAAGAAGAGGTTACAGGGTTCTTTGACGGGATAGATATCTATGATGGCGATATTGATCCGGAAGATTTTGATGTGGATAAGCTTGATTATAGCTTTATAGATGCAGAAGATGTATCTGATGAGGATATAAAGAATGCTTCCCGTGAATCAAGGATATTAAGATGGATGAAAGAAAGTATTCTTATGCATATTGAATGCAGCAGGGATGAGATAATTACCTCAATGCTTGATAATATGGATGAAGAAGAATACGAGAAGAATTATAAAGATTTCTGGGAAAAAGATAATAAAAACAAAAAATAAAGTTATTTTTTATTTTTCATATATAAATAAAGGAAAGGAGATGAACAATATGAAGACATTTATTTGTATAAGAAAGTCGGACAGACAGAAATTTGTTGTAAAGGCAAAAGATGTTAAGGATCTCCTTGACCTTTATGATATATCAGAAGAATATTTTGAGATAACTGAAGAGACACAAACGCTTTAGCGTTTAATTATTAAGTTATTTTTTCTTTTTCATATATGAATGTAAGAAAAACAAATAAAATTTCAAAGAAATTTTATTGTAGAACAAAATCCAAAGGATTTTGTGACTCCAAGTACCTGTAGCTCAGTTGGTAGAGCACCTGACTTTTAATCCGGTTGTCGAGGGTTCAAGTCCCTTCAGGTACACAGGCTCAATATTAAATTATTGGGCTGTATATGTATAATCCCCCAAGGAATGCCCATAGGAGGCAAAGAGTAAATTCCTTTGGAATTTTATTCAGGGGGATAGATGTAAGCCCCGTAAAGGTGTATAGCCCCCACAGGATGAGGCGGAAAGCCCAAGATTAGGTTCTGTTATATAGTGGGGGGTAGGTAAGGGGCATGAAAGATAACTGTTTATTTTAAACGAATAAACAGTTATTTTTATGTTTATTTTTGTCAAAGAAAAAAGCTGTTATTTCTAACAGCTTTCTTCCTGTAACTGTTTTCAAATCAAATAATTAAAGAGAAAAAATATGAACCATTCGTCTAACTAACACTTATATTATAACAAAAATTTTATGATTTTTAAATTATTTTTCATATATTTTATATGATAAATTTAAGAAGAGGAGGAATTAACTGTGGAAAATATAAAATATCCTTATTACAGCCCGTCGGAAAATGTAGTGTTTGTAAAGAAAAACAATAATATCTTTACATTTACCCTTGAGGATATAGAGGAGTTATATTCTGTTATAAGAAAAGAAGTATATTTCAAGGAAGATGTCCGTAATTTTCTTGATATAGCCTATGAATCCGGGGATATTGATGAAGAAAAATACCATAATCTTGATTTTTTTGATGACTTGCTTAATGAATACTATAATTTAAGATTAGATAATGACGGAACTACTGACGGTCTTAACTGGGAAGAATGTCTTGAGGAAGCCTTTGAAAAGGTGATTAATGATTATGGAAGGGATATTTAATCATTCAGCTTTTTTTTAATTATTTTTCATATATTTATGTAGAGAAATTTAACAACAGAAAGGATTGAAAATATATGTTTATAGGAATTTTAGCAAGAGAATTAACAAAACAGAGCGACATAGATAATACATTAAAACCCTTATGGGATAATAATATTTTTCTTGATATAAACAGTAAAGGAGAATACTCTTTAATCTATACATGTGCTGAAAAAGAGCTTGGTAATAATTTTCATATTGTTGTATGTGATAAGATAAAAGGTCGTTATAGGGATAGTTTTGAATACGGCAGAGATAAAACCGATAATTTTAAACATCTCGAACCGATTGGGGCTTTATGGTATGTAGAAGATGAAAATAATATCTATGTGGGGAATATAGACTGTTCTGCAGAAAAAGTATTAATGACTCCTGAAAGTAAAAGAAAAGAGAGATATATAACAGATATAATTATATCTGAAGAAATGGTTAAATACCTGAAAGAAACATATCCGGATAAGAAGATACTTATAGATCCTCATCATGATTTCTTAAAAGACTATATAATGTTTAACGACAATGTTGAGTTTATGGATGAGAACTTAGAAAATATCGTTGAAGATCTGATAACTAAATATATATCAGAACATACAGATGATATCTAAAAAAGAGACCATTATTTATGACAGCAGAAGAAATCAGAGAAAAGATCATAGAAGAACTTAATAGTGATTTAGAATCAGATTTTATTGATTTAAAAGAATGGGATATGATATTGAAACGGTTGAATATAATCAGGGGCTTGATTTAAGAGATGCTATACCGGATGAAAGAGAATTATATGGCTAAATAAATAAAAGGAGATATAAAAATGGCTAAAACAAATTATGATAAGCTTAAAAATAATTCAGAAACAAACGATGAATTAATTGATAAAATCCACGAAGAGTATGAAGCAATCACGCAGACAGCAGATAAAGAACGCAAAGATTACCTTATAAACAAGTATGAAAATATGAACAAGTATGAAATGAAAGACCTTGATTTATCTGCTTTATCAAAAGAAGACTTTGAATTCTTGGATAAAAGATATGATTTACAGCATAATTATTGGGCTATGGCTCAACGCCACAAGGATGTTAGAGAAGCTTTCGTAAAAGCCGTTGAGAATGGGGATTATGAAATAATCGACTTGCCAAACAAACAACAGGCTTTCCGGGTAATGGGACTTTCAGATGAACACGGCACGAAGTCATATCACGGAGTTATGGATATTGAGTATGGAGAAGTTGGGAATTATGCAACCATTGATATTTATGATGGTATAAACACAGATCCCGTATATTCAATGAGTATTTCTTTTGGTGATTTGGACAGATTAAATGCTGTTTTGAGAAACGAACATTTTGATATCCGTGAATATTCTTCAAGGGAAGAAGCAAGAGATTGTCTTGACCAGCTTTACGGAGAAGGTTCCCTTAGTGAAGAAGCTTATGAGGGATATATTATTGAAATAGATGAGTCTGATTATTGGGATGATAAGGTTAAATAAATAAAAGAAGCCTTAGAAAATATAGGTGATGGTTATGACCTGTAAAACTTTATAAACCACATTTATCCCCCACCTAATAAGTAAGTGGGGGATATTTTTATGATTTTTTAGATTATCTGTCGTTAATGCTGTCAAGAGCAACACTGATAGTATATCCTAAGAATACGGAATCCTTGTCTTTTTCATCAAGATAACAATAGGCTGATATCATAGTCATAAATAAATCATGAAGGCTTTTATCTATGTCATCGCCTAATCTTTCTACTTCCTTAAACCAGAGATTAGCTGTTATATATTTACAGAGTTTTAATATCCTTAAATGGTATTTAAAGCAGATATCCATAAGGCTTTTGAATTCAGCATAATCTGATTCAAAGTCTTCAAGGTCTGATAATAAAGACCGGTATGCATCAAAAAATATATTCTTAAATTCTTCTATTTTATCACGGCTGTAATTATTGTATTTTTTCTGAGACATATTAGTTATTTTCTGTGCCGTCATTAAGAGTATATTTAATTTTGCAGTATTATTACGGGTTATGTTAGAGTCCTTAATATCCTTATCTATATACATATTAAAGTCCTCTAACATGGCTCTTGTAAGCTCCTCGCTATATTCAGCAGGCTTTTCTTCATAGGTCCTGCCGGTTTTTAAGGAAGTATATTTAAAGGATCCTCTTGCAAAAGCCTTTTTGAATATAGCATCTAATTCCTCATAAAGTGCCTTAACTTCGTCTTCGTTGCTGTGCCTTAAGATGATGTTGTCAAGTGTGTTCATAAATTTTCCTCCTTTAATTATGTGTTTTTTTACCTTCTATATATACATATCCCGAAAACAGAAAAATCTTTCACTTTTTTTGAAATTTTTTTATTTTTTTTCTTCAAATAAGATCGTCTATTTATATATATCCCGGAAACAGAAAAAACTGTCACTTAAAATGAAAAATTTTTTATTTTTTTAATATTTTATAGGTGAGTGAAGAAAAGAATATAAATAAATTCCGAAAAATATTATTTTTCATATAATTATATAAATATATTTATATAAAGGAGAAAATAGGATATGAGTTATGCAGACAAAGTATTTATAGAAACCTGTAAGGATATTCTTGAAAACGGAACTGATACAAAAGGAGAAAAAGTTCGCCCTCATTGGGAAGACGGGACTCCGGCTTATACCATTAAGAAATTCGGTGTTGTAAATGAATATGACTTAAGAAAAGAGTTCCCTGCCATAACTTTAAGAAAGATAGGACTTAAATCAGCCATGGATGAGATATTATGGATTTATCAGTTAAAGTCCAATAATGTCAATGATTTAAGCACTCATATATGGGATTCTTGGGCAGATGCTTCAGGATCAATAGGTAAGGCTTATGGTTATCAGATAAGTAAGAAATATATCTGTCCCGATGTTAATATAAAGGGACTTAAAAGTGCCTTTGACTGTACTGTTAAGGATGATATTGTCTATGATAAGAGTGGACGGGTTCTTGCCATAAATGTAAACGGAAAGTTCTTTATGGATCAGATTAATAAGGTTATCTATGACCTTAAAAATACTCCTTTTTCAAGAAGAATAATTACCTGTATGTGGAATCCTGAAGAATTAAACGAGATGGCTCTTGCGCCTTGTGCTTATATGATGACTTACAATGTAACGGAAGAAGACGGTCATTTAGTCCTTAATGCCATACTTAATCAGCGTTCTCAGGATATGTTAGCTGCAAACGGATGGAATACTGCCCAGTATGCAATACTTCTTATGATGATAGCTCAGACTGTCGGAATGATACCGGGAAAGCTTATCCATGTAATAGCAGACTGTCATATTTATGACCGTCATGTACCCATGATAGAAGAACTTATTAAAAGAGAAGGTTTTCCTGCCCCTAAAGTGTCATTAAACCCTGATATAAAGGATTTCTATGATTTTACGACAGATGATCTTATTATAGAAAACTATAGGCACGGAGAACAGATAAAAAATATTCCTGTAGCAGTTTAATTGCAATTTTGGATATATTTTTTATAAAAAAAATAAAGAAATAAAATATTTTTTTATTTTTCATATATAAGTGTAGAGGCGAACGATAGTTAATGTTTGTTTCATGCGTTACAATCTCTGCCTGCCTTGCATATCTGTAAGAGATTGGGCATAAGAGTTTATTTGGTATCTTGCCACCACCTTATGTTTATTAGTTCAGATATGGCTGAAAACATTACGCCTGCCCAGTGCATCCTCTTAGGCGTTAATACTGAGTCACAAACTCTGATGATTCGGAGTCAAAAAATCCTTTGGACTGGGGATTGATCAGTTAAATAATGGAGGGGATCCTTTCTACTAATTATAGGACTGTATTAATACGGTCCTTTTTTCGTAAAAATTTATTTTTCATATATTTATAGCAATAATTATTTTCAGGAGTTTTTTTTATGTATAGACTAATATCAATAGATGCAAGCACGGTTTCTACAGGAGTTGCAGTATATAAAGTAACTAAAAAGGGTTATAAGCTTGAAGATTACAGGCTTATTACAGATAAAAGAAAAAGACCTAACAGCAGTAAGCTTTCAAAGGCAAAGAAGAAAGAATTACAGCATAAGATTACTTATGAAAGAATTCTTTTTATGATAAATGAGATAAGGAATATCCTTAATAAATATAAGCCCGAAAAGATAATTGTTGAGGATATTTATGGGGGAAAAGACCTTTATGCCTTTAAGATGTTGTCCCGTTTTCATGGGGCAATACTTGAATATTCTCTGACTCACAATGCCAAAATTCTATATAAGATGCCTAACGGCTGGAGAGCAGATTTAGGGATTCCTATTAAGAAGGGAAAGGTATGGTTAAAAAGAGAGCAGTTAAAGAAAATGTCCATCCAGAAGGTAAAGGATGTTTTTAATATTAATGTAAATGATGATCTTGCAGATGCTATATGCATAGGTCTTTCGGAACTGCAGAAATGAAAAATGTTGTTAAATATATATCAAAAAATAACGGATATATGGGCTGTTTATATGGAGAAAAAAGCCTTGTAATATTTGATGCCTGTGGAATTGAAGTATTTAAAACAAGAGCAAGGGACTTTGATACATATGATGAACTTGTAAAAGAAGTCGAAGAATTTCCGGATTTCAGAAAAGCAATTGTAGAATCAATGGATTTTTAAAAACAAAAGGGGGTAATAAAATGAATATGAATTTATTTTTTTCAAAGGGACTTAAGGCTGTATGTCTTGCAGGAATGACAGTAAGTGTCTTGATAACACTGTTTTTCGGTATTTATGCCTGTAAGACAACAAATATTTTATTTGGAATAACACTTACTTCTGTTGCCTTAATATTTGTTCCGGTAGTATGGTTTTTAATCGGCACATTAGCGGAAATAAGCATAAACCTTAATATGATCCGTGCAGGTATCTATGATGAAAAACCTGAAGTAGATTTAGAGGTTCAAAACAGAAAACTCATAAAAAAGAAGAAACTTGAGGAGGAGCTTAAGAAGCTTAATGAGGAAATTGATGTTTCTGAAGACAAAGAATAAAAAAGTTTATTTTTCATATAAATATAAATAAACCTTTTGAAAGGAGCTTATATGGATACTAAACTTGTTTTGGGAAAAAGGGTTGAAATATGTGAAATATCACAGAAAATCAAGACAGTCTTTGGTGAAAAAGACGATAAATTGATCTATGATGAATTACAGGAACAGTTAAATTCTCATTTTGATCCTAAAAATATAACTGAAGAAGAGGAAAACAGCATATGGCTGGATGTCATTGAAAATTACCTTTTTGATAAGGATATACAGCTTAAGAATTACCTGTCTGATGTTATAAGCAGGGAAGAGGATACAGAGGAGACTGAATTTAATAAGGATTATGATGACCTTACGGATAAGATAAATATCTGTTCTGAGCTTATAAATGAGGTGATCGAAATCAAAAGTAAGTCTTCTGAAATAGATACTAAGAGCCAAGACATTGAGTTTCAATAAAAACCTTTGGCTTTTATTTTGGAAAAAATAAGATTTATAAAACATTTTATTATTTTTCATATAAGAATATGGGGATAAAACCCTATATTCTTATTTTTTTATTTTGAAAGGAGTAAATCATGAATTATCACAATATAGTCCACGACGATATGTTAAACGGAGACGGAATAAGGGTTACTTTGTTTGTAGCAGGCTGTACTCATCATTGTCCTGAATGCCAGAATCCCCAGACATGGGATGAAAATTCAGGAATTCCTTTTGATGAGGATGCTAAGAATGAGATCATTGAAGAATTAAGAAAAGATTATGTTTCCGGTCTTACATTTTCCGGTGGAGATCCTTTATTTGTGGGCAACAGGGTTGATGTTACTACATTTGCTCGTGATATAAAGAATCTGTTCCCCAATAAGACAATATGGCTTTATACGGGATATAAGTATGAAGATATAAAGAATATCCCTGTAATGAAGTATGTTGATGTATGCGTTGACGGAAGATATGAGAAAGATAAGAGGGATATTAACCTTAAATGGAAGGGTTCCTCTAATCAGAGGGTTATTGATGTAAATAAGTCCAGAGAAACGGAAAGCATTGTTCTTCATACTGACAATGGGATTGAAGAAAATTATGAGTCCAAAGAATGTAATTGTGGATGTTAGTTTTATAAAATTTTTTCATATATTAGGGGATAAAAATGATCATACCTGTTGAAGCTTACAGCCATAAACATGAAAAGGTGTTATTTAAGGCTACTGTCGATTTTGGTCCTGATTATATAAACATACGGGATGTATGCAGTACAGATGAAAAATACAATGATGTGACTGTTTATATGTTTTTAGAAGAAAGAGCTAATCAGTATATATCTAAAACATATATGGATGATGAAAAAGCTCTTGAAAAACTTAACCTCGTGTATAACAGACATCTTTTCGGAAGAATGAGTGAAGCATATGTATTACTTGCTCTTCTTGATAATTTTAAAGTAAGTTCCGACAGTATAGCTGTTTATCCTTTAAAAGATGAAATACTGTATTTCGGACAATGGGCTCCTAAATATGGAACAATATATTTATGGAATAAGAGGGAATGATATGTTATCAGATTATACTAAAAATCTCATATTGATGCATAAAAACATTCCCGTTGCAAAAATGCAGTTTATAAACAATAAACCCTGCCAGTATATTGAAATATATGATAAATTAGAGCTTCCAATAGGAACAGAGGGCAGTAACCAAACTTGGCAGAAAAGATTTATTGAAGAATGGATAAAATCAAGGTCAATCCCCGGTAAAAGAATAAATATTTCTAAAATAGAAGAAAAATTAGGATTAGACCGTGCAGAAATGTTCTTAAAAAATGCAGGAGTATCCTTAACTGATACTTACTGGTTTAAAGATGAGAAAGATGATATTAACTGGGAAGATGTAAATTTCTATAAAAATAAATTTGAACCGGTATTTGCGTGCCTTTATACAGATGGAAATATTGTTACTTCTCATAAAACCCCCGATTATACAACAGACGGAATAATGGAAAAATTCTGGATCATGCCGGAAGATAAACCGTTATTAGTAAAGATTGATAATAAAACAAAGAATGTTTTATGTGCTAATGAGGTTGTTTTTACTAAAATAGCAGAGTTTTCAGGGGTTAAAGTAACCCCTTATTCACAGATAAACATAAATAACGGCACATATGGATGTATATGTCCTGATTTTATAGACAATGAAAATCAGGATGCTGTAACAGCCTTACAGTTAAGGTTTGAGGATCCTAAAAGATGTGGTGAAAAACAGCTTGATTATATATCTTCACTTGGATTTGAAAAAGAAATCAGGGAGATGATGACTTTAGACTGTCTTTTACATAATAAAGACCGTCATGAAAAGAACTTCGGACTTATATATGAAAATAATACAGCTGTAAAATTCATTCCCTTATTTGATCAGGGAGGAATACTTGGTGGAACAAGTGCAGAATATGTATTAACTTCAGGAGAATTTCCTAAAAAAACGGACTCAGATATGATGATAGTTCCATGGTCAAGGGAAGAAATACTAAAAAACTACGGATGCGAACTGAATATAGACGAAGTAAGGTTTAATACAATACTTAAATCTACATACGAACAGTTTAATGTTCCTGAAATACTTTATGAATTAGCTAAAAGGGAACTGGATCAGGGGGTAGAAATATATAACGATTACTTAAAATTTGATGAAAGGAGTATGTAAATCATGAATATAAGAGAAAATAATCTGCTTACCGATGATCAAAGACAATGTTTTACCAAAAGATTAACAGAGCTTGAAAATATGAAAAAATCAATCGGAAATGAATATTTTCCTGACAAAAAGATTATAGAAGACCTTGATGAAGATATCGAGGCTGTAAAGTCTGCCTTACAGTATGATGATTATATGAGGGAAAATATTGCTTCTGAAGAAAGAGGGGAGGAGTTTATATGATAACAGATAATAACAGATTAGAACCTAATCTTCCTGATATAGTCCATAGATTACAGGACTGCAGGACAGACCTTGAGCATATGAAAGATGAGCTTTATACTGAAACCTATAAAAAGGTAAGAAAAGAAATTTCTACAGCAATATCTGCCATAAACAGGTCTGAAAAGGAGCTTTATGCTACAAGACCTATGGAAGGACAGATAATGATAGAGGATCTTGATTTATAATATAAGGAGAAGAAAATGGCATCACATGTAGAAAAGATATCAGAATATGTAGGAAAGAAATATGACAGTAATTATCCGGATAAGGATGAATCCCAGATAACAATATATAAAGCCTTTAAAGAAGGTCTTGTCCCGGTTGATGAAAAGGATATTGAGATAAGGACTATTACGGTCAGGGGTGAAACAATGGGTTATGCCTATGTTTATCCAGAATACTGCCGTCCTATGACAGATGATGAAAAGAAAGAATGGGAAGACATAGAAAATAAAAGAAAGGAAGCTTCAAAGCAGAAAGCCGCAGAAAAAAGAGAGATTATTGCCAAACAGAAAGCTTTGGAAAAGGAAAATATAGAAAAAACAGTTTGTTTTTGTGGTGGAAAACCTTATGAATTATCCTCTTCAAAGGGTTACGATCATGATTTTTATAAGCCTTTTATGAAGGAATTTATTATAAAGATAGAAGACTTATATAATAAAGGATTCCGTAACTTTATAACAGGAGGGGGACAGGGATTTGAACAGTTATCATTCTGGGCTGTAGAAAGGCTTAAAAAGACCTATCCCGATATAAAGAGTATTGTATATATTCCTTATGAAGGGCAGGATAATATATGGAACGAAAATAATGCCTTCGGTAAGAAAGAATACAGAAGTATGCTTAACAAGGCAGATGAAGTGATAAATACAGATAAGGGATATATTAACCCTGAAAGGATTATAGGCGATTTATACCGTTTCAGAAATGAAGAGATGATTAAGAATTCAGGTACTGTTGTTGAAATCTACAGTAAAGATGACAGTAAAAATTCAAATGCCGAAAAAATAGCCGAGATAGCAAAAAATAAAAAGAAAAACTTTATAAAAGTTTATTATGATATTAATGAAAACGGTTTATTAAAGCTTGATAAGATTGAAGAGAAAGCAGACAATAATACAAGAAAAAAAATAGAAAATGGTAAAGAAACCCATATACCTGATTTTAAAAACATATCCGGTAAGAAGATAATATGCTTTGATACAGAAACAACCGGTATAGGCAAGGATGATGAAATACTTCAGTTAACCATTACCGGCTTTGAAGACGGAGAAGCATCAGTTTTGTATTCTTCATATTTTAAGCCCGAAAATAAAACAGAATGGACAGGAGCTATGATGGTCAACCATATATCTCCCCGTATGGTTAGTGATAAGCCTCATATAAAGGATAGGACCACTGATTTTAAGGCTATTTTTGAAAGCGCTGATATTATTGCCGGATATAATGTAACATTTGATGTAAGGATGTTAGAACAGAGCCTTGGGGAAGGAGTTATAAATATTCCTAAGGAAAAATTAGCTGATCCTATGGATTATTATAAGGATAGTGAGCCTGATGTTAAACATAAGCTCATAAACGCTGTAGAAAGGTATTGTCCTGAAAAGCTTGAGTGGTTTAAAAAGAATGCCCATGATGCTTCAGCTGATGCTTTGGCTACACTTATGGTCTTGGAAGCTCAGGCTCGTGAAAATAACTGTGTTATTACAGAAGACGGTGAAAAAGGAGTTGATTACGATTAATGAATATGCGGAAAAGAAAGCTTTAAAAGAAATCATAAAGTTAGAAGAATTAAAAAATAACGGATTTCTTTCAGAGGAAGAATATCATAAAGAAAAAGATAGACTACAAGGACAATATATAAGTATATCCTCAATAAGAGAAGACCATAAAAAGACCTGTTTAGATTTTAAATAGGTCTTTTTTATGAAATTTTTCATATATTATTATGAATTAAAAACTCATTATACACACGCAAAGGAGTTAAATATGAGTATATTAGAAAAAGTAAAAGAAAAAATCGGCACATTAAAGACAGATGTATTTAACAGAATAAGAAGGGAAGAGGAGAGTAAGAGAAATAATTATATCTCCGGTACAAATATAAGCTTAAAAGCAATATATGATTCTGCTAAAACTGCTGATCCTATAATGAGCAAAGAAGAGCTTGATGCTTTTGCCCGTAGGGTTAATCCTGCTTTAGCAAATATAGACAGACTTAATACAATGATGGAAGACTTCAAAAATGAACATATAAATATTTCATCAGACCCTAATATCTATAACGACGGATGTTCTGCAGCATATAACAAAGCTTTAAGAGGACTTATCGGAAATGGAGAAAATTTCAAAGAGGCAGAGCATATATTTAAGTCTGCAATAGAGCTTGTTAACCAGAAGAATGAAGAAATGCATTCCGGTATTTCCGGGCTTTATAACCCCGTAAATGAAGGAGTTAATCTTGATAATATCGTAGATAAGACAAAAATGAGTATGGCAGAATATAATGCCAACTTTGATAAGGGAACAATAGACTATATAAAGGAGTCCGGCTTAGGAATCAATTTTTATACTCAGGATGAGTTAAATAAGCGTGCTGAAATGACTGCTGAAAATAGACAGGCTCTTAAGAATAAGGCTGATCAGATTTCTGCAGTAGCTAAGGAATTCATGGAAGACATTCCTGCAATGATCGAAAGATATAAGGTAAGGGAAATCTATGAAACTTATGCACAGATGCGTAAGAGTGGATATCCTGTAGAAAGCATAAAGGAAAGGTTCTTTAATACTTTCAAAGGAGAGACAGAAGAATGGTTATATGGGCTTGAAAAAGCTTATAGACACTCAAATGAGAGCTTATACTGTCCTTTGTCTTACATAACCGAGAATATTGAGAAATTCAATAAGGCTATGGAAGATACTGCAACTATTAAAATGGTTGATGAAGCAGGTCTTAACCATAATAAAAACGGTCATTATAACGAGTTAAGCAACGGTAATAAAGTCCTTATAACCAATATCGAAGAAGCTATGGAAGCATTAGGTGGAGCAAGTAACTTCTATAACTTTATTGGACTTATGGTTGAGAATAACATTGATAAAGCTATGGATGACTTCCACCTTACCTTTGCAAATATCGGTGCCGTTGAGCTTAATCCTGAAACCGGAGATGCTGCATTTTCACTTAATGCAATATATACAAGTGGTCTTCCTGCAGGAATTGAACTCAGGTTTAATATTGACCGTAATAAACAGATATTCTTACAGGATATATTATTCTTAAACACAAGGTTAGACCGTGAAACTGTTAAAAGAAACCCTGAATTCACAGCAATAATAAGCCATCTTCCCGACAATATGAGGGAAAAGGTTGAAGAAGACCTTGCAATACATTTCAATAAGGAAACCGGAATGTATGAAAACCCCGTAATAACAGACGGCAGATCAAAGGAAGCTGATTCAAATAAAGCTCAAGAGTTCTTAAAGAAAGCCATAATGACCGGGCAGATCCCTAATGTAGTAATGGGTAATCAGGGACAGACACAGGTTTATGAAACCCCTGAAACCAATAAGGATGAGATTCCTACAGACGGGTTTGGAATTGAATAAATTTAAAGGGATATTTAAAGGGACATGAAAATTGTCCCTTTATTTTTTTGTGGTTAAAAAATATTTTTCATATATCTATAAAGATTAATCAGCAAAAAAATAAAAATTTTTAAAAAATTTTTTGATTTTTTTCGATAAATACATATCTGTTTGTCCCCTATAGAAGTAGAGAGGGTAAAAAAGGAGGCTTTCTCAAATAAAAACAAACAATTCAAACAAAGAAAAGGAGAAAAAAGTATGAATAAGAATTATGAAAACCTTATAGCAGAGAACAACGACGGACAGATTAAGCTTTTAAAGGAAGTCTTTGCAAAGAATAAAGAAGAAAGACTCTATAGTGACAGATTCAGTGATGAAGAGATCACCCAGATGGCAGGAGGAGAAGTAAAGAACGGGGATATCGACATAATACAGAGCAAGTTCATTAAAGACGGCTTATTTGACCCCGATATCTTTGGTGGAAGTGGAGTAATTCCTTATTATGATGATGAGAACGGAAAAATCCCCCAGAAGTCTTTCGGCTGTGGAATAGGGTACATTAAGCTTCCGTTTCATGCTGTCCTTGAATCCGACATGGAGATAATAGCAAAGCTTCTTAATATGAATGTCACAGACATTAACAATATTGTCTTATATAATTCATATCTGTGCACGGATCCGGGTTCAACGCTTTTTAAGAAGAATGATGTCATTACTGATAAAGAGTATGATAAATATGTAAATGAGGGCTTAAAAGCTTTAACCGGTGGTGATGCTATATATGAAGCCTTAAAGGGCTTAAACCTGCCTGAAAAGCCCGAGAAGCTTGCTTTTACGGTTGTTCCTGTAATAGCTCCCATAACCCGTCCTATAGCTTATTCCAAGGCAGAAGATAAGTTTATGGCTTTTCCTATAAATGAGATCTATGAGATGATCATACGCAGGTTAGACCGTTGTAAGAGGGTTTCCAAGCTGGATGTTCCCGAGATAATGATTAATAATGAATACAGGCTCCTTAATAATTCGGTAAATATGCTTGCAAATACAGCAAATGAATATATACACTGCTTTAATTTTACAAATACAGGATTCCATACATTCCTTTCTGCACAGTTTAATCTGATACTCCACAAGGGAAGAGCTGAATTTTCCCGTATAGAGATAAAGGGAAAGGATAAGACAGAGGATATTAAAAGCATATACATATATCCTGAGCATATCCTCTTAAAAGAAGGCAAGAATACCAAGGATATCCTTTTAAAAGAAGTTATTGACCATAATAAGAATACGATCATTAGGACAAATGGAGAGTCTGCAGAAGTTATTGAAAAGAATGATCAGGATATCTTAACCCTTGCTAAAAAGGAAAGAAGTGAGTGTACTGTAATATATGATGAGAAAGAAGATATTTATACACTTGCTTGAGTTACAATAATTTAAATAAGACTTCATAAAAATAAGCCCCTTTAAGACATTAATCTTAAGGGGGCTTGGCTTATAAAATGGTTTTTATTATCAGATCTTAAAATATCCGGTAAGATTATCAAGGCTTTCAGCTATATTTTTGACTTCCTTACTTATATTAGCAACATCTTCTGTATTTGATGCTATCTGATTAAGCATAGCTGCAGTTTCCTCTGCCGATGCTGCGTTTTCTTCGGATATTGCTGAAAGATTCTGGATAACGCTGTTTAAGTTATCACACTGTCCACTTACAGCATCCGAATTTGACTTAACAAGGGCTACATGATTCTTAGTCTCATCAATAGCCTGTATGAGCTCATTTAAGCTGTTCTGAGACTTATTTGAGATATCTCCCTGTTTCTTCATAATATTAGAAAGCTTATTTATGGCTTCTACAGCAACATCTGTCTGATCCTTTAAATCCGACATTATATTGCTTATTTCACTTGCAGCCGTATTTGACTGGTCGGAGAGGGCAGATATTTCACCAGCAACTACTGCAAAGCCTCTTCCTGCTTCACCGGCTCTTGCAGCTTCAATGGAAGCATTAAGAGATAAAAGATTGGTCTGGCTTGCTATCTCATTTATCTTCCCGGCAGCTTCCGATACTTTCTTAACTGCATTTGCCACAGAACTCATTTTCTCGGATATATCGGAAAGTTCCTCGATGCTTAAATCAGTTCCTTTTATGAGTTCATCAAAGTCTTTTACGACCTTATTGCTGTTTTCATTCATAATATCCATAGCGGATAATGTAGAAGCTACGGCTTCATTTATACCGTCTACATTTCCTGTAACTTCAGTTACGCTCTCAGCAGCATTCTGAACATCTTCTGCCATTGATGAAGCTCCGTTTGCAACACCTTCTATTGCCGAATTAAGGTTAACAAGACTGTCTGATGACTCAGAGCTTGATTTATCCATATTCTCTGAACTGTCAAGAAGTGTCTCGATATCATTCTTAATGCCTGAAACAACCTCTGAAAGCTTATTCTTAAGGGATACAGTGGTATCTCCCAAAATACCTACTTCTTTTATTGCTGAAGAAGGGATATTTGTGCTTGTAAGGTTTCCTTCTGAAAGAAGCGTTACTTCAGATACCATTCCCTGTAATGCCTTTACTATCCTTAAGGATATAAGGAAGATTATAATGCCGAATATTATAAGAGATATTGCTGTAATAACTACCATAAGGGCTATAACCTTAAAGATATTAGCCTTTACTTCTGTTTCGGGTTCACCTGCCCAAGCTGATCCTACAACTTTGCCGTCTGCATCATAGAGGGGCGTATAATATACATAATAATCCTTGCCACCGATATTTACATGGTCTCCTTTATAATCACGACCGGAAGATACTTCACTCCAGATCTTTGCATCCATCTTTGTACCTTCATTTCTTTCACCCTTATCATTCCTTGCAGATGTGATAAATCTTTCATCTCCTATGAATAAGGTAAGCTGAATGTCCTCTGAAGTAAACATATCCACATAATCATGCTCATATTCAACGGATTCAATACCGCCTTTTTCAATATCATACTGGTAATACTGCCTTAATCCGTCTGAAGCTACATAGAGCTTATTATATACGGATTCTTCAAGGTTTTTTGATACCGTAGATGCCATAATGATACAGACTATAAAGCTTGATATGAGTAACGGTACAAAACCTATAGCCAACAGTACCACAGTTAAATTTAATTTCTTCATGTCTTTTCCCTCCGGATTTTTATATTTTTTGTATATTTTTAACAAATTATGTTCGTTTATTTTGTAACTATTCTATAAATATACATTTTGCGAATAGTTTTATTCTGATAATTTACTCTGTGCTTCTTTATTTATTATTTCAATTATTGTTTTAAACACTTTTGGATATTCTTCAGACATATTGTTATAGTATTGGGTAATTTCCTTGGAAGGCTGTCCGTTATTTATAAAATCAAGGGCATCTTTTTCATCTATATATGATAATATTTCATAGAGTTCTGTTTTATCAGGATTTTTCCACCCATTCATAATAACGGCATATAATTTGCCAGCTTCAAGCAAAAGTATTGGATCAGAAGCTTCTTTGTCATAAACTCCATCAACCCGGTTTCTGCTGTTTCTTACAATGATGTCATCTAAACTCATAAAAATACTTCTGTTTTAACCTTTCTTATGGCTTTCTGCTTAGCTTCTTTTGAGGCTTTATTCCATATTGTTATTTCCGGGGCTATACTGCTTCTTATGTTTTCAGAAATTTCCAAATACAGCTCATCAACTCTTTCTTCATTAAGATTCTTGAGTATCTTTCTTCTTAATGCTTTTCTATTCTTAAGGTTATCAGCATTATATTCTTCAATTGTCTTTACATTGACAATTATCCTCACAACATTAACAAGAAATGTTTCCAAGCAATATTCCTTATATTTATCTTCAATGCTGTTTTTCCCATAGAAACCGTTATTTTCCCTGTTTTTCACGCTTATTCCTCTTCTTCATCATCGTCTTTTTTCTTAAAAACCCATATAATCCCTACTCCGGCTCCTATAAGGGCTCCTACGGCTATAGCAACAGCCATGATTAAAACCCCACTGAGTCCAAGCATGGTAAACAGTGTTTCCATAAGGATTACTCCGAGTATTCCACATAAGAATACCTTACCTAACTTTAATATCTGTGGATCAAGTCCTAAAAAATCCATATTATACCTCCTAAATGTGTTCTAACGATTAATCCTTATTATTTGGCTTCTGAAGCTTCTGAAGCTTCAGACATTTCAGAACTTTCAGCATTTTCTTCTGAGCTTTCAGCTTCATTATCTGAAACAGCCTCATTATCGGAAACTATCTCTTCAGTCTCCTCATTTTCTGCCTCTGCTTCAAGTTCATCAACAGTGGGTATTACTACAGAACCCCAAGGAACACAGAACTCTTCATTTACCTTATTCCTTAAAGCATCAATTTCTTCCTCGCTTAAAGCAGTCAAGTCTGTATCACCAAGGTCTTCATTCCAGTAGTCCATAAGCTCTGTTATGTATGCAATAAACTGTCTGTCTGTAAGGGTGGCGATATATTCTTCACAGGGAGCATAATATATCCAGTTAGGATCCAAGAAAGATCCGTCCTCTCCTACGATCTGGGTGGGATTTGTAAAGTCAATGCCGTCTGTACTTACAACAACTTCTTCTGTTCCATAAAGCTGTTCACAGATAAGATCCCTTAATGCAATATAATCTTCATCAGTCATTTCTTTCCCGGCTTCTATGCCGTATATCGCACGGAAATTAGGAAGATAGGTTTCAACCATCTCCTTTATCTCGGGTGCAGACAATGCTTCAAGCTCTTCCTTGCTCATTGCAGTAGGAGCCTTAATGCTTGTCTTCATCTCAACACTTATGACTTCTTCCGTATCAGGAACAGGTTCACTATCCGTACATCCGGTTAATGCAAAGATACTTATCATTACTGTAACTGCAAACAATATGTGCTTTTTCATAATTTTTTATCTCCTTGATAGTGTTTATTAAATAAAGTTCTCTTTAAATATATGAAAAATAATATTTTTTATTATTTTTATGATATAAATTATTTACCACCTGCCACTTAATGTCATAACTCTGCAGATAAGAGTCGTTATTCCCCTGTTAATGGTTTCATTTTCAGAGAAATTATAGTTGAATACCATACAGATGATTATTATCAATATTATTGAAAAATAATCTGAAGCAAATCCATATCTATGTCTTATGTTCTCAAGGGTTCTTTTTGATGAATTTTCTACCATCAGGTTTATCTCTTCATTCATATCCGCAAATAATCCGTCAGAAGGACCGGTCGATATGAATTTTTCCAGTATCTTACAGAAATTCTCCATCCTCTCAGAAGAAAACCTTGATTTTAATATTTCTATGGATTCTGTCATAGTCTTTGATTTATCATGCATATTCTTTATAAGTTCATCCATTGCTTCCCTGAATCTGGGGTGCATGGAACCCATTGCAGTTGTAGTAAGACAGTCTTCAAGATATTCTCCGGTAGACAACCTTAAATGGATATTTGTAAGGGCTTTATATATATCCCATTCAATCTGTCTTTCTGTCATCTTTCCTGCATATATAAGGACAATATGAAGCCCTAAGTCCCCTACTACAAACATAAATATCAATGTACATAAAAAGGTTAATGATAAAGAAATCCCTGCCGACATACTGCTTAATACAAAATAAAGAAAAGCTGTAAGAAGTCCACACAAAGGTCTTATTATCAAAGAATAAACAGCAGGAGACATATTATAATTTCCAAAGATATAACATATTCCGGATTTTGATAATTTAATCCTCTGTTCAGAAGTCTTTTTATTATCCCCGAACTTCTTATTACGGTTCTTTTTAGAGAGGTTTATAGATTCCTCTTTTTTCTCGGTCTTAAATATCTTCATAATGTAATTTACAAGCAGGACAAGTGCCATTGATGAAATAAAGGAAATTATTCCAAAGCCCGTTACTGTTATTACTTCCGTTGTTATGTTTTTAATAAGTTCTAAATCCATATAAAGCCTCCCTTAAAAACCTTTACTCTGGAATATTCCGGTAAGATATAAAGCCATACTCATTATAAGAACATAAAGTCCTATTGATTCCATATTAGCTATATCCATATAAACACTTAAATCTGTTCCGTATGTAAGAAGTGTGTTTATTCCTCCTGAATAAATACTGCCTGCAATAAATAATATGATTATAATGATGAGTGATCCCGAAAGCCTTAACCTTGCTTCCTTAAGAAGATCTCTGTTTCCGGATGTCTTTTCAACATAATTATTTATAATATCTATGGACATACGGCAGGTCTTCTCAAGATCCCTGTCATCACCTTTAATTATTACTAAATTTTCCATTATCACATTTATAAGAGGAGAACAGAACTTTTCTTCAAAATGAGCTAAAGCCAGATTTTCATCTTTATGTGTAAGACATTCAATATGATATTCTTCCATGGCGACCATTAATGAACCTTTAAATTCCATATAATGATTGGCAAATATCTCAGATAATGTACTATACTGGCTTACAGCTCCTTCTGCCATCTTTCCAAATGATGCTAACTGCTCTTCTGCCTCATATGTTCTTTTTCTTAAGAGTATTATTCCAAACATAGGAACAATAATAATGAATATTACCCCAAATATAAGCCTTGTTATCAAAGAAAGACCTGTAACAAGTCCAAGAGCAACAACGATATCCAAAGATAACAATACCGTAAATAATGCTGTAAATAAGGGAGATTCTCCGGGAATCATAAATGAAAATCCGAGTCTTCTTAATGAATTAGATAACTTTTCCAAGATATCCGGCAGTGGTGACTCTTCTGCCTTTTTCCTCATCTGTAAGCGTCTTATTCTGTCCTTTTTTCCCTTATTATGGGAAAGATCAGCTAAAAGATAAGGGAAAATGCTGTATTTTACAGAATATATCCCCAAGAAAGCAAGAACAGCTATATTTATTATTATCAAAAATATTATCCTTATCATTTATTTTCTCCCTAAATCATACATAAACATTTCCTATAAGTTCATCTCCACTTATCTCGCCTACAAATGCTGCCTTATCACCTTTCTTAGGCTTTGACTTATGTGTATTCTTTACCCATATATGATATTCTCCATAAGAGTCTCCTCTTAAAATATTCTTGTTCTTTACACACATACAGATGTTTGTCCCTGATGTTGAACATACTGTTCCTTCCAAAACGATAATATTTGAGTCATTTTTATAAGGAAGGAGCCTTGAATTAATAAGTTTTTCGGATATTTCTTCGACGGGTATGCCTTTTCTTAAGATATATATTTCAGAAGGATGGAAAACAATCCTGTCATTTAATCCTTCCATTGCAGTTCCTGAAAAGAAAATAATATCGCCTATATCAAGTCCTGTGCTTTTTCTTATCTCACTGAGTTCCGATAAAAGAAGATCCGCAGAATTGATATTTTCTTTTGAATCATAACATTTTACCGTTATAATTGATTTCTTTATACCCCCACTGGTTATATATTCTTTTCCGAAATCTGCTACAACGGCGATCATATATACTAAGTTTTTCATACAACAAATGCTCCTTGTTTTCTAATGTATTAAGATATTTCGGGGCTTAGGCATTTTCACCTAAACCCCGGTTTCTTTATATCATGTCAGCTATGAGTTTATCTCCCTCCCAGTGGCATACAAGCTCATTTGTAACCCCACCTTCAGAAAAAACAAGTGCCTTTGAACTTGCCTTAAGAGACTTTGATACAAGATAATAATCAACAAACTCTCTGTTCTTAACAATGGCAACAAAGTCTTCGGATCTGTCATCCTGAGGTCCAAAAGGAAATATTTCAATGGAACCTGCACCGGAATCAGCTGTATAATGGAACTTAATATGTCCGTTCCTTGCCTCTTTCATCTGTCCGTTACCATAGCTCTTACTGAAGAGAGGAGTTATCTTATCGCCCTGCTGGGAAGATATTCCGGTCGTAACAATATTTGCCCTAAATTTACCCTTATCATCAAAGGAACCACGGCAGAGGAAATAAAATTCATCTATATCAATAGTTACGATATTCTTTCCCTCTTCAAGAGTATCATAGGAAGATGCTGTAACATGCTTGCCGTTATGAACAATTGTCACAACAATGGGCACTGTTGTTTCTGCATATCTGGAAACCTTTAACGGAGCTACTAATACAAGCATCTCTTCCGGTCTTCCACCACCACCCATTTCTGTATGACATACGGAAAGTCTTGAGTAACAATATATAAACTCATTTATATCCTTACTCTGCTCATCAATAAAGAACTCATCCTTGCTTATTCCACCTGTTGCAACAGCTAACGGGGTTCCTCCGATTATTCTTGCCCCGGAAGATACAGGAGCAGGTTCTGAAACAGGAACTTCCATCTTTCCCTCTACAGGGGTTTCTTCTTCTGTCTCTGTTTCTGTTTCTGTCTCGGAAGGAGTTTCTTCTACTGTTGTTTTAGACTCCTCTGTAACTTCTTTAGTTTCCCTGCTTTCTGTTATCTCGGGATCCGGACCTACTTCATTAACATCTAAACTTACAGGAGATTCGTTCTCAGGCTCCTTAAAAACAGTTTCCGGAATGTCTTGTTCTTCATTCCTTGTTTCAGGTTCAGGAACTTTTACCTCTGTTTCAGGAATATTTCTGCTTACAGGAGGTTCTTCTACAGCCTTATTTTCTGCAGAAACAGAAATATTTACTGCCCTTTCAGCCACCTGACTCTTTAAACAGCTGTACTTAATACTGTTTACATTTACATAGACCATTGTAGGATTCTCGGGATCAGGAATGATAGGCACTCCAAGAGTTCCCAGCCCGTTAAATACAGAACCGGTAATATCTGCCACAACCTTAAGCTCAGCCTGAGCCTTGGGAGGCATCATGCCCGTAAACATAAGCTCCTGCTGGTTATCTGTAACGATACCACTCCTTATCTTTGCAAGACTTTCCAAAATGTTTCCATACTCTTTTTCTCTTTCGCTCATAAAAATGTCCCCTTTCAGTTCGCAATAATATTTAAACGATTGTCTCCTTTTTGTTTAAATAAATAATCAGTTATTTATATATGAAAAATAAAAAAATGTATTTTTTTAATAAAATTTAATTAAAAAAATCCTTCTTTTTCTTACTAAAGAAGGACTTTTTATTATGAGATTTATTTTGTAATTGTATAATAAGGTGTTGATTTCCAATGATCTGTTCCGTCAACAGGGGTAGATGTTATCCTTACCCCATCAATAAATATATATACCGACTGCCAATCACCAGACGCACTGCTGACTCCGAATGTATGTTTTACATCACTGCTTTCAGACTTACCCTACATCTGTTATAAGATTATCTATATCCGTATTTATCTGCGTTAATTGTTCGTCAGTATATATTCCTAAAGAGTTTATCTCATCTTTTAAATTCTTTAGGTCGGAAGTATAAAGTTCAACTGGACTATCGGTTTCATATTTAAGCACCCCGACAGATTCTATATTTGCTAAAGGTACAGGACAAGTACCGGTAGCATATATGTTCTGGGAAAATAATAAATATATTGAAAGAACCCCTATAAGAAGTCCTCCCATTTTTATAAATATTTTATTTTTCTTCATATTCTCACCGTTTCTATCTTATAACAACTGCCTATAGGTATTGTTTTTATTCTTTTTGAAAAGTTTTGATAAAAACATATCATACTGCCACAAATGTTCCGTTAACTATGCAGACAGTATCAAATGTCATCCTTACTGTCCTCCACCCGGCATACTTTTCCCTCATTTCCTTAGGAATCCTTGATATATCAGTATAAGCAAGAACTGCATTTGTCCCGTCTTCAAGTTTTACCGTCGGAAAATAAACCGTACCTTTATTATTATCAATCTTGCATAATGAGACAAGGGCTGATTTATTTATCATCTTAAGATAAGTACTGTCGGTCGTAAGGACATACTGGGAAAATACTACCTCATTACAATTCTGCTTATAAAAAAGAACATCTCCCTTCTTTATCCTTACAGGTCTTCCATCAAGATAGCCGTTTATAAAACCTGCATTATAAAGATATGTCATAAACTCCCTGTAATCATCAATGTCTAAAGCTACAAGCTTACTGTTCCTGAAATAAGTATCGCATTCTTCAGGATCTGAAAACGCATAAAACTTTATTTCCTTGGGTTCCATATAGAAACTTCCTGTGTTCTTATCCATTAATATACAATACATATATCTTCTCCTTTTTTATATTATTTAGAGGCTTAAGAGTTTATATTCTTAAGCCTCATTTTTTTATTCAGCGGTTTCTGTAGCAATAGGCTTTGTAGAAGCATTCCTTAACTTAATCGTATAGTCGGAATAAAGTCCTTTAACTTCAATTGTTCCCTTTCCACCACTGCCTTTTCCCGTATACGAATATGTTTTTGCAATACGGTCATAAGGAAGCTTTACAGTCTTTCCATTCTCAAACTGCAAACTTATGGATCCGGTAGATTCTTCTGACTCTATGGTTATGCTAAATTCCTTATCTACGGGAAGATAAACATCAGTTGTCGTCTTTGATGCAGCTATAAAGTTAGCTAACCCTATCTCGCTCATTGCAGTATTTTCGGAAGCAGACTCTTCTTCCTGTTTAGCCATTTCTTCTTCATATGTTAAAACTCTTGTCTGCTCATAACCAAATACTCCCTCATCATATGCCCTGTACTTGCATAAAAGGGGATTTTCTGAATATATAGCAGGAGCCTTGTTTTCAGACAAGGAATAATCGCCTTCCATATGGTTATCATACTCATAAAGAAGCCTTTCATTGAAATCCGTATCATCACTGTACTGGGTTCCTTTTACATATCTGAACATTCCTAAGGCATCAATATCATAATACCCCTGAGGAAGATATTCGGGAATTTCTATTTCATAGAGATAATCCTGAAGAGGAATGTATTTATCAAGGGCATATACTTCATAAGACTGGAAATATCTTGTATCAACTACAGCATCATAATAGTAATACTGGGTTCCGTTATATACTTCCAGATCATACTTAACGCCCTCAATAAGTCCGTTTATAATGCCGTTTTCACAAAGGTCTGAAGTAAGCCTTACTCCACCTATCTTATCAACAAGTATTGAAGATGAAGCAATATTCCTCATACCGGATAAAGAATCCATTATGCTCTTATATCCGTCACCTTCATTTTCAAGGTCAATATACACATATCCTGCAGGAGTAGACTGAAGATTCCTAAGACCTATAGACCATCCGAGATCCTTCATACGCTCAAATGTGGAAAACATAAGAATTCCTGTATCATTATAATAATACAGCTTATCTCCTTCAAAAAGAGTAGGAATATTTATTACCGACTCTGAGGTGTAGATATCGAAGCGTTCAGCAGGTCTTGCTTCATATTCCTCAATCTCATCATAAGTCTGATAATCTGCATAACAGGGATATAAAACATTATCGTGACATATATAATAATGTCCACTGATAAGGTTTTCCGTTATGTTTTCTTCATCAATGGGAATGCCCAGAGTAGATTCTTCATAAGCAATTATTCCCATATCACGGAGTCTTTCAAGCTCTTCATTCTTCTCCCCGTCTGTTGATAATGATAAACTGCATCCGGTAAGAGAAAGAAGCGATAATAAAGTTATTGTTTTAATAAGCTTATTTTTCATATGATCATCTCCTGTTGTTTGTAATAATAATTTTCATATAAATATATGAAAAATAAACTTTTTATGTTTTATTGAATAAAATTTCCCTCTCTTTTATATAATAATTATGGAAGTTTTCATCAATCTGATTTAATATCTCCATATAGTTTTTCATAGGCACTGAAAGCTCTGACATCTCTTTTATAACCCCATGTCTTATTATCTTATATTTCTCAATTTCCCCCGGATCAATCTTTTCTTCTATTGCCATCCGTGAATATTTATCAACTATCTTTTTTATTCTTTCATTTATCATTATCTGGTCCATCTTATATGCTCCTTTTTGTCGTTATTTTTATACAAATATATGAAAAATAAACAAATATTAGAGCTTATTTTTGTGTATTTTTATATATTTTCCATATAAAAAGCCCGTAATCCTTAGAAAACGGGCTCTTTAGAGTCATAGTTATTGTTACATGCTTATTCTTTCACTGATTTCCTTAATCTTATGAGGAGAATAACGGCTGTGTATTACAAGAGTCTTATTACCGTCTTCATCTTCTTCTACTCTTGTATCAGACCCTACTCTTGTAAAAGCAAGATATCCGTTCATTCTGTCTATCTGGGTGATATGATATCCACCACATTTAGGACATTTCTTGCCCATTTCTATAGCCGAATATCCACAATCATCACAGAAACATAATGAAAGATTAACTCCTTCATAAAAGCCTTTCTTCATAGCCCTTAAAATAAGAGTTTTCATGGCTTCAATATTGTAATTTACAGGATATCTGCAATACTGTATCTTACCGCCGTTAAATAAGTTCCAGAAAGCTTCTTCCCTATCCTGTTTGAATATAGGGCTTATCTGTTCTGTAACATGACAATGGAATGAATTACTTACATATTCCCTGTCTGAAACTCCCGGAATAATACCGTATTTAGCCCTGAACTGCCTTACCTGCTTATTACATAAGTTTTCTGCAGGCGTTCCATAGATAGCATATAAGATGTGGTCTTCTGCCTTAAATTCAGCTATCTTATCATTTATATGCTTCATTACTTCCAAGGCAAATTCATTATCCTCTACAAGAGATTTACCGTTATATAATCTCTGGAGTTCATTAAGGGCTGTTATACCGAAACTCATTGTTGAAGCTTTAAGTACAGGAGCTATCTCATCTTCCATCTTTAAATTTCCACCATAGAAACCACCATAACAGAAACCTACCGGATTCTTTGAAGCTTTCATATGTCCAATGAACTGATATGTCCTCTTATGATTTTCCCTTGCTACATTAAGGTAATAATCAAGCACTTCATAAAAATCCCTGTCTTCTTCCCTTGCCTGAGCTAACATCATAGGAAGATTAAGGGATATTACTCCTAAATTAAATCTTCCCTCATATACTACCTTATCGTCATCATCAGCAGGCTCAAATCCACCACGCTCATAATAAGGAGAAAGGAAAGCACGGCATCCCATCGGGCTTATAACCCCGTCTATTCCATACTTTTTATACATAGACGGAATATATCCCTCTCCTGTAAGAGATAACCAGTCAGGATACATAGTCTTTGAAGAACATTCCAAACCTGCTTCAAATACATCATGATTAACCTTGCCCTCGCCATGAAGATTCTCATCATAAAGGAACACAAGTTTAGGGAATAATACAGGCTTCTTCTTACCCTTTGCACCCTGTCCTTTTCTCCTTGTAGCAAGACATATCTTAGCAGCCATTTTGCCAAATCTTGTGGTGTCAAGACCGAATGTTACTGTAGTAAAAGGATAATCTCCTCTACTTGATGCTACTGTATTAAACTTATACTCAAGCCCCTGAAAACCGCTTTCCATCTCATGAATAATATCAGCCTCAGCAGCTTTTTCAGCCCTGTCTTCAGGTACTCCAAGATCCATATATTTTTTCTTATAATCATTAAAACTCTTCTCTGCATAAGGAGCAAGGACAGTATCAATACGGGGAATTGTAAACCCACCATACTGCTGAGACGCTGCCATAAGTGTAAGGTCTCCAAGCACATCAAATGCTACATCTAAAGACTGGGGCTTATTATACCAGATACCGTTCATCATAAAGCCGTGTTCAAGAACATAGCCCATTCTCCAGAGACAGCAGTTTAAAGGATATACAATCCTTCCGTTCTTATCATGCCAGTATAAATATCCGTCTTTAGCAATCTGTCTTTCCTCTTTTGTAAGGAAGAATTTCTCATAATACTGTTCTGCAGTATAATCAGCAAAGAAACACTTCTGGGTAGATGATAATGTCGAGTCAGCATTAGCATTCTGATTCTTCTGAGTCATAGTCTCATCATCCCTGTCATTACCGATAAGGGTTGTACACTGCCCCATTATATGTTCCCAGCTTTCTGCCTGCCCCATACGGAATGAATGATAATTTGTATAAGCTTTTCCTACATCAGGTGCTACCTTATCCAAATATCTTTCAATAAGCAGATGCATTGTGTTTGTAGGAACAAACTTATCTTCTACCTTTTTAACAAGATCCGACTCAATAAGGGTAATAAGCGTAACAGCTTCTTCTTCCGTTAAATGACCGTCTTCCCTTGCCCTTGCAGCAGACTTATTAACGGCGGTTAAAATCTTATCTGCATCATATTTTTCCATAGTTCCGTTCTTCTTACGGATCTTAAGCTTTGATAATGCCTTATGATTGGCTTCCTTATCAATACCTTCAATATCGTGCTTACCCATACGGGAATAACGGTATCTTACATAAGTACGAGCTACTTCATAAGCACCTTTTGCCATAATCTGATCTTCGACCATATCCTGAATTTCTTCTATGGTGATATCAGACTGGTTTCCTTCCTCGTCTTTCATTTTGTGATATTTGAATTCAATATAGTCGGCAATATCATCAATATCTGCCGGTCTAAGCTGTTTAGTCTGTGAGCTGTTATTAGCTTTTCTTACAGCTGTCTTAATCTTTGATCCGTCAAATTCTACCTTGCTTCCGTTTCTTTTAACAACCATCTTTTCTCTCCTTTTTATATTGCTGATTAACCTCCAAAGTAACCGGATATTTATATATGAAAAATAAAATTTTTATTAATATATCTCCCTATTTTCCCCGGTATTTTTCATATAAAAATAAGGATTTTTATAGTTAATTTTTATTTTTCATATATTAGAAAGGAAATAAATCTTATGTATATTGAAGGAAAACATCGTTATTTCGTAAACAATAAAGGAAAGGATACAGATGATCTAAAAGATGATTTCGGTCTTGTAGACCTTACACATATAGATATTTATTCCGGTTTAAAAGAAAAAATGGGAAATGACCACAGGGATAAAATGTGGTTTAAATATAACGGAACAGATTATTTATTAAAAAGCACCATTGCTTTAGAAGACACTATCGGAAATTACTGTTCTTATGGCGAAATAATAATGGAAGAAGCCTGTAAGTTATTACATATGCCTGCTGCTCATTATGAGCTGGTTAAATATAACGATAAAAACGGTGAATTAAAAGAAGGGGTCATATCAGAAAGCTTTGTCGGAGATAAAAGTAAAATAACAACATTATTTGATGTATCGGTAGATAAAATAGACCTTTATGATAATTCGGATATTACCGATTATAATATCGTTATAGACTGTTTATATAATTATCTTAAAGAAGATAAAAACAATGATTTATCTGAAGAAAAAATTGATGAGATAATATTAAACTTTAAAAAACAGTTGATGGATGATATAGTATTCTGTGCTGTAGATAATCATTCACAGAACTACGGGCTTATAACAGAAGATAATAAAATAAAAAATATAGCTCCGTCATATGACAGAGAAGCAATCCTTATGCTGGATATGGATATAGATACCCTTTTGGATATAGCCGATAATGAAGATTTATTCTATGACATGATAAACTCACAGTGTTCAAGGATACTTCCTTTAGACAAAATAGATGATTATCCTGAAAATGAACCTTGGAAACCTATGATGGCAGTATTATTAGAGGATGAAAGATTATGTGATTATTATTATAACGAAATACTTTCCCTTGATATGGAGCAGATCTTTGAGAATATAAAAAAAAGAAAAATATATCTTGATGATGATTTAAAAAGGATTTCAAAATTAGCTTTTGAATCAAGGATAAAGCAGATAAATAAGGAATTTTTACCTAAGATAGAAAAAAATATAACATCATATAATGAAAGGGAGGCATAAACTATGGGTGATGTAAGAGTAATAAGCAAATTCAATATTTATGAAGACGGAGAACATATCGGTGTACTGGAAAGATCAGAAGAAGGACTTTTCAGATACACAAGAGTAGGAGAAAAACCTTTAAACTGCATAACAAGATTATTTGTACCTAATAACCACCCCGATGATTTTTCGATCATTGCTTTCTTTAATGCAAGGGTTCCCGGTATTGATAAAGAAAAGCTTAATGAATATAAAGATCACGGAACCGGTATCGTTTTTAAGAGAATACAGTAAACAAGATTAAGAGGGAAATATCTTCCCTCTTTTTTATTTTTAATATAAAAAAACACAAAAAAAATACCTGTCTCCTTAGGACAAACAGTAATATAAACCGGCAAGAAAATATTCGTTCATCCTTTATACAGGTATTTTTCTCTTATATTAAATTTATCAACTTAATTGATTAAAGTCAATATTTTTTTATTATAAGTCCTTTTCTTCCCACTCCTCATCTTCCTCCACTACCTGTGTTTCTTTTTTTTTCTCCCTTAACTTAAATGTAAGATATTCTATCTTTTCGTCCTTGTTCTCACTCTTCTTATTAACGATATTCTCTACCTTTTCCATAAGTATATCATTCTTGGGAATTTTCTTTGCAACCTTTTTTCTTACTTCTAAGAACTCCTCTGCATGTTTTACCTGAAATGCCGTATAACAGTGGAGATAATAGAAGTCAAGCAAGGATGAATACCCTCTCTTGCTTATAACATCATTTATCCCGGCAGGCTTCTGGGGATTCTTTTCATAGTAGATAACGGATTCCTGTGCCAAGAAAAGGAAGATGTCCTTTACATTATCAAGCTCTAACTCATCTTCTATAACACTGGATATTGCATCCATAAGGATATCATCTACTTCTTTAGAATAAACATACCCCTGTTTGGCATTATATGCTTTTTCAGTATTTCCTGCCTTACATAATCCGGACTTAACATAGTCGTTGCAGAAAAATATATCGTGTCCAGACAGATTCTCTATCTGCTCAGTAAATATTTCCGGATACATTGTCTTAAAGAATATCATCTTTGAGTCAAACATACATTCAACTTTAATCTCATCAGGAGCATTGTCCACTATCGACATTATTACCTGATAAAGATTATACTTCTTGTTGTTAGCTATGCTGTAATGAGTGTAGAACTGCATAGGAGTTATCTCCATAATATTTCTTATGATATAATCCAGTGCTATCATCTTCTCTTCAAGACTGTTTTTGGCGACCGACTTGTTTATCGCTATGTTCTTAACGATACTCATAATAGACGGCATTCCGATCTTTTCTTTAGCCTCTTCTATAGTCTGATATTTTCCGGTCTTTATGCTTTTTTCTATTCTCTCGTTTCTTACCTTTTCCCTAAAAGCATCATTCCTTGCATATATGGAATCAATCTCTTCCTGTGGAGGGTGTACTTCATATTGTTTCTTTCTGCCCATTTATATTTTTCTCCTTTTATCTTCTGTTATAAGGGGTGGCAAGAAATACGGTCTTTACCACCCCTCTCTTCATCTTATAGGAACTTATCTTCGGGTTGATTAATCATCCCCGTGCTCGCTTATATACTTATCAAGCTCCTTATCGCTCATTCCGTCTGCCATAAATGATGCAGTAAGAACATCTGAAATCTGCTCTTTTGTACTCTTATGAGCAGAAGCTTTAAGCTGTTTGTATGAAGCATTCTCTTCGAGCATGATCTTATTTACTACATGCTCCTCGACATTGATGGTACGGTCGTGAACCTGAAGAGGATTCTCACTGTTGTCGATTAAAGCATCCAAAGATCCAACAGAGATATCATAAGTATCAGCTATATACTTGGATACTTCTGTTTCCGTTACCTCATTTAAGATGGTTCTGATTTCCGGAAGGATATAAGCAAGGAAATTATCATTTGTACTCTTATCCCACCCCTCGATCTTTCCTTTCTTATTAAGCTTCGGGGTAAGCTTTGTATAAATCTGACCCCAGACATCTGTAAGAAAGTCACCGTACTCAGACCATTTCTTAATGGGGAGTATATCCTTCTTGTTCCACATAACCTTAAGCTTGGGCTCCAAAAGGTTCATAACATAGTAAGCACTTGCTTTATGATCGAGCTTAAACTCATTCTCCTTTTCAACCATGGGATAAAATATTTCCCAGCTGCACTCAACAGGAGACTTGAAAGAACTTGTAACAGTGCTTGCGTCCATTGAAAATACAGAATCGAAGACAGCCTTAGCTTCGCTCTGTGTCTTGGCTGAAAACAGCCTACCCATAAATGTGTCCTTAGTAACTTTTTCCCTTAAATACATAAGCTTTGTTTCTCCTTATAACTTGTGTGTCTGGCATTCATAAGGTCGTATCAGTATATTCATCTGAAGCATTATGCCTATTACATATTTCACATTATTCTGTAATAGCAAGGCATAAAAATAGCTCCTTAACGCCGAAAATCAAGGATTTAGTGCCGGATTCTCATTGTCTTAGAGCATAAAATGATCATATACCTATATTTCCTTTATGTTTGCCGGTTTTTATTACACAAATATAATAACATACAGCTTTACATAATTCAAGGTATTCTGTAATTTTATTAGTGGGAAAAATGACAGTATTCTGTGAATATTTTTGTGTAAATTCACTAATTCATAGGGAACTGTCTAAAGATTGTTCTTTTATATACACAAATTATATCTTTCAATGATATAATTAGTCAAGAAAAAGACCTATATTTTTTGAAAAGACTTATATTTTTTTAAAAATATTCGCTTCTTTATTTAGGGAGGTATTTTCTATGGCAAATAATAATAACAACAAAGATAATAAAAAAGATTATGAAATTAAACAACATATTAAAGATTATGATTCTTTAGATCCCAGATATAAAGAATATGTAGACAGAGAAACTTATAACTATACTGCTGAAACAATTGCTGAAGAAAATAAACAGAAAGCTCAGGACGAATATGACCGTATAATTAAAATCCTAAAAAGAAAAAGAAAAGAAAAAGAAATGTCCCAGTCTGAAGTAGCTTTACAATGTGGGGTATCATTCAACGGGATATCTTCTATGGAAAGAGGATTATATAACTCTTCTGCTACGGTACTTTTAGCTTATATGTATGCTTTGGGATTATCTTTTTCCGATATAGAACCTAATAATAGAAATAATGAAAAAGAAAAAGATAAAAATTTACAGAGAATAGAAGAAATTTATCAAAAATTAGATGATAAAGATAAAACTAAATTAATGGCTATGATAGAAACCATGTTTGGGGAATAAAAAAAATAAGAAAGGGGGCTTTCCTAAAATCATCAGGTTAAGCCCCTTATTATAATAGTTTTTATATATCCAAATCTTCTGAAGGGGGATCTGTAAGGTATCCAATATCGGGATCCATTTCTTCCTTATAATCTTCTGCTTTGTTTAACCATTTTGCATCTTCACAGAGTGAAAAAACTTGTTCTCTGCTTAAATATCCCCCACCAAACTCTCTTTCCTTACCGCTGCCAATATCACGGACAATCAGACGAACATTCCAATTTTCATAATTATCCTTCTCAGAACTGAAATATTCTTCGCTATATATCGCAAAAAGCACAAGCTCACATTTTTCCTTAAGCGGAAGCTCAATATCATCAAGATAATTACAGCGGTCTTCCCAATAAACAGGATATTTATGAGGGTTTGAAAGGTCACAGTTCTTACAGATATATTTCATAAGACCACCCATGTATCTTTCTTTAGCTGTGTTACACTGAAGAACAAGATTGCCATCTTTCCCTTCTGTTATGGATGTACCGAAGCTGTAAAAACCTTTTTCTTCTGCTTCTTTTAAAGCCCGGATAATATCTGTGAACTTATCTTTTTCAATACAGGTGATCATAAACCATTCGAGTCCGTTACCATATCCTTTTTCCATAGCCTGATCTTTTTCCCACCATTCTTTAAGTTCTTCAAGGTCGGGAGCTGATTCGTTCCAATTAGTGTAATATTCTTTAGACATAAGCTTATTTCCTCCTATAATAATTTTTATAATTCTTTATTATCTTCAGTTTCTTCTTTTTCTTTTTCTGCCCAATATTCTGTCATATCCCCCTCGTTTTCTTTAGCACATATTCTTGCTTTTTCTTCCTGTTTTAATTCATACCCAAGTTCTCTCTGATTTCTTATACGCACATGATAATCATCATCTGAATGGTGTCCTGCATTAGGACCATATCCAAAGAAAGCAAGATTTCCTTTACTATAAGTTTCTTTATATGCTTCAGAACTTTTTTTAATATGTTCTTCACCCCTTTTTCCCTCAAAGACTTTTTCAATAAGTCCTTCCCTGCGAAGAGCATCATAAACTGTATTGATGTTGCATTTTAAGATTTCACTCGTTTTTGCTATAGCTTTTGATTTTATCATCTGAGAAGATAATCTAAGGTAAGTTGTAACAACAGCGTCTCTTTTTGCCTCCATTATAAGTTTCTTATCCTTAGGCATGTTTTGTTGACGGGTCGTAGGAACAATATCCTCTCCTATGGTACGATTAACTACTTTTTCTGTTTTAAACTGTCTGTTCCATGCAAGAATAGTTTCCCATGCTACTCCGTATTTTTCACCTAATTCTTTCTGTGTACCATAACCTCTTCTGTATTCTTCTACAGCCTGTCTTTTTATCTCTTCCGGAACAAATTTCGGTTCTTTTGTAGCTTTTCTCTCTTCCCTATTCTTTTTCTGAAGCTCTCTCATGCGTTCATATTGTTTAGAGCCCATCTTTAAATATGTCTTAGATACTCCATTTACCTGTATGATGTCTTCAATAGCATCTCCTTTTTGTAAACGGTCGTCTGCAAATTCAAGCTGTTTTCCGGCTCCAAAAACAACATCAATGTTCTTTGTTGCACTTCTAACAGTGTCTCTTTCAATCATTGTCCATGTTCCGTCATGACTCATGGCTTTTTTAACAGTATCTTTTGTATAACCGTATTCTATCATCTGTATAGCTTTAGCTATTCTTTCATCCATTTCGGGAGTATAAAAATTAAGCTCTTCTATATTTTCTCCAAAATATTTAGCTTCTGTCCAAAGTCCAAACATGGCAAGAGAATCTTCTTTGGAAAAACCGACATTTTCCATCTTTTCTACCATTTTATAAAATTCAAATTTGGCAGCATTAACATTGTACGGCTCTTTTCCTGTAAATTTTATTTTATATCTTTCAACTTCCTTTTCTATAACATGTCCGGGAACCTGAAAAAGTTCAGCAAAAACCCCAACGCTTACTTTATATTTAGATGCAAGTGTTTTTTCAATGCGAACACGGTTTTTAATGATTTCCCGAGATAAATTCTGATAGTCTTTCGTTTCATTGTATTCTTTAGTTTTAGGCTTAGACTCTTTTTTCTGTTTATCCGATTTAACCTTTCCTAATGAAGATTTTTCGCTTGATAAAAGCTTTTCTTCCAGAAGATCCGGATATATCTCATGAAAAAGTATTTTTTTAAAGTCATGTTCGTATTTTTCTTTTACATCATCAGGGGCTTTAAGAACAAAATGATGTGCGAAAGTATACAAAGACCCATTACTTTTTAATCCTTTTATAGAAAAATGCTCATAAAATTTCTTAGGAGACATAGACATATAGTTTTCTATAATACTCTGAAAGGCTATTTTTCTTTCTTCCATTGTTATTTCTAACAAATCAGGAGCCTTAAGGTCTCTGAAAGCAACCTTTCTTATTATAACATGAGCTTTTGGAGATAATTTTTCAAACTTTTCCATATTATTACTCCTTTTTGTCAATATCTAAATCGCCATAGATAAGCTTCATATTCATATCCATCTTTGCAAATGGGGTAACACCTACAAGTCCGTCATTATTTAAATGTCTTTCAATATTAATTCCCATCTGAGCTACTGTTGCTGTACCGTCTCTATGCAGTAAATATACGGGATATCCGTTATCCATATATTCAAGAGCAGCTTCAAGTGTTAATACAGGGGCAATAGGATCCGTATATCCGTAGTCCTCAAGCATTTCCATCTCTTCCGGGGATAAATAACGAAAATCATATTCATCTATAAGTTTTTTAACATCAGTATGAATCTTTTCTAAAGAATCCTTATCAATATTTTTATTAAGACTGCTATCAATAGCTTCTAATGTCTTTTTGTATTCGATTGCTTTTGTACTGGAATTTATATAAGCTTTTATTAATTCTCCTTTATCAAGCTGTCCATATTGCTCTTTTCTTAACAGCTCATGCTGTTCCTTTTCTAAGTCATAAGTGTCGATTTTGCTCATAATTAAATCCCCTTTCATAGGTTTTTATCTATTCTTATATGAAAAAAAACAATAAAAATAAGAATCATTCAATTCCTTTAATAGAAAAGAATGATTCTTTGTTTTACTTTCTTATTACTCAAACATATCGTCCGTTATATCACTGCTGGAAGCCTGTTCGATAGCACCCTGAAATTTAGCTCCTGTCTCAAGGTAAATGTCACCACATCTTACAGTTCCTTTAACAATTGATCCACGGTGTATAGTTGCTTTTCCACTTACGGATATCTCTCCCTTAACACGACCATAAATCTCAATATCCTTTCCGTTTAAGATATTGCCGTTTAAAACAGATTCCTTATCTATATAAATCCTGCCCTTGTCCGAAGAAGATATATCTCCACGGATTCTGGATTTATACAGCTTAATATCAGTGCCGGATATATTTCCGTTTATATCTCCATGGATCTCGATATTTTCCTTTGCTCCGATACCTTCCTTAACTCCACCGTTCTGTATAAGCACATTCTTAGCCTCTACAGAGCCTTCTACGATTCCCTCTATGATAATATCGTCCTTAGCGAATACAGAGCCGGAAATGACGGTATCTGCAGCTATTACAGTTCCCTTAATCTTTGTTTTTGAAAGAGTTTTATCTGTAACTGCTTTTGTTTCAGAAACCTCTTCTTTTTCTTCTTTCTTAACAGGTTTTTCTTCGGGAATAGATGATTCTTCTTCATCATAATCGTCTTCAGGAAGATTTCCGTAATCTTCATCGTCGATTATTTCATTATCGTCGTCATCATCGCCCCCAAGGTCTACACGGCTTATAACCCCGGAACCGGTCTCTGTTTCTGTCTCATCTTCTTCTGCATTTGTATCAACCACGATCGGGGGTATCTCTTTTACAGATGCATCATCAAAATCACTTTCATTCATATCGCTAAAAAATCCCATAATAATCTCCTTTCATACGGGCAGAGTTTATAACTCTTAAATTTCTTGTTATAAATATATGAAAAATAATCTTTTTTGAATTTTCAGGGTGTGATTTTGTTAATATGGAATGATAATTTAGGGGGATTATATTAACCATTATTAAATAAGAATAAAAGGTTTATATTATTACCTATATAATAAATGAGTGTGTTTTTGGGAAAAATAAAATATATAATGTAGTGTTTATTACATAATTTGTTTTTTATGCAAATAACAGTTTTTATCGCATATAAAATAAATGTTCATACTGAAAATATATGCACTAACATTAATCTTTTGCCTGAAAAATAAGATTATTCCAAGCAGATAACAGGCATATTTATGTCCTAAAAACATATAATATATGGGTTTTAACCTTATAAAAAAATTATGTAATAAACACTATACTATACATAATTTTTTACCAAACAATAAAATCAATAAAAAAAAGACCAAGAAATTTGTTCATCTTTTCTTAGTCTTTCTTATATCTTATATTCCCAGACTGTTTCTTATGTCTTCTACGGAAGTATCTATATTTATTTCCATAGCAGACTTCTTCTTTTCCGGAGGATCCTGTTTTATGTTCTTTCCCCTTATAATACTTTTTACTGCTTCGGAAATATCCTTTCCATTATATGCAAGACTCACTGAATTTCCGTTCCATTTTCCATAAGAACCATTCACATAATTGCAGAGCTTAATTCCTTTACCCCCTGCTTTTTCAAAATCAAGAAGATTCTTTGTATAATCATCTATTAAATAATCTTCTGATTTAATCCCGTCCGGTATATAATCTGCTTTATTATTGCCGTCGGGAACAAATATCATATGATCTTTATCAATATACGGAGCATATTCTGAAAGCCACTCGATCTTTTCAAGTTCAGGATTAGGATCTCCGTCTTTAGGAATAGCACATGATAATATATACACATCATAACTCTTATTAAGCTCTTCCATGGCTTCAAGCATCTCTTTATGGGGCTTTAAAGAAGAATAATATCCGGGGGTTAAAAGTATCTCATTTAATGTACTTAAGACCTTGAATCTATCTTCATCATGCTCAATCTTAATCGTTATATTTCTCCATTCTGCTAAGGTTCCATCCATATCTATGAATATACGGGGCTTAATATTATCATTTATTATCATTGTGAAGCTCCTCTCTTTTTTATTTATATTTATATGAAAAATTTCAAAAATAATTCAGTACAACAAAGATATGAAAACCGGATTTATCACCATAAATATTATTGTTAATAATATTGCTGTTATTATTGTGCATATTGATGATCCTTTCTTTCCACTCTTAGGTCTTAAATTTTCAGGAAGAAGATGGATATTTTCATTATGGTCTATATAAATATCCTCGTTATCCTTTGTTGTACGGACATATTCAAAATTCTTTTTCTTCCAGAATAACGGTATTCCTGATACTGTTAATGAATCCAAAAACAGGTGGCTTAATACTCCGTATATAAAACCGAATAATCCTTTATAAACCCACGGGGGTAAAGGAGTAAATATTCCTGCTATAAAGACAGATATTAGTATCAGTGATAAAAATATTCCGACATGTACTAAAGAATGTGTATAAGATCTGTGTCTGGGAAACAGATTTGATATTATCTTATTCCCAAATAATGATTCTTCACAGTCAATATCCGGCAATAATGATCCTATCATAGAAGATAAGCAGTATGCTGAATAAGAAATAGCTCCTGCAGATGAATCCATCATTGACAGATTTGGATCTATTCCTTTCATTATTCCTAAATAAAGAGCTGTTCCTGTTATGCTTGTAAATAATAAATGCTGTTTTCCGTTCATAATATGTCACCTCACTCCCCGGAAAATTCCGGTTCTCTGTATTTCTTACTCCTATATGAAAAATAAAAATTAACCATAAAAAAAACAGATATTTTAAGCTTTTTTCTTAACTCAAAACATCTGCTTTTTACTTTTTATTTATTATTTAAATTTTCTGACCGACTTTTTTATCATTTCCTGAGAAATTGAATAAAAAGGATCCGCATTTTCCTAAGATATGATCTAACCCAAAACAGCCTTCTTTTCTTGAGTCAAGGGAATAATTCCTGTTATCCCCCATTACAAAGACCATATCATCAGGAATTGCTAATTCTGAAGATGCCATTCCACCGTCTTTAATAAGTTCTCTTCCATAGGACTCTTCCAGTTTTTCTCCATTTATATAAATATAGCCGTCTTTTATAAGGATTTTTTCCCCGGGTAAACCTATAACTCTCTTTATTATAAGTTTTCCGTCATCTTTCTTTACGACAACTACATCGAAACGGTCAATGTCTTCTATGGATTTATATGCAGTCTTTTCCATAAGAAGTACATCTCCTCCGTTAAGATTGCTTTCCATTGACTGTCCATATACAATGGGAAAACTGTAAAAACGGGTAAATATAAATCCTATTAAAAGAATGCAGGCAAATATAAAAGGGCTTTTACTTATTTTCTTCTTTTCCATTTAATTACTCCCCGTGCTTCCAAAACCACCTCTGTCCTCACTGTCAAGATGAGATACTTCTTCAAAACTTATCTCAGGCTGTCTTTCCATTATTCTGAACTGGCATACCCTGTCTCCTCTTTCGATAACAGTGTCCCTCATAGCAAGAACAGGCATCATCCACTCATCATTGTCACCGGAATATGAATTATCAATAACTCCTACTGAATTAACCTGAAGTATTCCCCATTTCTTAAATGTTGAGCTTCTGGGAGATAAATGAGCTTCATATCCTTCAGGCAGTCTCATTGCCACTCCAAGACGGATAAATGCTAAATCATCTTTCTTTAACTCATACCTTTCATTAGCACGCAGGTCTATCCAGTCTCCTTTGCTGTTAACAGATACAGGTTCCTGCTTAATACCGTCTGAATTACAAAAATACTTAATCTGAATGTTTTTCATAATTTTTCTCCTTTTTATATAGTTTTTTTATTCCTTTAAATATATGAAAAATAAAAAAACTCTTTTTTTAATGTTTTTTCATATATGAATATACATATTTATATTTAGAGCAGATAAAGGAGAAAATTATGCAGTATTTCAAATGTAATTCAAATAAGACAACTAAGGAATTTACCATAAACAAAAACGGGAGCAATATTACCTTATCCCCCGAAGAAATATCCTATGTCCAGAAAGAAATGAGACTTATGGATTATACGAAAGATGTTGAAAGGTTTGTGGATGAAGGATTTATCTCAGAAGACCTTTCTAAGGATCCCGATTTTATGGATAAATTCTTTAATAAATATGTTAATCTCTGTGAAGAAATCCGGGCTAAACAGGGCTGGGGAGATTATTATTATGCTATATTGGAAGAAGCTTATGAGGATACAATTGAAAGATACAATAATAGAACCGTAATATATGCTGATGAAATAGCAAAGCAGATATTAGACAGCTGGAAAGAAGAATTGCTTCTTGAGGATAATAAAGGGGAAAAAGAAATAGTTAAATATAATGATTATCACGATGATTTCCTCGAAAATTCTCATTCTCAGATATCAGAATATATAGAAGAACAGATAAATTTATATAAGGATATAGATAAAAAAGATAAATGTTCTGAAGTCAAATTCAAGAAAACAATGGTTTGTGAAATAGAAAACATTGTTATTAAAAAGATAGAAGACGAAGGTTTTACGGCTTTAACAAGTTTTAATAATATTGTCCCCTCAAAACCTGTAATTGATAAACTCTTTAACGATATAAGAGATAAGGATTTTATCGTAGAAAGAAATAATGACAGATACAAGAATATACAGGCTTTTATAGATGATATTATAAACGATAGTAATATGATGGAAGACCTTAAGGACAGAACCGAAAATGAGGATGCTAATACTCATACGGTTTATACTCTTGTCCCGAAAGAATATCTTGAAGACTTCTTAAGGTTAAAGATAGGAAATAAGCTTGTTGCTGATGAAATTGAAGGTGATGAAACCTTAATGATATATATAACAGCAAACGATATAAATAAAACAGTATCAATAGGTCTTGATTACGGAAAAGATATCCTTCCTTTGGAAAACAGGCTTGACTGTTCAAAAATAAACAGTTTCTTATATGATGGGTTCTTAAAGGAATGAAAAACATAAATAACCCCCTATTCCTTTCCGGTTTAGGAGGTTATTTTAAATATCCCTTTTCGTAAAAGTGTCCTCTATTGTTTAAATACCTCTGACACCTATGCGCTCTATTCTTTCATCATCAATATCTATACCTTCAAAAACCTTATCCAAAACCAGCATTTTCTCAGCACATTTGGGACATTTTGCTTCTTCAACATATTTTCCCGTTTCTTTCAGTCTATAATGGTGAATAATTAACCCTTCTCTTCCATTCTTATTCCACATAAACACATGGTCACACCAAGGGCATTTTACTTCTCTAAATTCATATTTCATCTCTCTTACCTCATAAGTATTATCAAGCCCACAATTCCGAAAAGGGACTTTTAAATCAAACTTTAAAACAAACTTATTTGATTTTATTCATTTATAACTTCTTCCTCTTCCTTATCCAATGCATAATCAACATATTCCTGCCTTAAAGACTTATGCCTCTTAAGATAAATCTCCTCAGGAGGACGAAGTGACGGATACTTTTCTTGAACCTTCTGTCTGCATCTCCTTATGCTTTCAATATTGGGGTAATCTGTGCCCATAAAAAAGCTTTCAACAGTCATATTCATATCACATCCGAATGACTTAAGGATCTCTAAATAAAGAACTCTGTCATTTTCCCTTGCAATGGGATTAGTTCTTAATATATCCTTCACAATACCTTCCTGAACCTTTAATCTGCTCATTATTATCTCCTTTCATTGTTGTCCGGTTTCTAAAAATATATGAAAAATAAAAAATAACCAAAATTAAGCTATGGAATAGAAAAAAGCTCCTATCTTATGGATAAGAGCCTTTTCCCAGTAACCAAACACACACACGATATTCAAGGTTAAAACCTTGAATTACTCACTTTTACTTAAGGAGGCGTATAAAATGAGTGGCAATTAACTTGCTGTATATATATGAAAAATAAACTTTTTTTTACACATATTTTTTAACGATTTAACAGATCTTTTTCTTTTTTTTATTTTTATAATCTGTTCTTTTAATATTTTTATCATTGTATTCATCTTTTACCCTAAAATTTCAAGTTTTTTTAGATTTTTTTCATATATATATAAAGAGGTAAAACAATGAATAATTTATATGTTTATCATGCAACAGATGCAAAGAATAAAGATTCCATCATGAAAAAGGGGCTTATAATCAATCCTCCTCATCATAACTGGGATGGGTTTTACTGTGAAAACCAGATATTTTTAGCTTTCTCTGCAGATGCAGCCATAAGTTATGTTGAAGGTCAGGAAGAAGTACCCGAAGAAATCATTCTTTTTAAGATAAAGCTTACAGATATAGATGACCGGGAGGCATATTATGACTGGAATAATCGCTGTGAATATTCTTATGACATAAATAGTTTTGTCTATTTAAAGGATATCCCTGCAGATAAATTAAAAATATGCGACTATGAAAAAGAACCTGATCAGGATATAAAAGACTTTGAAGATACTTTTCTTTATGACAGGATAATGACTGTTTTTGAAGAACAAGTAGAAACCAATAAAGAAAATTTTGAAAGATAAAAGGAGAAGATTATGAGTAAAGAAGTTGAAAAAATCAAACAGGCATTAGAAATTAGTGACAGAGAATTATCAGCAGAGATAATGTCGGAGCTTCTTATGGATGACAATTTTTCAACATGGAAAATGTTTGAAGAGTTAGCGTCCATATACATAGACAGTCCTAAATTAAGAGAGGGTATTGACCTTACTCTTTCTACCCTTACGGGTTATAACATGGAAGAAATCTCAGAAAAAGTGATAAGCAGAACAAAAGAATATGAATCGGATTATGAATAAAGGAGAAAACTTATGGATATTGAATTAGAAACCTATATAAAACTAAACGACTATGAAGGAAGACATACCTTAGAAGAAGTTAAAAAAATGCCACCGGTTATAAATCCGGACAGTATTGCAGATAATCTGCATTATCAGGATTTATATGATATATTAACAGGTCACTCTTTTGAAAAATTCAAGGATTATATTGAAGAACATAACCTTGAAAACCTTGAGAAAGAAATACTATACCATACAGTAGATAGAGCTGTAAATGATATTAAGAACAGGAATGAAAACACTGTTAAATATCTTGATCTTGAAAAGCATTATACATATAACCATCTTGACGGATATATATGCCGGATAACTGTAGATGTAAATATGGATAAAATAGCAGAGTTCTGTAAAGAAAGTGATGAAGAGATAGTGTTTGAATAGGGAAATATGGAGGAAGTTATGGATATAGACCTTATTACAAAGAAATTTTTAAATGATAAAGGCATTAATGCTATGAACCTGTATTTTAGGGAGGATTATGATATAGTTAGGGATTATGTAAATAATTTTCCCGATATGGCTTTTGATGTCTATAAAAACGAAGGAACATATACAGACTTCTGTGAGATGACCTCATTAAAGGAAGAAACCGGAATAAGCCTTGATTATAAAGAATATAAAAGAGTAAGCCCCATATTCTATGAATATTATGAACATGGATTTTATGACCTTACTCCTATTGAAACAGAAATTATTGAAGAAATAATTAAAGGTAATATAACCTCATATCATGATATAGAAAATTATTTAGGAGACAAAGAAAAGGATTAACACATTAATAAGTCCTATTATTCTATAAAAACGCCGTTTTACCTTTCCTGCATTACTTTAGGAAGTGTGTTTATAAAATGTCTTCCGACAGCCTCTGCGTTATAGTTATTAGCCTCAATTATGAATTTAAGTCCCAAAGGGGTAAGGATCTTTCCATTCTCCTTATCCCTCTTATACTGCATATATTCATAATATTCGGTATCACTTATCTTTTTCATATTCTTCATCCTCTTCTTCATCTATATTCTTATTCATGTCAAAGTCCTTAATAAATTTAAGTATCATATTACCGGACTCTTTTATGATGTCTTCGGCTTTCTTTTTAGAGTCAAGAGCCTTAAAACAGTAGGAAGAATATTTATTTCCCTTTAACCTAAGGGCTATTTCCTTACGGGATAAGCCTTTATTTGCCCACTCTCTTACCATATCAATATCATCTTCGATCTGTCTTTTTACTGTAAGAAGTTCAGTCTTATAATGTAAAAGCCTCTCTCTTACTTCTGCAGGAATTTCTTTTATAAAAGAGTTATAATCAAAATCATCTGATGTAAGTAACTCAAAAGCTCTTTCTTTATTTATCTGCTTATTGTTTATAGCATGATGGAAAATCAGATATTCAGGGGATTTTACCTTAATACGGTTAAAATCCTTATCCATTACTACAAAACCTTCCATATCGGGATATTCAGCCTTATTCAGGGCTTTTACTGCATTTAAGGCATCATCCAAGGTATGAACCGGATACTCCCTTGGAATGTCAAAATAAAGCTTTATAAGGGAATTATTTATATAGATTTCCTTACCTGTTTCATTTTCCCTTATTCCTAACATATAAAGCTTTGTTTCAGGATATTTTATTACTATCTGGTTAAAAGGACTTACTAATTCAAAAATATAAGTATATTCAGGATGAAAGATAATATCTTCATCTATACATTTTTTAATATTTTCTATTTCCTTTGTCTTTATTATTAAGTCATAAAAAGATTTTCCTGAACTTAATTTAGCATCTTTTGCATCAATACAGGAATTAGTTGACCACTGCCAGTTATCTGTATTTTTATTAAACCAGAGCTTTACTATAGATCCATCTATCTTTTCCTGTACTTTAGCTGAATTCCAGTCGATTTTATCAGCATATGACTCATGATAATTTCCAAATTTTCTGAAAGGGAAACATACTACATCACAAGATTTAGTATCTATTATGATACCTCTTGCTTCCTGTACATAAGGATCCTTAAAATCTGCCATAATATCATAGTTAAATATGGCAAGATTTCCTGATTCCCTAATCTTAATCTTTCTATATCTGCAGATTTCCCTCCAGACATCAGGATTTTCATATATTAAATTACATAAATAAGAATTTTTATTCATAAATACCTCCCTTTTATTGGCTAATAATATATGAAAAATAATTTTTTACCGAGTTAATTTATCTTCATAAAGATAAAAACCCCTCTTTTTAAAGAAGGGTTTTTAATAGATGTGTTTTAGACAAGAAACAGAAATAGGGCATGAGCAGGAAACTTATTTTGTTTAGAAAAATACGCCAATATTTTTCTTTTATATTTATATATGAAAAATAAAAAATAACTAAAATATCAAATATTAATCATAATCATAATCATCATAATTTTTCTCAGAAAGATCCATATCTTCCTCTAAATACTCTTCATAGTCCTCTTCCTTCCAGTCCCAGTCTTCTCCTTTATCTTCCCAATCCCATTTAAGAGCATCTCCGGCAAGACTATTATATTCTTCATAAGTAATTTCTTCTTCATCAAGCAACTTATCTATATAGTCAATAGCCTCATAATAACTATCAAAATCATTCATATCTATTTTCATTTTTATTCCCCCCATTGCATCTCTTTTTCATTTTCTTTTTCTGCTAAATAATCCTCTACAGCCTCTATAGCTCCGATTTTATAACCTTCATAAACACCCATTGTTATTTCTTCTAATAAAGCACAAAAGTCAAGGTCTGAATTTTCAGCCATTTTATATATATCCTGCCGTATTTCGTATCCTTGTTGTCCTAATTTTACAAGTTCTTCTATTTTTGATTTAAGTTCTTTTTTCATGTTTAATCTCCTATCTGATAATCTTCAAAAGGATTGTCTTTTTCTAAAAATTCAGTTATATATTTAACTTCTTCTTCCATAAAGCTTAATATTTTTCTCAAATCACTATATTCATAAAAATCATCATAAGAGGCTGATTTATATGCTTCAGTATATTTTCTAAGTTTGTTGGTTATATTTCTTTCTTCGGAAAAAGCAGCTTTCGGAATTACTTCCGGGAAATTTGTTTGGATTTCATGTCGCAATTTAAGCAAATTATGGCTTGTTTCGGTAATAGGTAAATTATGGTGATTATCAAGAGGTGGAACATAAGATGTATATTCCATAGCCTCAAGTAAGAATCCTTTATAAAATCTCTCCAAAGTTTTTGATGCAAGACAAACATGGTCTGATATAAAATTTTCTTCCGTTATCTTATTAAGATATTCATATGTTTCTTTTGCATGTAAAAACATCTGGTTATTCATATATGGATTTACAAACTGTTTTAAAACTTCTTTAGGCATTTCTATCATTTTTATATATTCCTCTAAATAAAATAGATTAGAGTATCTCCCTCTAATCTATATATGAAAAATAATATAAAAATCAAATATATGTTAGAGAAGTTTTATATAGTTATAATGTCCATCAACATCATTAGGGCTTATAACACAATCAATATCTGCTTCTCTAAGCTTTGTTTGGGCATCAAAAAGAATATTGAATTCACCGTCGGTGTCTTTACCTTTAAATTCAACATCAATATATGCTATCCCTCTTAAATAATCATGTTGGATACAATAAGGATTTATATAAATCCCCTCTATTCTCGAAAGGTTAAGATGGTTTACCATATCATTAAGGACTTTTATTAAATACTGTCCTTTTTTATCATCTTCTTTAAAAATGTTCTTAATTTTTGTTTCACTTAATATCATAGGATATACTCTTCCTTTAAAATTTGTGACTCTGTATTGATTATATATGAAAAATAAAAATTAACCAAAAATTTTCTTAAAAAAGATTATCCTTCCCTCCTCCTTTTGAGCTTCCTAACAGATACCCTATAAGGAATGCAAATAAACCTATACAAATGGATAATAATATTACTAAACCAATAGGCATTTTTATACCTCCGTTTATTACTCATAGTCAATATCATCTTTATCTAATTCTTCTCTGCTCATATGTGCCGTTATACGACCGTCTTCCAGTATATCCCTGTACTGATCAAGGGTTTTATTTAAGGTTTCTATGATCTCAGACTTCTTCATGGTTGCCTTACCGTCCTTAAATGTGATAAATCCTTCAAATTGATATTTAATAGACATATCTTTTCCTCCTTTGAAACGCCTATGTTATTGCTGCTTTAAACATTTTATTGATCAGCTGTAGTCATAGTAGAATACCGAGGAACCTTTTTTATATATTTCATAAATATGTTCTTCTGCCGCAAGCAGCCAAAGTTCCCGTACATGAATAGAACCGAGAAACTGAACACCTTGTTCTTTCATAGGACTGTTCGGACTTGGAAAAAAGTCTTTAACCGGCAGTATGCGGTCGGGCTTCTTATTTTTTACAGCTTTAAACATTTTCTTCTGCCATGAAATATAGTCTTTAGACGAATGCTTATCATATATTAATCTCTTTATCATTTCTTTTTCTCCTTATTTTTTAATCCTTATGTATATATGAGAAATAAAAAATAACTTTATATCACTATCTATATATTAAAAATAATTTTTGTCAGAAATTAATATAAAAATAACACCTATTTGGAATAATAAATCCTTATAGGTGTTATTTTATTTGTCATATTGCTTTTATAAGGCTTAATCTAACCCTTTATCCTTATCTTCTGCTTCTGTAAGCTCACGACTTTCAGGATCAAAGCTATATACATTGTCTGTAAGCCTTTCTTCAGGAGCTACCTGTGTCGCATTTACTTCACAGACCATATTCTTTATATCTTCAACAGTCATTGAACCATCATCCGGGACGATTAAGATTTCATGGATAGATGAAGGGATTATAAATACCGGTTCTCCTTCAGGATTAAACTCTCTTACAGCTTTATTTAAAGCTTCTGTATTTGCAAGGATTCCTGCACCAAAATGCCCATTTTCATTGGAAACGAAATATACCTTCGGACCGTTAGCAGAGTTCTGTACGAAATCATCTATAAGAAACTCAGGCATCCCCTGTCCTCTCATTATCTCCTTGAGCATCTCATTAAGTTCTACTATTTTCATATTTGCCTTACCGATGTTTCCCATAGCAGCTTTATGGATTTCTTCTTTTGTGATTCCAAGAGTTTCAAGATGCTTATTGTTAAGGGTAACAGTCATACTGCCTTCTTTGTCTAAAGGAATATAATAGACTGATGCCATATCCTGAATAACAGTATGAGGCTTATCCTTAAGAAATGCTTCGTTTCCTATCTGACCAACCATCTTAGGCATTACAAGCTCTTTTATCTTGTTTGCATCTTTAAAGATATTTAAATCAACTTTGGGATTTGATCTCTTTGCTATATCTGCGATTTCATGAACGATACCCTCTATATCACGACCTTCTTTAAAATCATTATAAAAGTTCTCAAGATATATTGTGGGAGCAAGATTATTATCTTTTTCCCTTACTACAAGACCGGTAAGTTTTACATTGTTTTTATTTACAATCTGGATGTTTACTTCAATAGTGGTATCAGGAAAATACTTCCCTACATTTTCTTTTACATTGTTGGCAAATTCTTCAAAATTCATTATTTCTGTAACCATAACTATACTCCTTTTTCATAAAAAAAATGGTTAAAACTGTTACATATTTATATGAAAAATTTCAAAAAAAACTACATTGACCTTTTAAAACATTCCGATTTTTTTCTTTATTAAAAATAAAATAAATAAATGTGCCGGATAATAAATATAGAAAAACCATTTATTTATTTTTCTTTTTTCAGGTCTGTCCTTTAAGATATCTATGATCAAAAAGGAACATACCGCCGGAATCTGGAAAACGCTGTAACAGAATAAAGGTATTCCGAATAATATGTTCTTGTTATTCTTAACCAGTATATAGAGAAAATAGATACCCATAACCCCTATCCCGGCATAAGAAGTATTCATTACAACTGAAATAATAACACACCCCGATAAAACAATTCCCTTTAAGAAGACCTTTAATACTTCAAGAAAAGCTTTTTTATCAGTTAAGAAGATATGATATTTTTCATAATCATCAATGCGTTCTGATACAAATATTGTTAACGCCCCCAGAAATAAGGTAAACATTACATTTGAATGTTCTGTAATATTGCTTCCGTAAGCTAAATCATAGGGTATTTCGGATATAAGTCCGAAGAAAAACAGTCTGTATAAATATTCAAACTTATCTCTTGTGTATTTTGTCCCGATAACTAACTGATAACAAAATATAGGAAAGGCTAAACGCCCTATCCCCCTCATTATGTTATATTCTGGATTACCTTCGTTTAATAAGAATAAAGCAATATGATCTATTGTCATTGCTATAACAGCTATTATCTTAAGCATTCTCATTATCCTCTAACGGCTTGAAAAACTGCAATATCACAAGATACATACTGTCATTTTCTTCAGTAAAGAAAAGTCCTTTTTCTTTATCATATTTAGCTCCCATCTTAAGGGCTGTCTCTTCATGTTCTTTAGGAATATTCAAGTATATCTTTTCAGCATTCATTTATTTTAAATACTTATCATTTCAAATAAAAACTCAAAGCTTTGAGTATCAGTATCAGTATGTATATGTGTTTTTATAAACAATATCCGCATTAAGGTCTCCTTTGACTCCAAATCTGTAATCTTCAGGAAGGTTATCCTTGTTTCCTATACCCATTTCTATAAGTTCATCAAACGACTTATCGAACTTTGTTTTTAAGGATCCTTTAAACTCTGTGTCTGTTATATAGTATTTATTATCCAGATAAACGAAATTAACCGTAAACTCAGCAGGGAACTCATACATATTACTGTTTTCTAATCCTTCGAATATCTTTAAAACCTGCTGTTTATCAATGTTTCTTTCAAGATAAAATTCATTGGGTATCCGGTCTATAAAGTCACGGGTTATATAAAACTTACAGGTGCATTTATATCCGGTTTCTGTTTCAGTAACGACGGTATGGTTCTTATCTGCAGTATGTACTATATCCGACACATATTTCTTTATGCTTTCAGAGTCGGAGATTATCTTGCCTGTATCTGATAAACCGGAGGAGTAAACATTTCCTAAAAGCACTCCGTTTCCGTCAACTGCATTTCCACTGTCGATATCAATATACATTTCAGAATAAACATTGTTATCACCGAAAGCATTAAGTACTGCTTCTTCAAGGAAATCCTGAGACGAATCAAAGTTTCTTGCCATATATGAGCTTACCCTTATGGTTTTTTTGTCGGTCTGGTTCGTATTAAGGTAAGTTAAATCTAACTTTCCGTCTAACCCCTTTGAAAGGTCTATTCCGTATTCTTCTTTAGCAGTCTGGACATCTTCCAGCACGGCGTTTGTAAAATCGCTTAATGCTAAATTTGCTGACGCTCCGATAATAACGGATGTTTCAGAAGAAGTAACGGTTTCTACTGCCGTATTATCAAGGATCTCATTTATCTTTTCTTTATCCCCTATCATGAATCCGATAATTATTATTGCAACAAACAGCATAGCTATTATAAACAAGCCTGTCTTATTCACATTACCGGAATTATTTTTCAAAGAACACCTATTTTTCATTCTATTCTCTCCTGTTTTATATTTGCCTACAAGAATATATGAAAAATAATTTTTTACCAAAAAACTAACCCCCACTATCTGTTATACATAACCTATGATCTGATAAACTATAAGCAGAATATAAAGAGTTAATAACAGACTTAAAAGTATTAGAACACAATAATATTTTATTTCTAAAAGCATTATATCTTTCAGAGGATATATATTTGTCATAAGATAATAATTTATTATTATCCTCAACAAATGAATTATTATTTAAGACATATGTATTATTTATCTTATGACCATATGTATTATTATCCCCATATAATGAATTATAGTTTAAGGAATATGTATTATTATCCCCAATATATGTATTTTTATTCAGGATATATGCATTATTATCCCCATATAATGAGTTATAATACCCATCAGAATGTATATTTATCCCCATAATCTTTCTAAAGAAATGATAAAAATTTTTTATTATCGGAGTTTTTTCACAAAAATTTTTTTCATCATTTTTAATTGACTCATTAGCTTCCTTACTTACATTTTCGGGAAGTTTTTTTATCCAGTTATAGACAGTCCTTATGTTCATATCAAGTTTTTTAGCAATCTCAGCCGGTTTAAAACCCTGATTCATAAGGATAAGGAATTCCTTAGCTTTTTCTGTCTTTTTCTCGGTATTTTCTTTATATTTCTTTTCTTTATTCTGCCTGTCATAAAGACCTATCATTTCTTCTTCACTGGAAGTAAGGGATAAAGCATCCGAAAAAGCTTTAGCCCCATGACAGTAATCTCCGTACTGGTTTATTATCTTATTAACTTCAGCATTATCAAAAGGAACAGCAAAAGAGTTATTTAAGTCATAAAGATACTCTTTAGCTATATCCTCAGGGTAAACTATCTTTAAGTTCTGCCAGTATAACCAGAGAGCATTATGCCTTTTATTTCCGGGATAACCCCCTCTTCTATCCATTATCTGATTTATCTGTCTTAATCTTGTTCTGGCACAGTTATATGTAATTGATGCTTTCTTATAATCAACGGCAGTTAACTGCTTAAGACTCTTCTTTGATGAAGAACCCTTTTTCTTATTTTTTCCTTTATCCGTCTTCTTCTTTTCTTTAGGGTTTTTCTTTACTTCCTTTTCTTCCTCTGCCTTTATATTTGCAGTAAGTATCCTTGATTTTTCGGGGAGATCCTTTTCTTTTACACCAAAAAACTCACATAATTCCTCAAGGGTATATGTATTCCTGTTTATGCTGTATAAGGTATTATATCTTCCACTCTTTGTATTTAAATATCCCGGAGCCCTGCATACCCTTACAGGATTGCTTACACAACAGTCTTCCTCAGCCCCATACTCATCTAAGCCATATTCTTCTACAAGCCCCTTAAATCTGTCCTGTATAGCCTTATAAAGGGCATCATGAAGCCTTAAACGGTATTCATCCGTTGCTTTGACAGGCTCCTTATAAACATAATATTTCCCGACTCCCCTGCCTGTTAAATTAACTATATTGAATTCAGGCATATTACCCTTTTTCGTTTCCTTATCCATCATTTCAAGGATTTTTTCACAGGCAAGGTCTATTTCATCATTATTTAAAGGGATCTTATTGCCTTTTTCATCTAATTCCTTGGCATTATGTGCATCAGTATCCAGAAAAATACCCCTTATAAGAACGGCATCCTTATCTTTAGGCATTGTATATGTCCCTAAATTATCAGGAAATTCATTGACTGAAACATAAGTATTCTTTTCATTGTCATGGTTAGGATAACAATAAGGCTTATCATTAACCTGACACCACTTGTCACTTACTTCTTTCCCGTCTACGATTTTATCTGCTCCCTGCCAAGCCCATATAAGCATAGACTCGCTATCAGGATGAAGGAGTGACAAAAACATCTTTGTTTCATCCCTTCTGGTCCTGTAATCAGTGACATATTCAATGTTTTCTACAAACGGATGCTCTCTCATATTCATATATGAAAAATAAAAAAATACGCTTAAGTTCATATTTACCTAAGCGTATCTAAAGAACCCCTTATTCCATGGGGCTTTTGAGCATTTTTCATAAATCTGTAGAAGAAAGTTTATGAAAGATTACCCCGGTTGTTTTTAATTATCAACGATGTCTTTTATAACCTCTTTATCCTTTCCTATTATATTCATTAAATCATCTGTCTCCAAATAAGTAAACAGATGATTCTTTAATACCGTAAGCACCCCATCTTTTAATAAGAAACTAACCCCTGCAAAATCATCATATTCCGGTTTCCACTGTTCACAGTATATAACAACCCCATTAACAACTTCTCCGGACAAGAATTCTTTCTCATTAAGCTCTTTGGTGGCTGTTATTTCTATATCATTTGCCCCATGTATTGTCATTAAAGGGTATCTCATAATACTGTTCCTTTATTTATTGTTTTAATATCCCTCTGCTATATAATAGTTCTTCCATCATTTTTACAACATATTCAGGAGGAGTCCTTAACTCCTGTTCCCATTGCTGTAATGTATTTAACGGAATGGAAAACATATCTGCAAATTTAGACTGGGATAATCCTGTTTTATTTCTAAGCTCTTTGATTTTCATATATCTCCATACCTCATAAAGATATTGTTACTTTATTTTCTTTTGATTGATTTAAAAGCCCTTTATCAATTAAAGATTGCTTTTCTTCGTTATCAAGCAAAGTTATTTTTATAGGGGTTGATAAACGATCTTTAAAATCTTTTTCTTCGGTTTTATTTATTAGTTCTTTTATTTTCATTTTTTTAATAGGCTGTTAATTAACAGTCATCATCTGAACTCGGTCCATCTTTTTCTTCAGAAATATTATCTATATAATCAGTTAATTCCTTACCTGAAATTGCATTCATAAAGGAGTTATAATATGCATTTGTATCAATTTCAGATATAATTATGTCTCCACATATTTCATGAGAATACTTGCAACAGTGAAGAAAATCATTTCCTAATAAACCTAAAGACCGACCATTTTGAGGTATAAAATAATAATATAAATGATCAAGTTTTATATTATCTACAGATATCTGTCCAGCATCAACAAGATATCCTGTCATATCATTTTTACCGGCAGATGATGAAAATGTTCTTTTAATAGAATTTTCTTTCATTTCGCAAAACGATATAACCTTTTGAATCTTTTCTTCAGTTAATTCTTCACGAAAAAACAATAACGATATAACCCCACTTGAAGCTCCCGGATCAAATTTAATATGTGTTTCTTGATTTCCTATAGTTATGGGAATATCATAACATTTCGTAATACAATCATATTTAGCAACTATATTCGTTTTCATCTATTGCAGAAATCTCCTCTTCCATATAATTTTTTATGATTATTCCATTTTCATCTTTAGCTATTTTTCTCAAAATAGGAGCATCCTCTATATTATCCGAATAGGCAATAATATTTACCATTGAAGGATCATCACATGATTTTAACCCGACAGATATTCTTCCTTTATACTGAAAAAGCCAGTTATTCTTATCGGTTGTTATCGGATTTTGTCTTAAATCATTGAATTTATCGGTATATGTCATAAGAAAATCTCCTTATTGTATAGTATATATTTCATTTTAATATTATCACTTCTTTTTTTATTATATGTCAATGACAGATAAATGTCAATTTTATCCTTCAATACTATATGAAAAATATTATTTAACCAAAATAAAAAACCTGTCACACCGTCATTAATTTTTATATTTTTCATATATTTCAGTTATTTCAGATATAATGTCTTTATTATTGTCAGCACTCCATAATCCGTAAGGTTCATTTCCACTTCTGTACAGCTTTTCGATTTCAAAAAATGAGTCATTGATATTTTCTTTTATAAACCTATCAAGAAGCACCATATATACATCTTTATCCTGAATTACTTTATTAACACAATTCTTTTTCCATGTTGCATTAGGTTCCCAGCCGGAATAAATATCATTTAACTCAGGTATAAGGAAATTTATAACACCACCGATACCGACTTTTGCAATCTGTATCTTTTCAGCAGACGGATATTTGCAAATAAGTATATGCAGATATAAATGTTCAAGATAATCACAATAAACTATATTTTCTTTACTCTGCCATTCATAAGGACACATCTTTGCAATTTCAGGCATTGACAACATAATCATATGATCTTCCATTTTATGATGTGTAAATAAGCCGTCTTTTGTCCGTGTGACCTTTGGATTTTTATTAAATGATTTAGTCATATAATCTGTAAGACCGATACCGTATTTATTCTGAAGATAATCACAGTAACCGATATAATCCAGATCTTTAATTTTATTGTATTCATCCATATTCATAAGCATTTACCTCATATGACAGTTAATTAACCAGATATATAATTATTCCTTTATTCAATATCTGTTATGCCTATACTATATAAATAATCTTTAATATCTGTGGTTTTAATAGAAGCAATAGTTCTTCTTTTTTCAGGATTTAAAGTTAACATTATTTTTCTAATTTGTTCTTTCTTTTTTGTTTTGCTACAATCCCAATCATATTCTTTAATTAACTCTATCATTTTGGGCTGAAGAGATTTTTTTATTTCTTCTCCTATTTTGATAATTCTTTCGTAAGAAGAATGATCGTGAATATCCATTTCAAATTTACGCATTTTAGATGCAATATATTTATTTATAGAAATTTCGTCTTCTTTTTCTATTTTTATATCATCTTCTTTATCTATACTAAAATATACTGCGTAGTTTACAAAATACGAAATAAAACATATTCCCCTATAATCATCACAATTTATATTTGGTTCCTGCTTTTCTGCAATTCTTTGACTAATTTTAGTATTTATATCGGTTGCAATATTTAAACATTCTTTTTCATACCAATCTGATAATTCCGAAAAAAAAGAATCAGGCAAATAACCATATGATTTAGATCTGTTTACAGCATTTTCATAAAGAGAATTTATTGTCATTGTTTCCGAATAAGATATTTTATAATTTTTAACATCTTCTATTGAATATAAATCCAACACCTCATCATCTTCTGTGTCATCATTATATAAATAATAATAGAAAAGAGGAGAATGAGGCTGTTCTTTTAATAATTTCATAAAGACATCAAAATCACTAATATAAACTAAATTATCAGCATCAGCTTCTTCAACTTCAATAGGATTTATTCCATTTATAACAAATTTATGTATTTCCTCTGTAAAATCAGTATTAATCATTTTCCCTCCATAAATTAATTAGTTTTTACCTACATCAATATATGAAAAATAAACTTTTCTGTATCAAAGTTAACAGTTTGCAAGATTATTACAGTTCCATTTCTTCATCTTCCTTGGTATAGTAATCCTCTAATTCTTTAATGGTTTTATTCTTCCACTTTTCAGTCTTTTCATAATATTCCATAAGCGTTGGATAGGGCGCTGATTTCCAACCCAGCATATTTTGGGCAAGTTCTAAAGGAGAGTTTGCATAAAAATCAGGAAAACCGACATAACCATGATTTTCAGCTTTAAATTTATAGTAACAATATTCAGGATCATCCGGTTCTATTTGACCAAACTCATAATCAAACTGATTACAAAACTCTGATATCATATTCTCAAACATTGTTTTTCCCCCATACATTGATTAGTTTTTATTTATACCAATATATGACAAAAACTTGTTTGTATCAAATCATTTTTTTCAATATCCTCATATGAATTAACCGTATAAAGTATTTCTATCACCGTCATTAAGTTAAGGACTTGACATAAAAAAGGAGTACTCCACTAAAAGGCAATGCTAATAAGTTAAGCGAAATGGTCACAAAAATAGCACCATCCTAATCTCGTTTTTGAGAAAAAGGATGGTGCTTTTTATTTTGTAAAACGGAAAAATGTAAAAACTGATACCTATACTTATGAAAGCACCCAAAATGAAAGATAAAACGGCGGTGCTTGTAATAGAAAAGAAAATTTTTGAAAAAAATCGGAAAAATCGGGCTGAAAACTACTTATATAAGTAGAGGGGGTAGAAAAATATCCCAAGATTTATAGAGAGGGTAAAAAATAAGCACTTTTTGTTGCCTGTGACATAGGAAATAAAGGGACAATCTCTTTATTATATAAAATATCACAAGAAAAGGAGAAAAGGTATGAGCAAGAAGCACAACAAAAATTTAACAAAGGGTGAGCGAATGAAACAGATTGTCGGAGAACATACTGAAGTCTGTGGCAAGCGTAAACAGTTCGTCTATAAGACCCGTTCGGGCGATGAACACAGGGAGTGTAGAGGTTCTTATAATTCGCACTTAACCCGTGCCATTACGCACGATTTGGCACATCTGTCCATTTTCTTTGCTGATATTCGTGGTGCAGTTATTGAAGCCACGATAAAGGCAAATCAGTTGGACGATAATCTTATGCGTATGATAGACGACAGGAATGGTGGTCGTAACCTTATTTCTTTTGACTATGACGGCGTTGCAGACCTTATTCATAAGATAAGCACTATCAAGCCCGCAAACATCGAAAATAAAGCGGTTTC
>ODAI013691330.1_pt1 | contig 102301 bp, 79 predicted proteins | sample 1539321 | NCBI WGS metagenome assembly ODAI01 (sample SAMN02144231, study PRJEB22623) | gut metagenome | biome: sheep rumen | host: Ovis aries | place: New Zealand
CTCCAAAAAGCGCTGGGCGATCCCGAGGATGTGACCCTGTGGTGCGCCGCTATCGATCCTGAGTTGAACGAGAAGAAATATATCGTACCGGGTCTGGGCGACGCGGGCGATCTGTGTTTCGGCGAGAAATTATGATATACCCTCTCCGTGTCTGGCGTCCGGATGATGAGGCCTACCCGTTCCGTCTGCGTGAGTGCCCGCACCGGCCTGCGCAGTTGTTCGCAAAGGGGAATATACCCCCGATGGAAGGTCCGGTGGTAGCCATCGTCGGAACGCGTCAGCCCACGGAGCGAGGGAAGGAACTGACCGAGACGCTCGTGCGTGAATTGCACGAGCGCCTCGGTTCGCTTACTATCGTCTCGGGCGGTGCGTACGGCATCGATATAGCGGCGCACAGAGCCGCGCTCCAGTACGGCGTGCCGACGGTCATGGTGCTGGCGCACGGCCTGGACAGGATATACCCGTACCAGCATACCCGCGAGGCGGAGGAGGCGATGGTGCAAGGCGGTATCGTATCCGAATATCCGGAGGGAACGGAGCCGTTTGCCACCAATTTTCTGCAACGCAACCGTATCATCGCCGGCATGGCGGATGCGGTGGTGGTCGTGGAGAGCAAGGAACGGGGCGGGAGTCTCAACACCGCGCGATGGGCGAAAGGCTACGGGCGGGCGCTGTTCGCTTTCCCCGGCAGACCGGCCGATCTGTCCTCACGCGGATGCAACGATCTGATCCGCACGGGGCAGGCCAGACTGATTGACTCCGCGGACGACCTCATCGAGGCGATGGAGTGGAGCAGTACGCAGCACACCGCCAAAGGCGGAGTACAGACCCAACTGATCGGGCTGATAGACGGTCTGACGGAAGCTCAGCAAGCGATCCTCGAACGCCTCCAGACCGCCGAGGACGGCATGCACATCAACCTCATCGTGGAAGAAACGGGGATGGCGTACGGCGACGTGGCATCCGAGATGCTGATGCTTGAGATGCAGGGGCTCGTCAGAGCCGTACCGGGCGGAATATACCGGTTTGTGCGGTAGTTTGGGAAAATAAAAAAGAATTTTCTTGCATATTCGGATTTTTTTTTGTACCTTTGTACCCGATTTGAAAAAGTAAATCTTTAACGCGTTAATATATCATGGAATTATTCAAGAAGTATTTAGGAGTTTGTCTCCTCATTTTAGGTGTCCTGTGCCTCGTAGTGTACAAGTATGCGATGCCGGTTAACTGGCTGCTGGTGACCTCGATGGTACTTGAAGTAGGTGGTATTCTGGCCTATATTTTCATCAACAAGAGGGGATAGTAACCAATGGCATCCCAGGGTGGTTTCAATGATACGGTGAAGTATCATTTGACGGGCATGTACCAGGACTGGTTCCTGGACTATGCTTCGTATGTGATACTGGAGCGTGCCGTGCCGGCGATCGAAGACGGTCTGAAGCCGGTGCAGCGCCGTATTCTGCATGCAATGAAGACGGTCGATGACGGCAAGTACAACAAGGTAGCCAATATCGTCGGTCAGACCATGCAGTACCACCCTCACGGCGATGCCTCCATCGGCGACGCTCTGGTGCAGTTGGGGCAGAAAGATCTGCTCATCGACTGCCAGGGTAACTGGGGGAATATCCTGACGGGTGACGGCGCCGCCGCCCCGCGTTACATAGAGGCACGGCTCAGCAAGTTCGCACTCGAAACGGTCTTCAATGCCAAGACCACGGAGTGGATGAAAAGTTATGACGGGCGCAAGAACGAGCCGATCCACCTGCCGGTCAAGTTCCCGTTGCTCTTAGCGCAGGGCGTCGAGGGTATAGCCGTGGGTCTGAACTCGAAGATACTGCCCCATAACTTCAACGAACTGTGCGACGCCTCGCTGGCGTACCTCAGAGGACAGGATTTCCAGCTCTATCCTGATTTCCCGACAGGCGGTGTGATTGATGTCACCAAGTACAACGACGGCGAGCGGGGCGGACAGGTGAAAATACGCGCCCGTATCCAGAAAGCCGATGACAACAAGACCCTCGTCATCACCGAGATACCGTTCGGTACCACTACCTCGAAGATCATCGAGACCATCCTCAAAGCCAACCAGAAAGGGAAGATCAAGATTCGCAAGATAGACGATTTTACGGCAGACAGTGCCCGTATCGTCGTGCAGCTGGCTCCGGGTTCGTCGTCCGACAAAGCGATAGACGCGCTCTACGCCTTCACGGACTGCGAGGTCAATATCAGTCCCAACTGTTGCGTGGTGGAGAACCGCAAACCGATCTTCACAACCGTCAGCAATCTGCTCAAGTTGTCCACGGACAACACCAAAGCGCTCCTCAAATGGGAGCTGGAGATAGAGAAAGGCGAGTTGGAGGAGAAGAATTTTTACACCTCGCTGGAGAAGATTTTTATCGAGAACCGCATCTATAAGCAGGAGGGCTACGAGAACGCGCCGAACAAAGAGAAATTGATCGCATATGTCGATGAGGCGCTGACGCCCTTCAAGGCACAGCTCATCCGGGAGGTGCGGACGGAGGATATAGAAAAACTGTTCGAGATCCGCATGATCCGTATCACCAAGTTCGACTCCAAGAAAGCGGACGAACTGATGAAGGACTTGGAGCGGAAGATCAAAGCCTGCATCAAGAACCTCAACCACCTGACGGACTATGCCATCGCATGGTTCGAGATGCTCAAGTCCAAGTACGGCGAGGCGTACCCGCGCCGCACGGAGGTGCGCAACTTCGGTGCCATCAATGTCCAGGCGGTGATGGAGAACAATGTCAAACTCTATATCAACCGTGAGGAAGGATTTATCGGCACGGGGCTCAAGAAAGACGATTTCCTGTTCGACTGCTCCGATATAGACGATATTATTGTCTTCCACCGTGACGGCAAGTACAAGGTGACGAAGGTGGCGGAGAAATTGTTTGTCGGCACGGATATACTGCACATTGCGGTCTTCCAGCGCGGAGACGAACGTACCGTCTATAACGTAGTCTATCGCGACGGCAAGAAGGGTACGTATTTCATGAAACGCTTTAATGTCACGGGCGTGGCGCGGGACAGGGAATACGACCTCACGCAAGGCAAACCGGGATCGAAGATCATCTATTTCACGGCGAACCCGAACGGCGAGGCGGAGGTGATCCGCGTGCTCCTCAAGCCACAGTTGCACCTCAAGAAACTGGAGGTCTGCAAGGATCTCTCGGAACTGGCAGTCAAGTCGCGCACGGCGAGAGGCAATGTGCTAACCAAGTTCGAGATCAAGTCCGTCACCCTCAAGCAGAAAGGTCATTCGACCCTCGGCGGCCGCAAGGTATGGTTCGATGAGGATGTGCTGCGTGTCAATTATGACGAGCACGGCACGTACCTGGGCGAGTTCAACGACGAGGACAGGATTCTGGTACTGACCAGGGACGGCGGCTATTACGCGACGAGTTTTGACCTTACTGCCCATTTCGAGGACAATATCCTCCGCATTGAGAAACTCGATCCGGACAAAGTGTGGTCGCTCATCCAATGGAACGGAGAGTTGAAGTATTACTACGGCAAGCGCTTCAAGATGGACGATGCGCAGACGAAAGTGCAGTCTTTCATCGGGGACGACAAGGACTCCCGTATCGCCGTTCTCTCCGACCGGGCGGAAGCCACTTTCCGTGTTACTTTCGTTGACGGGAACAAAGCCCCGCTGGATATCCTGATGGCGGAGTTCATTGACGAGAAGTCCGCAAAGGCGAAGGGCAAGCGCGTGACGACACTGGAGGTTGCTTCTATTGAGGATATAACGCCAGAGCCGGAGCCCGAACCGGAAACGGAACTTGAGCCGGAGTCCTCCGAGTCCCCGGATATCTCCGAAACTACCGAACCTACCGAGTCCTCAGACCTCTCCGACTCTTCAGAGTCTTCCGATCATGCTTCTATTGAGGTGGAGGGCGTGAAGATGACCTTCGAGAAGCCCGTTGACACACAACTGGATTTATTCTGATGGAAATTATCTTAGGCAGTCAAAGTCCCCGCCGGCGCGAATTGATGGCGGGTCTCGGGATCGCTTTCACCGCTGTCTCCATCGACGCGGACGAGAGCTATCCTGCTCAGGCGCAGGGAGGCGATATACCTTATTATATCTCCCGGGCGAAAGCGCGTGCGTATGAGAAGGATCTGCAGGACGGTCAGTTGCTCATTACCGCCGACACGATTGTCTGGGCGGACGGACGGATGTTAGGCAAACCGCATGACGGAGACGAGGCGTTCGCAATGTTGCGTTCTCTCTCCGGCAAGACCCATCAGGTCTATACCGCCGTCACTTTTGCGGAGAAACATCCGGCTTCCGGTCTCCGGCTCACCACGCTGGTGGACAAGACCGACGTCACGTTCCGTGACATCTCCGACGACGAAATCCGTTATTACATAGACCGGTACCGGCCTTTCGACAAAGCCGGTGCGTACGGGGTGCAGGAATGGATAGGGTATACAGCCTGTACCGCTATCCGCGGCTCCTATTTCAATGTCATGGGTTTTCCGGTTCACCTCGTTTATCAGGAACTCCGGTCCCGGCTGTCTTCTTATAGAGGTCTTGAACCGACATAGTCGTCCATTTGGTCGGTTTGACCGAGGCGTCCCGGAGAGTGACATCCTGGAAGAGCGTGCGTCCGTTGACGAGGCGCTGGCGGACGAAGAGATCCAATTCGTCAAGGGTCATCGGTCCCGCCACGCTGACTTCATGTCCGATCCCCGGAATACGATAGACGGCATAGGGGTACTCGAACTTGGCAAGACGTCTGGCAATCGGGTCGGCGCCATAGAAACCGCGGTTGCATAAGGTGATTTGCTTATAGGTGACGATCTTGTCGAGCATGCCATGGAAGAGGAGCGTGGGAGCAGGTGGCGTAGCCCATCGGAGTGCGCCGTGGGTGGAGTAGATTGCGCCGCTGTAGGCAACCACCGCTGCGGGCTTCCATCCTTCGGGCAGCTCGGCTGTGTAATCAAGCGCATTGCACCGTCCGTAGTCGGTCATGAGTGCTGTGATAGCACCGGCGGACGAACCTTCTATGATGATTTTCCCGGGATCGATACACAGCTCTTTTGCGTGCGTAACAAGGTAACGGATGGCTGCCGAGCAATCGGCTGCCGCCATGTAAAAGGCATCCTCCAATGGCTTCAAGTTAGTGATACCCACATTGCTTGCCCCTTTCAGACCAAGCCGGTAGTCGATTGACACAGCGGCGTAGCCACGCTCTGTGAGCGAATGGCAGTAGGCGGTGTCCCAAGGGTTGTTACGCGCGCCTTCAAAGAATCCGCCGCCGAAGATATGCACGACGGTGTAGCCGTTAGCAGGCACCGCGGGCGCGTAGAAATCGAGATAAAGCGCCGAGTCACGCTCGACGAAAGGGTAGGTGACGGCTGCTGTGGTCCATAAGCTGATGGTTAGCAGTGCAATGATGTGCAGAAGACGGGTTTTCATAGAATTCAAATATTACGGATGAACATGTTTATAATCCGAGGTGGATCCGAAAACGGATGCCCCAGGAGATATTTACGATTGGACGGTTGGCGGTTTGGTCATTTGGCGTGAAACCCCAGACGGAGTATAGGTCGCAGACGCGGAGGATGTTACCGATGCCGATGCCGACTTCGCCATAGACTGCGTGACCCTCCTTCGGGGGACTATAGGACCGTGTTGCTGTAAGACCGCTAACGCTGTTAGATGATAGATAGCCGTAGGCAATCTTGCCTTCGACCAGTTCGCGGAGATGGAGCCACCGGATACCCGGGATGAGGTTGAAAAGGATGCCCTGTCCGTTCCATTCGGCTTGCAAGGTAGCGTATTTGTCTGCGAGGAGTTGACCGCCGTGCAGGAAGGTGAAGCGGTACGGATCGTAAGCGTATCCCTGGTTGGCGTTCGCCTGCCAGAGGAGAGTAGGCGGTACGGAACCGAAGATAGCCCCCGCGCGGAACGCATAACTGAGCGTGCCGCCCATGCCGAGGTTGGCGCGGTGAGTGAGCATTAAACGCAGGTGGGCGTAGAGTCCGCCTTGCGGATTGGTGATTGGTGATGGTTGATTGCCGGTTGATGCCCAGTGTCCGAACTCGGCACCGAGGTAGAGCACCGGGTACTTGCCGGAATAGGCATAACGGCGGGAGAAGAAACCGTCGTATTTGCGTTCTCCCCACGAGAGGCGGGCGATCAAGGAGAGGGATTGGTAGTTGATAATTGATAGTTGAGAGTTGACAATTGAGGCGGGCATCCATCCGGCGCGGATGTAAGCGTGGGACTCCAAGGCAGTGGCGGGTCCTACGGATGAAGCGAAAGCGCCCCAATCGGCGAACCAGTGGTACTGGATCTGGCGCTGGCGCAGGGCTGTATTGACGCAGAACGAGTCTCGCTTGAGCGCCTCGAAAGCGTACGCCGTGAAATCGAAGTTACCCCAACCCATGGAGTTCTCGCGCAGAAGACGGTCGAAATCATCCACCTCGGACCATACATAGCGGTCGTTGTACTCCAGTTGCATATAATTGCGATACCGCGTAGGCAGGTTGACAGAGATCCGTCCCATGCCCTTCGGCGCGCGGTCGCGGATACCGTAGCCGACGGAGGCCTCAAGAGAAACAACTTTGGAGAACCGTTCGTTGGTGCGGAACGGCAGACCGAAATGGACGCCCTCGTGCTGGTTGACCTGCAGGATCTCCTCTATGTGACCGATGTCCACGGGCGTACCGGTGGGGATATATCCGGTGGTGGCGATGGTGGCGAAGAACTTGGCGACCCGGATGACCGGGAGTGAGTCCAGTGCGGCGAATGCGGAGTCGGGAGAGGGACCGGCTTCGCCTGTAAGACCGCTGCGCTGTAAGACCGCTGGTGCTGTAAGACCGCTGGCGCTGTAAGACCGCTCGCTATTGTTCGCTGTAGGATTAGTCAGCGAGGTGTTCAATAAGAGCGTAGGGAAGACGGTGCCGGCTTGGTCGGACTTGACGGCAAAATCGAGGAGGACGGAGATGTGTTCGTCGGCGATGGAACCGTCCGGCAGAAGGTGCTGCGAGAGGTGGATATTATTGACATAATTGACCGCCACCTCGGGGGGCACGTAGGCTTGTATCGAACGGAGCGCAAAGGTGGTGGTGTCAATGACCATGGAGCCGTTGAAGGTGGCGTAGAAAGGATTGCGGGTGCGAAATACGATGGTTACTTCGTGACCGGCTTCGCCTGTAGGACCGTTCGCTTCGCTCTCTGTTAGATAGTAGCGGTAATAGAGGTTGCCACCCGGCGCGAGGGGAGAGAGGAACGCGTGCCCCATGAGGGAGACGGAGGACGCGTAGAAATTGAGGTTCCCTTCGCCGCCGATCAGGGAGGAATAGTCGGTCGAGGTGAGAATGAGGGACTGCGTGCGTTGGTCGTTGGCAGGAATGAAATCTTTGCCCGCGAGGCGGAACGACTGCGTCTCGCGGTACAGGGGTATGATGTACGTAGAGTCCTCCTGCGCAATCATTCCCGATTGCAGGGATGCCCAGAGAGCCCGGCGCAGGTGCTTCTTTGAGATATGTGAGACATACAGTGTCTGGTCTCGGAGAAGGGTGGAGGACACTTCCGGATGGAGCGTCCGGTCATTGCCCGGACGATGGACACGAACCTGCCGGAGGATCTCCAACGCGGGGTTCTCCGAAGGGGAGACAACTACTTCTGTGAGGGTAGCCGTCTTCTCGCGCATGGCGACCTGAAGTCCCGCCATAGTGCCCGGCTCGATGTCAAAACGCTGGGTGAAATAGCCCACGGCGGAGAACACCAGTTGGGCTTTATCCTGCATATCCACGCGGAGGACGTAATTGCCGTTGGCGTCCGAGGTGGTGCCGATCTTCGTACCGCGGAAATGAATATTGACATTCGGGATGGCTTCGCCGGTCGTCTCATTGACAATCTCGCCGACGATGATGGTCTCGACCGCGTGGAGCGGCAGAACGCCCGCTAACGCTAAAAGAACGGCTGTCAGGAGTTTTTTCATCGGTTGGCGGGGTGGCATTGGAGGACCGCCTGGCGGAGGTCCTGTACGTTGAGGTGGGTGTATATCTCGGTGGTAGCGAGGTCCTCGTGACCGAGGAGTTGCTGGATGATACGGAGGTCGGCTCCGTTCTGTAGGAGGTGTGTCGCGAAAGAGTGACGGAGAGTGTGCGGGGAGACGGTCTTGGTGATGCCGGCTTCCGCACAGAGACGCCGGACGATGGTAAAGACCATCACACGGGTCAGGGGACGACCGTAGCGGTTGACGAAGGCATAGTCCTTGGCTTCGGGCTTGAGCGGCCATGAAGCGCGCTCCAGGAGCCAGTAACCGAACCACTCTTCGGCGACCGGCGAGAGGGGCACAAGACGCTGTTTGGAGCCCTTCCCTTCGATCAGCATGTAATGTTCGGCGAGGTAGATCCGGCTCAGTTTGAGATTGACCAGTTCGGATACACGGAGCCCGGAGCCGTACAGCATCTCCATCATTGCACGGTTGCGGTGACCCTCGTTGGACGAGAGGTCGATCGCCGCCATCATCCGGTTGACTTCATCGAGGGTGAGGACGGTAGGCAAGTGCTTGGATTTACGGGGTCCTTCGAGCAGTTCGGAGGGGTCCTGGTCAATGTAATCCTTATAGAGCAGGAACTTGAACCACGCATGAATACCGGCGATGATACGTGCCTGCGTCGCCTCGGAGGAGACCTCTTTGCAGAGAGCGTAGAGACCGTCCTGGAGTTGGTCAAAATCCATGTGGACGAGGTCGATATTATGCTCCGCGGCATAGTCCCGCAGTTTAGCCAAATCGGCTTCGTACCCCTCTACGGTGTTGGGAGAATAGCCGCGTTCGAGCCGCAGGTAAGTATGGTACTCCTTGAGGAGCTTCTCGTCCGGTGTCATTTTTTCTGCCATGGGAGAAGTGTGCCCGTGAAGGTTGGTGTATATCTGACGGTGCGCCCGTAGGCGTTGCGGAAATAGAGTGTGAAAAGGAGCGAGTCGTTGCGGAATACAAACGAGCCGGAGTCGAGGACTTGGACGGACGCCGCTTTGCTTTCCTCGACGCGGAGGAGGTATATGCCGTGCGGTGTACCCTCGTAGTCCCGTCCGGGGAGGAAGGTGTAGGGGATTGGATATTTGGGATTGGATATTTGGGATTTGAGATTCAGGGAGTAGTATGTACCTTCTTCCAATAAACTATCCGGCACGAATATATCGGACAGGTAGAGGTTGTATCCTGAGCCCCGGACATGGTGGTTCTCGTCAAGAGTAAGCCCCTCAGAATAGAGATCGAGCGCCACTACGGGATAATTGACCGAGTCGTAGCAACGACCGTAGATCTCCTGGTACGCCACGTCATACGACACCGGGAAATCGCGGCGGACGTAAGGAGTTGACGGCTGGCAGGAGATGAGTGCGCAGGCGCAGAAGACAAGCAGGGGAAGGATAATTTTCTTCATGAGATCTGGATTTTACGGGATGGATACCAAGCGGCTGCGAAACCTAATAAAAGGACAATCACCGCCACTAAAAAGATGTCGGCTGCCTGTACTTGCACGGGATAAGCGGAGATGACATACTCGGCACCGGTGCCCAGTTTGAGCCATCCGAAATGTTGTTGCCCGAGGCAGAGAAGGACACCGGCAACGAGTCCGGAGAGTGTGCCCAAGGAGGAGATGAACCATCCCTCTAAGAGGAAGATCCGCCGGATGGTGGTCTCGTCCGCGCCCATGTGCGAAAGGATGCGGATGTCTTCGCGCTTGTCGATGATAAGCATCGAGAGCGAACCGATGATATTGAAACTGGCTATCAGGAGGATGAATACCAGCAAAACAATCGTCAGCAGTTTCTCTATGCGCAGAATACGGAAGAAATCCGACTGCTGCTCGTAGCGGTCCATCACCCGGTACCTGGGACCGAGTATATTTGAGATTTGAGATTTGAGATTTGAGATTTTGACGCCTTCTTTAGGCTGGATACGCAGGGCGGTGGCGGTACAGGAGTCGTAGTCAAAAAGCCGTTGCGCGAGAGGTAGTGAGACGAGCATGAGTTGGTCGTCGTATTCAATCTGGTTGACCGCATAAGTGCCGGCGATGAATGCGTGCTCGTGGTTGAGCGACAGGTCGGGGCGGAGCATATTGATGCGTCCGGTCCGTTTGGGTGCATAGAGGTGCAGCGCGCCCGTGAAATGGGCGTTCATGCCTATCTGTGCAGCCAGTCCGCGTCCCAGCACCGCGCGGTCGAAGGCTCCGTCCCACACGGAGTAGAAGCCGTCGGTGATGATGGAGTCCATGCGCGCGGTCCGGGTGAAAAGCGAGTCCACACCCATCACCCGGGCGGGCAACTGGTGGTCCTTGTAGCGGATGAGGGCGGTCTGCTCCAACTGCATGGAGATAGCCTCTATGTCCTCGCGCGCGTATAAAGAAGCAACCGGGAGTGTGTCGGTACGAAGCGTCTGTCCCTCTGATGGCACGACGAGCAGCACCGGATCGAACTCGGAGAACATGCGTTCGACGAGAGCGCCAAAACCGTTCATCACGGATAGCACGCATACCATAGCCGCCGTCACCACAGCGACAGCTGCGGCGGAGATGCCGGAAACGATGTTAATCGCGTTGTGTCCTTTTGGGGAAAAGAGGTAACGCCAGGCGATATACGGTTCGAGAGAAGCCATGGCGTAGTTTTTTTAGCTCTTCAGGAGTTGGTCTATGCGTTCCATACGCTCGATTGTCTCGTCGAGGTGGAAAGAGATCTCAGGGATGATGCGTAACTGGTGGCGCTCAAGCGTTCCGAGCTCTCCGCGGAGGTGGTGGGTGTTCTCTTCAATGAACGCCATCGTCTCTTTGACCTTGTCTTGCGGAAAGATAGAGACGTAGATGCGCGCGAGAGAAAGATCAGGCGTCACGCGCACTTCGCTCACCGAGATCAGTGTCCCGTGCAGCGTGCGCGCGTAACGCAGGAGAATGTCGCTCATATCCTTCTGGATAAGGCGGGCAATCTTGTGTTGTCTAGTTGACTCCATTAAAATTTGTGGCGTCCTTCGTCTGCTACAGTCAGTTTCTTGCGACCTTTAGCACGGCGTGCAGCCAATACGCGGCGACCGTTTGCGGTAGCCATTCTCTCCAAGAAGCCGTGTTTGTTACGACGCTTGCGTTGGGAAGGTTGGAATGTACGTTTCATTGTCTTATTACTATTTGTGTCCTCTCACGAGGACGGGTTTATACATCGAAAAAGCGTGCAAAGGTACTGCTTTTTTTTTAATTGACCAAATTTTTGGGCACTTTTTTTGCTTTTGTGTGCTTTTTTAGTCAAAAACCTCCATTAGAATGTCCAGGGACTTCGGTTCTTGCCATGTTTCTACGTGTTCGGCGAAATAGGCGCAGAGTTCCCGTAGGGTCTTTTGCCGTTCTGCGCGGGTGTGCGGCAGAGGAGGCTCGTTACTCATAGCAAATCCTAATTTGGAGGCGAGGCCGATGAGGAAAGAGAGGTGAAAATTCTGCGGTTCGTCTGTCTCGTCGAGTGCCCGGACTGCTGCGGCGATGAACTCAAATATGGGCTCGTCCGGCATCGGGTGGCGGAGCACATGGTACAGCACTTCACTGATGAAAAGGGCGATGGTGCGTTTGTAGGGGTCCCTGTCTATGGTGCGCGGCACAAAACTCAGCTGCGCCGTGCGTATGGAGTGCGCGTCGGTAGTAATCTGGAGTAGGGAGAGCGGAGTATAGCGGCCCGAGGTGTTCTTGCGGCCCAATCCGTACACCATATAATTAACGCGCCCGCCGGCGCGTGTGTACGCGTGCAGAAGGTGCGCTTTGTCCGAATGTGGCTGGAACGACAGTACTATCGCGTCAGTCGTGCTCAACATGGAGGGAATCAATTACCGTTCCGTCGTCGAGACGGCGGACGGTGAAGGTAAGACCGCTTTGCGGACGGCAGGACCGCGTTGTCGTGAGTACGCCATAGACGGGCACGGAGTCATTGACCTCGGGGGTGTAGTAGAACCGCTGTTGCTTCGGTTTGCCGGCGGTGTTGAGTACCACAAACGGAGCGCGCCGCATGTAACTGTGGTCGTGTCCGGCAATCACAATATCGGCTTCGCCCAAGGCGTGCCGGAAGGCGGAATAGATGAGTACGTTCGCCCGCCCTTTGGCTGCGGCGAGTACCGGGTGGTGCATCATCACTACGATGTATCGGCCGTCTGCCGAGTACATGGTTTCCCGCAACCAGGTGAGCGTGCGTGTGAGATAGACGAGCCGGGTCAGCGGGTTGGTGTCTATGGCGATGAACCGGATGGACGGCAGATCGATGTAATAGGAGGCTCCGGGGACGCCGGCAGGTCCGTTCGCAGGATGGTCGAATGCCTCTTCCCATGCCGGCGAGAGGGTCTTGTGGAGACCTTTGGTATATTCATGGTTGCCGGGCGTGGTGATCACGGGCAGACCGTACAGCCCGCTGTGCGTCCATTCGCGCAGCAAGAGCTGGTAGTAATAATACTGCCCCCGGTCCATCCAGTCGCCTACCTGTGCTACCAGATCCGCTTGCGGCACGCGGGCGGCAAGGGTGTCGTAGTCAGTGCGGGTGAGGCGGTTGTGTATGTCGCCGAGCACTATAATGGTGAGGACGCTGTCATTGGCGAAGGGCTGAAAAGCGGTGTCGGCGGGGGGAGGGAAGGAGTAGGAGATGGTGTCTCCCGTCCATTGCTGCTCCGCCGGCATACCGAACCACGCCTGCCAGCGGATGGCGCAGACAATCGCGCCACCCGCTAACAGAAGCATGATTACTATGACCCGGATCCACTTCTTCATCAGAAGGGCAGATCGCTGGTGCCGTCACCGGCTGACGCGTCAAACGGATCAACAGCCGGTGCTGCCGGTGCTGCAGGAGCCGCCGGAGCGACCGGAGCGGCTACAGGAGCGGCTGCGGCTGCCGGAGCCGTGGCTGCCTGGGTGGTATCGCCCTGCTGGATGCGCCACGCGCGGATAGAGGTGTACCAACGGCCGTTGAACTCACGGCTCTCGATATCGAAACTGACGGTCACCAACTGGTCGATCTCGCAGGGGTTCTGTTTGATGCGGTCCTCGCCGAATACCTCAAAATGCACCTTGCGGGGGTACTGGTCGAGGGTCTCCAGCACGTAGGGCTGTACCTTCCACGGATTGCCGTTGCGGCCCACACCTTCCTGGGCGGGCAATACTTGTATGATTTTACCTACAACTTCCATATTGTATAATTTTCAATGATTATTTACTTATTCGCCTTTGATGGCTGCTACGCCCGGGAGCACTTTGCCCTCGATGGCCTCAAGGAGCGCACCTCCGCCGGTGGAGATATACGAAACCTTGTCTGCCAGACCGAACTTGTTGACGCAAGCCACAGAGTCGCCACCGCCGATGAGGGAGAAGGCTCCGTTGGCGGTCGCCTCTGCCACTGCGTTACCGATAGCACGGCTGCCGTCGCAGAAGTTGTCGAACTCGAACACGCCTGCGGGACCGTTCCAGAGGATGGTCTTGGCGCCGCGGATAGCGTCAGCAAAAGCTTTCTGTGCCTTCGGACCGGCATCCATGCCTTCCCAACCCTCGGGGATGGCGTTGGAGGGGTAGATTTGCTGTTTGGCGTCGTTGCTGAAACTGTCGCCGCAGATGGCGTCCTCTGCCATCACGAGCTCTACGCCGTTTTTCTTGGCGAGCTCCTCTACGCCGAGAGCTACATCCAGTTTGTCGAGCTCGACGATGGAACCGCCGATCTCGCCGCCGTGAGCCTTGGCGAAGGTGTAGGTCATACCACCGCAGAGGATGAGTTTGTCCACCTTGCCCAGCAGGTTCTCGATGATGCCGATCTTGGAGCTCACTTTGGAGCCGCCCATGATGGCTACGAACGGACGTTTGATGTCGCCGAGAACGGCATCCACAGCTGCTACCTCTTTCTCCATGAGGAAACCGAGCATCTTGTTGTCTGCGTCGAAATAGTCGGCGATGACAGCCGTCGATGCGTGTTTACGGTGAGCCGTGCCGAAGGCGTCCATCACGTAGCAGTCAGCATACGACGCAAGCGTCTTGGCAAACTCTTTCTGGCGCGCTTTCATCTCTTTCTTGGCGGGCTCGTAAGCGGGGTCTTCTTTCTCGATGCCTACGGGTTTGCCTTCCTCCTCCGGGTAGAAACGCAGGTTCTCTAACAGCAGTACCTCGCCCGGTTTGAGGGCTGCCGCCTGCGCCTGTGCTTTGGCGCAGTCCTCTGCAAACTGTACCGGACGGCCCAGAGCGGCAGCTACGGCGTCAACGATCTGGCGGAGGCTGAACTTGGCTTGTACTTTGCCTTTGGGCTTGCCCATGTGGCTCATGATGATGAGTGCGCCGCCCTCGTCCAGAATGTGTTTGAGGGTGGGGAGAGCACCGCGGATGCGGGTGTCGTCTGTGATCTTACCGTTTTCGTCGAGTGGCACATTGAAATCCACACGCACGATCGCCTTCTTGCCGGCGAATTTGTAATCTTTGATAGTCATAATGCGTTATATAATTTAGTTGTTGTTATTTCCAGTCAATGGAGTTCAGTTTGCCGCGATATACATCGCTGTAGGTATTCTTGGAGTCCTGTCCGCCGAAGAGGTAGATGTAGCTGCCGCGGCGGATGGCGTTCTGTTTCTGCCGGGCTTGGTATTCTGCCGGCAGGCGGTTCTTCGTGGTGTCCGCCAGACTCCAGGTCATGCCTTCGTTGCTTGATATATAGATATCCCGTCCGAGGTAGGTCATTTTGTCGTCCACTCCGCCGAAGAGCAGCAGTTTGTCGTCGTACCAGACGACAGAGATACCCGTCACGCTCATGGAGGAGGGGCGGCCGATGGAGAACTCCTCAAGACGGAAACTGCCTTTTCCGCCTTCCATGTACTTGGTGTACTCCAAGTTCCACTGAGAATCCAGACTCCGGCCGTTCTCGGCAAAACCGCCGATGATGGTGGCTCGGTCACGCCCCGAGGCGCTGTTGAACTGAACTACTCCGAAATCGCTGACGGGGAAATTGTCATCCGGCTGCAACCCGCTCATCGCGAGGGTGTCTCCCCTGAACCATGCCAGCTCATACCGGTTCTCCGCCGGCTCGACGAGCGCCCAGACGAGGTCCTCCCAGTAGAGCAGCATCGTTACTACATTTTGGGATACAGCGGTGGCTGTCCACGTAACGGCGTCGGACGAGGAGTAGATATGATTGCCGCTCCCGTAGTAGAGCGTCTTCCCGTCGCTGATGATCTGGCGCACGCGCGTGCCGGAGGGCAGACCGGACGGCTCGCCCAGGTCGGACCAGCTCACGCCGTCGGGAGAACTATAGGCATGGAGCTCGAAACCGTTGGAGACGATCATGACGAACCGGTCATTCTGTTCCACCACTTTCTGCTCGCTGTCGTCCGGCGGATAGATGCCGCTGTTGAGGCGCTCCCAGGTGTACAGGTCGGGGTCGGCTTGGTGGACCGTGGGGCGGATCTCATAGACCTTGGTATTTTTCTTGTCGGTCGATTGGATATAGAAATAAATCGGCTTCTTGGTAAAATCGAGGGTGTCGTTTCCTGTGAAACGCACGGTGGTGTCCGGGAAAATCAGTGCCGCTGTCCCCGGTGTGGCTGCGAAGGTGAAATGCGGGCGCACTTTGTTCAGCTTGGTGCCGTAGAGCATGGAGTCTCTGTTATAGACGATTCCGGTGTCGATGCGTTCCTCGATGGTGAAGACTGCTTTTTTCAGCCCGGGGAACGAGTCGTTGGCTAAACCGAAAGAGGTCAGTCGAGCCACAGAGGACTGGTTGGTCGTGGAGCTGGAATTGCTGCAACTCACTGTAATGAGTGCCAAAAAAACGATTAATATGTATAAATATTTGCGCATTTCGTATTTTTTTTGTAATTTTGCGGTCGTTTTACAAAAATACCTTTATGTTATTCGAGTCTCAAATACATGATTTCTTGATGTGGCTGCCTTGGAACCGTGCCCGCAAAGAGCAGCGTGCCCTCCGTGCAGTCGTGGAGCAACGCCGTCGTCTCTTGACGGAGGAAGAGATTGCGCAGCAGTCCGCACTCATCAGTGACCAGTTGGAGCAGATGTCCGCTTTCCGGCAGGCGCAAACGGTGTTACTCTATTACCCGATCCATAACGAGGTGGACTTGCGTCCGCTGCTCGCTAAGTATGCGGGGCAAAAAACATTTCTTTTTCCTGTTACCCATCGCCACTCGATGGAGGTCCGTCCATATGACGGTGAGGAGATGATGCGTAAGGGTCGGTTCGGAGTGCCGGAGCCTCAGACCGGGACCTATAACGGGACGATTGATCTGATTGTGGTGCCCGGGGTTGTTTTTGACTACCATCGTCATCGCATTGGCAGAGGAGGAGGCTATTACGACCGTTTCCTGGGTAAGCACCCCGAGGCGGTGAAGATCGGCGTCTGCTATGCTTTCCAGCTCAAGCATGAGATTGCCCATACATGGCTTGACAAGAAAGTGGACCGCGTCATTACGCCTCAGCAGGCCATTGGATAGAGGGTTGGCTTTCCCGTATTCGTTTCAGCTCACGGTCGGACTCGGCTGTGAGTTTTTTTTCGCCTTTGCGGTAGTAGTAGATCAGACCGTACAACTGGCATTTCATCATCTTCTCGTACGGCAGGAGGTCCTTGTAGTACTCTTCCACGAGGTTCCAAATAGTAAGGATGATCGCGTCCGCCTGCGCGCGAAGGGGCGTCAGGTCCCCGTGGACGCGCTCGGTGTTCTGCACGTGGAAGGCGTGCTGACGCTGGTGCTCGCAGAAGATGTCGTAATGCACCTTCACCTTGTTGATGGCGGGGTTGTAGATCGGGAAACCGCCGTTGGCCATCCGTCGCTGCTCTCCGTCAATGATTTTCTTGCCCCATTCCAAAAGGCTTTCCTCGGTGGACAGATCGGGCACGATGTGCTGGTGTGGGTCGAGACCGTACAGCAGTTTCTGCTCTTTTTTGATCTCACCGCGGATCACCGCAAGATTGAGTACCTGGATGAAATGGGAGATATACATCCGCGCGTTCAGGACGATGTGGCGGTACTGCTTGTTGGCATTGACAGTCGATTTGTAGTTGTCTTTCGACTGCATTACCACGTTCTCGAACGTTACCAGGAACCGTTGTGCCTCGCTCTGTACTTTGTACGGAAGCACCATCTCTGTGTAGTCCGCGCTCTGCGCACGCTGGAGCGCGTTCTGCAGCGCATGCAACCGGGCTAAATCCGTGTTGGGTAATCGACGATAGGGCATATATTAATTGATAATTGATAATTGACAATTGATAATTGATAATTGATAATTGATAATTGATAATTGATAATTGATAATTGATAATTGACAATTGATAATTGATAATTGACAATTGATAATTGTTCATTTAGCTCTTGCGGGTGGCGAGTTTCTCTGCGAGTTCGCGCAGCCGCTCGGTTGCGCTGTTCTGCGGCAGTTTGTCGAGTTGCGCCAGGGCTTCGGCAGTATGTTCCTCCATGACTGTCTCGCCGGCTTCGCGCACACCGAGACGGTCGTAGATGGCTTTGACGGCGGCTATCTTCTCCTCGTTACGGTCGGTTGCCATGAGCCATCCTAACAACTCGGCTTTGCTCTCCGGGTCTGCATTCTCTAACGCGGTGAGGAGGAGGAACGTCTTTTTGTTGCAGCAGATGTCGCCTCCGATGGCTTTGCCGAATGTGGCGGGGTCGCCGTAGAGGTCAAGGATGTCGTCCTGGATCTGGAAAGCCAGACCTATATGTAGTCCGAACCGGTAAAGGGCTTCCTGTTGCGACGGATTAGCACCGGCTATGTAACCGCCTATCTTCATCGCGTACGCTATCAGGACGGAGGTCTTGAGCTCGATCATGTGCATATAGTCCTCGATGGAGACCTGGCTCATGTGCTCGAAATCTACGTCAAGTTGCTGCCCCTCGCAGACGCCGGTCGCCATCTCGTTGAACATCTCCAAGGTCCTTTGTATTTTGTCACTTGGTACTTTGGATAGCTGTTTGTATGCCTCGATGAGCATCTGGTCGCCGGAGAGAATGGCGGTGTTGTCGTTCCATTTGACATGAACGGTCGGGCGTCCGCGGCGCACCTCGGCACGATCCATCACGTCGTCGTGAAGGAGCGTGAAGTTATGGAATATCTCTAATGCCAGTGCGGCAGGGAGCGTGTTCTCTATCGCGTCGCCCGAGAGCAGACCGCCGTTCATGATACACTCGGCGGCGGTGAGCGCCAAGGTGGGACGCAACCTTTTGCCGCCCGAAGCGAGTGCATAAGCAATCGGTTCGTACAGCCCTTTCGGCTCCTTCTCCCAGTTGAGGGATTCTATTTCTTTGTTTATGTCAAACATAAAGATATTTACGATTTGGTCATTTACCATTTGGTCATTTATTGGGACATTTAATCATTTGGTCATTTATTGGGTCATTGAAGCATTTAATCAAAATAACCAAATAGCCAAATAGTACATAAATGGTACATGGTACATGACCAAATGGTACATTAATTAAATTTATTCTCAATAATATCCGTGAGTACGTCTTTGATGTCGAGCCCGGCGGCACGCACCTGTTGCGGGATAAACGACGTAGCGGTCATGCCCGGCGTGGTGTTGACCTCCAGCAGGTTGATCTGTATCTTGCTCATGTCGTCTATAGGATCGACGTAGTCCTCGGTGTTGCGCATGCCGGTGATGATCCAGTCCACGCGGATGATGCCGTTGGCGCCGATGATGTCGTATATACGGAGCGTCTCGGCTTGTATCCGGTCGCGCAGTGCATCCGGGATGCGCGCAGGCGTGATCTCGTCCACCTGGCCTTTGTACTTCGCGTCGTAGTCGAAAAACTCGTTCTTCGTCACTACCTCGGTAATCGGGAAAGCAACCGCTTTGTCCTTGGTCTTATAGACGCCGCAGGTGACCTCCGTGCCTTGCATGTACGCCTCGCAGATCACCTCGTCCCCTTCTTTGAACGCACGCTCGATGGCGGGGATAACCCCCTCCGCGCTCTTCACTTTCGTGCACCCGAACGACGAACCGCCCACGTTGCTCTTGATGAAACACGGCAAGCCCAAACCATTTACGATGTGGTCATTTACCATGTTGTCATTTATAGAGCCATTGAGCCATTCGTTCTTGCGGATGAGGACCGATTTGGCAATGTGGAACCCGAAGGGCGCAAGGTAGTGGTTGCAGGTGTATTTGTTGAAAGTGAGCGCGGCGGCGAGCACGTTGCAGCAGGAGTAGGGTATCCCGGTCATCTCCAGGTAACCCTGCAGCAGACCGTTCTCGCCCGGTGTGCCGTGGATAGTGATGTACGCAAAATCGAACGTGTGCTTGACACCCGCCCGCGTATAAGAAAAATCATTCTTGTCAATCGGGCAGGATTCGCTATTGGCGAAATACTCCTCGGCTCCCATCCCTTGCGGGAGGGGCTGGGGGTAGGCTACCCATTTCTTGCCGGTCATCACTACGACGGTGATGTCGTAGCGTTCTTTGTCCATGAACGAATAAAGCCCTGCGGCGGATCTGAGCGACACATCATGTTCGCTGCTGTCCCCTCCGGCTATAATGGCTATCTGTCTTTTCATTGTGTTATAAAATCCAAATTTGGCTGCAAATTTACTACTTTTTTCTGATATATGCAAGTAAATACACATTTTTTTGTAAAAACACCTGCTTGTAAGCACTACCGTACACTTAAAAAGTACAAAAACATAGAAGGACTACTACTACTTTTAGTGGACACTAATGATAAAAAATAATATTTTTGAAATGTAAAATTTGGATATTTGAAAAAAAAGTATTATATTTGCATCGGATTTGAAGAAATCATAGATCCGCCAAACTTGGCGGATGCGACAAGTCCTTTTCCTCCCTTTCTCGTTACGGTGACGTCAGCTTAGCAACCCACTAACGACCCACTAATCACCCACTAATCACCCACTCGAAGTCTTACAAAAGACCGACAACGGGTCGGTTTTGGTCCGATAAAACCTCGATATTACATCGAGGCTGCGTTGTTAGTCCTTTGTGTCCACTAAAAAAAGAACAAAAACTCCCGCGACTTTCACAAGCCACGGGAGTCCGAATTCGTTTATTTTAACCAATTTATCACCCTGCCGGAATCGGCACAATGATAATTTTCGCGTCCGCAGGACGCATTCTTCTTACTTCACAACAGCGCCCTGTGCGTTGTACAGCACGCCGTTCTTCTCGATCAGCAGCTGACCGTTCACAATGCGCTTAACCGCCTTCACAGCAGCGTCGGTGTTGTCAAGAGCGGAAGGAACATCGAAGGTAGCGGAAACGGTTACGTTGGCAGCCGGCATAACGAAGGAATATACGCCCTCTACTGCCTCTATTGCCTCGCTGTTAACGGTGACAGCAGTAACCTGGTAGCCCGTAGCCGGAGTTACGGTCAGAGTAACTGTTGCGCCAACAGGCACGTTCACTTTCTTGTCGGTTTTGCCTTCCCAAGAAGCAGCTAATTGTCCGTTCTTACCCGAAGTCAGAGTGATAGCATATGCACTCGGAGCCGGCAGAACAACCTCAGCGAGTTCTGCGTCAATCATGATTTGTTTGAAGATCAGGGTTGCGCTGCTTGCGGTCTTGATGCTAATCAAAGCCTCGGCTGTAGCTGTGTAAGAATAAACACCTTCAGCCAATTCCATTGTTGCGTACTCGCCACCATTGATAGAAACGAGCGGAGTAGCACCTACGTTACCGAATTTTACTTTTACAGTGCTGTTAGCAGCCAAACGGAAGTCGAGTAATTTACCCTCTGCTTTAACCTTTAGACCAAGGAAAGCATAGTTACGATTGTCTTTTTTCTCGAGGTCATTGAGTGTGTCAAGCGAGTTAGTAATATTGCTTGCGAAGCCTTTGCCACCCATAAATGACATGAGGTCATACGCAGTGCCGTTGTCCAGAACAAGTTGCTCGATGTTTACAGACTGAGCGTGATTGTAGGTGAACGAAGCATAGAGAGTTTTGTCCTCGTTAACAGCTGCTGTGAGGTCAGCCTCATTAGTCAACTCAGCATCGGTGTACCATTTTCCGAAAGTAGCGAGTTGCAGTGTCTCATATTTAGCATTTTCTTCAACTTGAGCACCATGTGCCACCAATTCCTCGCCAAGTTTGGTCTCACCATTCATGTAAGTAACAGTGTGCGAAGCAGCCTTAGTGGCGTTAATAGTGTAAGTTACACTGTTAATTGTGGCCTGTGCCTGCCATGCGCCCTCAACGTCCTCTGCGGTTACATTAACCTCTACATCTTTAGTTGCTTGAGAATTGTCCTCATAGATGGTGGTAACGGTCTTGGTGAATACTACGACCGGAGCATCTACATAAGAGCCCTCTACGGTCATAGCATGGTTCTCGTCGAAATTAGCATCAAGAGGCTCGTCATTGAAAGAAACACTCTTGAATACCTCAGAAGTCGATTTAACTGCCTTCGGACGGATAACAGAAACAGAGGTGAAGGTCGGATTCCATTTGTAAACCTCGTCATTTTCATCGCGTGCAAAATAGAGAGAAGTCAAGCCGTTAGCGGCTGCGGGGAGAACGATCTTGTATTCCAAAGCATCAGAAGTCTCGGTAGCCAGATAGAGCAAAGTCTCTTTGTTCTTGTCTGCGAACAGGCACGGATAGTTGCTACCCTTGGCGGACATAGTTATAATCACGGTGTCACCCTCAGCGAAAGCGCCTTTGGCAAGTGTGAAACCGAAGTATTTTCCTTTATCCATTTTCTTGCTGGAAGAAAGGTTTACATCAGCCGTACCGCCAAGGATACCTGTTACGGTGGCAGCTGTACCGCTGGTCAATTCAACTTTGATAATCTCACCGCTTACGTTGGAAGCAGTCAGCACTTTAGCGTCAGAAACAATCCACTCGTTGGCAGCGTTGAACTGGTTGCGAGCTTTGCAGACGATGCTATACTCATCGGCAGCAGCAGGCGTAAAGGTGAACTCTGCTGCGTTGGTGTTTGCGTCAACGCCGTCCACTTCCCATGCGTAGTCACTTGCATTGGCAGCGGTAGCGGTAAAAGTAACAGCCTCGCCTACATAAGCTGTAGCGGGACCATTAATCGTGCAAGCGGTTACTTTTGCTTTTTCTTTGGCCTCGATAGTAACACTCTTCTCTACGTCGCAGTAAGTTCCGTTGGTAGCCTGAGTAGCGGTAATAACAAAAGTACCGGCAGCCTTGGCAACAAACTTACCATCAGCAAGCGTGTATTCAGTGTCCTCTACAGCTGCCTCACCGTCTAATGTTACAGCATACGTCGGAGCAGCGGTGATATTAGAACTAAAGCTGAGTGTGATCTCCTCTTCATCCTCAATATAAGTTTCCACCTCACTTGCGCTGAACGATGCCTCTGCGTCTTGGCAATCAGGTCCAGGGGTGGTGATAGTGATGGTCTTGATTACGGTCTTTTGACCTGAGCCTTGGCGACCAAGCATAACTAATGCCTCGGTGCCGGCACCTTTCATGGTGTATTCGATGACGATCTCTTGGGCAGTATTGATGTTTGCTGCCGTAGATTGCATGCTCACACTACTAGTCGAGATTTCATTTGTCTCGCGGAACAGATAGTTTACACGCTGACCATTAGAAACGGTTCCAATAGTAACAGTAACTTTACCATTAACGTTTTGTACCGGAATGGCCATAAAATAAGCATTACCGGAGTTGTTGTCACAAAAAGTTAATGCGCCGTCAGCAATCGTGTACTGCTTGCTGTTGTTTGCACTGCGGAAAAAAATACCATTGACGGTCTCTTCTGCAGTTGAACCTGCGCAGATGGTCTCATGTCCAGTCCAACTAGCATCACTAAAATCAGTGCTGAACAGAACGACTGGATCCGCTGCCCACATACCGACGGAAGCCAGTACGGCAGCGCATAAAGTTAAAAGTTTTTTCATAATAAATGAATTTTTAGTTAAATGTTTGTGCCCTCTTTCACCTTCAGGCCTTGGTATATAATGATCTATTATCACTTATATGCAAACTTGGTTTTGTGTTTTTCTTACACGCAAATAAAAAGCGGGACTGCAATCTTGCTGTTCCGCTTCTCAAGGCTCTGGTATTGCCCTCTAATCCGAACAAGCAACACCGAGACCCACTACGTATGTATTTACGTGTACGCACACACGGCGCGTACCTTAATTTAATACACACATATGAGCATCTTTGTGTCGCAATGTTTTGGATTATATGAATTTACCAGATTCTGAGAAGCCAAAACAAAGCGCGTAAGACGCCTTTTCAATATGTCCTTCTGTTTAACGTCAGTAAGTGACGGTCTTATTTGTCATTATAGTGCTCTTCTGCTTGTATGATTAAGACAGAAACACTATCGTCATAAATGTCATAAATTATTCGATCGTGTACATCACAAACTATCGAAAAATTGTTGCATCTCTTGCGGCGTTTTGCAGATAACAGTCTTTCCTTCTGAACGCTCTTTGCGCGCCGCATTGATCCTTCGACGCAAGGCAGGACTTATCTTCTGGTGCTTGTCGTCAATACCAACACCAACCACAGGAGTATTACTCCTGGTGAATGTCCATCCTCTCGTTCGCAGCATCTGCTCAAACCAGCCCACTTCGGATGATGGTATTTGTAATGTTATTGTTGACATATATCTTGATATGACGGCTTATTGCCTTTGCGGTGCAAAGGTACTACAAAAAAATGACATATGCAAGAAAAAGAATCATTTTTAACGATTTTTACTCATTTTGCGTTAATTTGTCCCGTCTGTTTTACTCAAAACTCAGGTACGGTGCGAGCCGTCGGAGGTCTTTCTCGGTCAGCCCGGGCGCTGCCTGCAATTCGTCGATGCCTTGCAGTCGCACGCGCTGCCGGCGGAGCGTGTAGATGGCTTTCGCCTGCTCGTAGCGCAGGTACGGGTGCCGGTAGAGGCGCTCAAGGGAGCAGGTGTTTACGGGGATCGTCTGTATGGCGGTAGTGTCCGCCGTGAAACGGTGCAGCAGGCTGTCGAGACTCAGCTGCGCGAAAGGCTCGTCCGTCAGCTGCGAGGGGCTGTAGAACCCGCCCAGCTGTTCGCGGTAACTGACGATTTGTATTGCCGTGTAGCGCCCGATACCGCGGATGAGTTGCAACTCCGCGGTGTCGCAATGATTGAGGTCGAGTACGGTGTCTCTCTTGGTCCTCGGGGCAAAATAGAAGCCCATCGAATCGCGCCAGAGGGAGTCGGCTACGCGCATGGAGTCCCACCGTGCCTTCCGCTCGATCCTCCACTGCTCGTGGCGGAGGGAATCGGCGATGAAGAAAGAGTCGTACCGCGCCTCCCTGTCGGCTTTCCACTGCGCGAAACGCATCGAGTCCGCCAAACGGATGGAGTCTCTGCGCTCCGCCCAGGACTTCTTGCCGGACTTGGGCTGGGGAGACGGCTGAGGCGACGGCATCAACGCCATCACAAACCATACAACCAGCGCAATACCGCACAGGATCGCTCCGCCTATTCGTTGTTCACGAGCAAGGATAGACATACGATTTGGGACTCTACGGAGCCGTCGGCAAGGTGGGTGGTGATCCTCTCCCCGGGCTGCAGGTCATGTACGGAACGGACGATCTTGCCGTTCTTCGTGAGCAGGCTGTAGCCCATGCGGTAGATGCGTTCGGGATTGCAGGCGGCAAGGCGTTGCTCCAGCAGCTCGATCCGGTGTCTGCGTAGGAGTATCTGCCGTTCGGCGGTGCGTGCCAGACGCAGTGAGAGAGCCTGCAACCGCTCCTCCTGTTCGTCGAAACGCCGGATCAGCCACTCGGCAACCGCCGTCGGTGTCTTGAGCGCCTCGTGCGCCACCAGGTCGAGGACGGAGATGTCCCGCGTATGCCCAATGCCGGTGAGTATCGGCAGTTCGTACTGCGCGCAGACGGCGCAGAGGGTGTAGCTGTCAAAACACGAGAGGTCGGTGGTCGCGCCGCCGCCGCGGATGATTACGACAGAGTCGTAAAGACCGGCTTCGCCTGACGGAGTACAGACCGTTTCACTGACAGACCGGCTTTGCCTGACAGATATATCTTCGAGGGCGGCGAGGATGGACGCTTCGGCGCCCTCGCCCTGCATGGTGGCGCCAAAGAGGGAGGTCTCGAACCGGTAGGGGCTGTTGTCCAACCGGTGTTTGAAATCTTCGTAGCCGGCTGCGGACGGGGAAGAGATGACCGCAATACGCCGGATAAGGGTCGGTAACGGCAGTAACTGCTGTGCGTCAATCAGTCCGTCGGACTTCAGTTGGGCGATGGTCTGCTGCCGCTGCAGGGCGATGTTACCGAGCGTGTAGGCGGGGTCAATCCCCACGATGGAGAGCGACAGACCATACACGGCGTGGAACCGGATCTCCGCTTCCACCAAGACGCTCATTCCGGCACGGAGCGGCTGACCCGTCTCCGATGCGAAATAGGCGGTCAGCAGTTCTTGCGTCCCTGCCCAGCAGGTAGCACGCATCTTGGCGGTCTTGCCGTCAATGAGTTCGAGATACAGGTGACCGCCGCGTTCGGCAAGAGAAGCAATCTCGGCTTTGACCCAGTAGCTGCCCGGCAGCGTGCTGTCGATACTTACGCCGATCAGGCGGCACAGTTCTGTGAGGGTTAATGACGCCATGTGTCGCAGAGAATACAGTGGTCTTGGGGTTGGAAACCGAAGAGGAATGTGAGACGCACGCCTACGAACAGATTGCGCATCCAGAACGCGGAGGCGTCCTTCGTCGCAAAGACATAATCTGCACGGTAGGTGGGGAAATCGTATATCGTGGCGTCCGGAATACCGTACAGCTCGCCGGACGCGTCCGGGCGGATGTTTAGGATTCCGAAATCGGCGAAAGCGGCAAAACGGATTCGTCCGTCAAGCCGGTCGGACGGACGGAGACGGTAGTCTTTGGCACCCTGCCGGGTGTTGTACTCGTAGCCTATCTCGGCGTGTGCCATGACGTCGAACTTGAGCTTGAGCGGCGCGCCGGTGCGCTCCATCGGCACCTCCTTGCGGAAACCGTGGTTGTCCATCTCCTCCCAGATACCTACGTAACGCTCGTAGAGACCGGTGGTGGTGCCGGTCATCTTCTGCTGCGTCGGGCAGGAGTAGAATGCGTAGTTGGCGTGTACGCCCGCGAGGAAATAACCGATCCCCTTTGCCCCGAAGAAATAATGCCCCGCGTAAAGCGGCAGCTGTCCGTACACCTGCTGCGACATATCACTCCGGCGTTCAAACCGGTGCTTGAGTGTGAAACTCTCGTTATGCCCGTTCCACGAGGAGCTCATGCCCGGGTGGTAGATGGAACTGTCCGCCACAGCGGTCGTGACGCGCTGGTAAGCGGCACCGATACCCGTCTGGAGGATAAAACCGCTGTACTGGTACTCATAGATCAGGTGCAATCCTGCCGCACCGCCGCCCGGGGTGATTTTCGCAACGGGCATGGGGCTGACGAAGGATGACCAGCTGCCCTCTATCGAGAACCCGATGAGGTGGTGGCTGCCCGAATACTGCGAGGCGTGAAGACCGTACAGAAAATCGGTCTGGCTCTCTACGTCGCGCGTAGAGAAGCCCCTCTTGCTCCCTAATTCGTGCTCCGACTGGTCGGAAGCCGAGTAACGCCTTTGCGCCCATGCATGTGCGGGCAGCAGGAAGAGGGTCAGAAGGATGATATATCGCAGTTTGGACATGATTGTGATACAATTACTTTGATGGCTCTATAGGGTTCTTCGGGGGTGTCGTTCGACCACAGTTGAATGACGTACATCCCTTCGGTCACGGGGAGCGTCAGCGGGGTGACGGGCGCACGGAACACGCCTTGTGTGACGAGTCTTCCGCCGGAGGTGGTGACGCGGTACGTACCGTCCTTGCGGGAGAGGATGTTAACCAGCGGATTGCCGGCGTGAACGCAGGTCGGTGTGACGGAGAGATAGCCCATGGTCGGCGCATACTCATTGCCGCCTCCTGCGGACCGGGCGACGATCGGGCAGACCGGGTAAGACACCGTCTCGCCTTCCCGGGTGAGGGATACATGGTACTCAACGCCGGCTTTCAGACCTGTCGGGATATAGAGGTAGGGCTTGGTCTGGCCGACGAGCATCGAGTCCCCTTCGTACCACTGGTACCGGCTCCATGTGTATCCGCCGTTGTACTCCTCGTTCAGCAGGGCGATCAGGTCATTATGGTGCTGCTCCATGATCCACGACGGGTAATCAATCTCAAGGACGAACGGGAACTGCATGAGCGTGTCGCCGTCGCAGACCCCGTTGTCAAAACCGATGACAGCGGGGTAGCGGCCCGGAGTGGGGTACTGCAACGGCTCGAAAGAGGGCACTTCTATGTCGAGACTCACGGGGACGCCTGCGTGCTGGTCGGCGGGGGCGGGGAGGGCAAGGTCGTGCAAATCCTCAAACCCGAGCGCCTTTGCCTCCTCGCCGTAGTAGATATTATACATGAGCGGAGGGTTGGCTCCGGCATACGTATAGTACAACGGGTAGGAGTTCATCGCCGACGGGTCGAAGCACAGCGGGTCGGTCGTGACCGTGAAACGCGTCGGAGGCACCACCTCCAGCATGATCCGGTAATCGACTGCACAGCCGTACCGGTTGGGGCGTGTCTCGGTATAGGTGCCGGTGGCGCTCAGCGTGCGGCCGTAGAAAAGGTAACTCTCGCTTTCGCAGATGGTGTCTCTCCAGACGGAGTCTTGTGCCGGCAGGATAGTCAGATGGAGGTAGCGCGTGGAGTCGCAGCCGGTGAGCACGGTCGTCGTGCGGAGCGTGTCGTGGAACTCGCGTGGCTCGGACCACGTACGCGCATCGGAGAGCTGTGCGTCATACGACTTGCCGTTCCATGAGAAACTGCCCGTCTCCGTCGGACAAAGGGTCTCTTCCACGTGGATATGGTACGTGGAATCCACGTGGAGATGGAGGTAATAGGACGAGTCGCAGCCCAGGACGGACTGACCCTTGATCGTGTCATAGATATCACTCGCGGAGGTCGCCGTGTACGTGTGGTACAGGACGCCGTTGACATACCACTCGTAACTCTCGGAACTGCATAGATGGTCTTCCGTGTAATAGCGGTACGTCGTGTCCACGCGGTAGTGGAGGGTGTAGATGGAGTCGCAGTTGCAGCCCACCGTCTTGAGCGAGTCATAGACCGTGAAATCGCCCACGCGGGCTGTGGAGACCGGCTTGCCGCGCCATGTGAAATCATCGTCCTGGCACAGATGAACGTTCTCCACCCAGTTGTTGTAGTCCGGTGCGCCGCCATAACCGTAGGAGGGGTTGAAGACGGGCGTCATGTAGATCACACGGCCACATTCGGACGCGTCGTCCTTGAACTCGTGTACCACCTCGTTGATCAGTTCCTCCGGGTCGTACTGGAGCTGCAACCCGTGCCACAGGATCGTGTCGTTGTAGCACAGCGTCCGCGTCGTGCGGGACCATTCGCCCGGGTAGATAGTCAGCTCCAGGATATGTACGGAGTCCACCTTGGCGCCGCTTGCCGTGGTTTTCAGCGAGTCATATACATAGACGATACCCGTCTCGTTGTCGCCCACGAGCTTGTTCAGGTGAGTCTTGCCGTGCCATGTGAAATCGGCGTTGTTGCCGCAGATGGTAGCCGCCGTGTCTATCCGGTACGAGGGGAAGATGCGCAGCGTCATGTGGACTATCGAGTCGCACCCGGCGGCGGTGTGCAGTGTATCGACATACTCGCGCAGACGTACCGTGCGGTCAGGCGAGGAGTAGTCTATCGGGTCGCCGTTGTCCGCTACGTTGAAGTCCGTACCATGAATGAAAGGCAGCGTGTGTTCCCGCTGACCGCCTGTCATGGTCGTGTCGCCGCCGAAGACCCAGAGAGAGTCGTTGTCGCCGATTGTGTCGGTGAGGAAGGTCTCCGCCAGACGGCACAGACTGAGACGCAGATACGTGGTACTGTCGCAACCCGCTGCGGAGAGTGCCGTCTTGGCGTACAGGGAGTCCGCTGTGACGATCTCCACAGCGTCCGCACCTGCCTCGTCACGCAGCTCCTCTGCTGTCTTGTTGCCGTGCGCGGCATAGTCGAAATCTTCGCCGATGAACAGCGTCTTGGGGGAGTGGAACGTAAGGGTGTCGTTGGACTTGAGCCCGGCAACATGCTCGATATAGCTGTAGTCGGCGTTATAGACGGTGTTTACCGTCAGGTCCAGTGTCCATATACTGTCACAAACGACCACGGTCTCCAGCTGTGTCTTCGGGTGGCGGTAGATGCGCGGAGCCGTTTCCAGCGAGTCGTACAGCGTGTAGTGCCCCGGATGGTCGATGGCTATCGTCCTGTGCCGCGGCCACAGGTAGCCCGTCGAGTCCTGGCAGACGGATACAGCTGTGTCGTAGGAATAGGCGGGGAAAACAGTCAGCGAGAGGGTATAGACCGAGTCCAGACCCGTTACCGGCCACCGAGTCTTCAGACTGTCGTGGAAGAACACCTCCGTCGGTTCCGTTACCTGCGGGAGCGAGAGGGGCTTGCCGCGCCAGGTATAGACCTTGTTGGACGGCGAGAAAGAGAATGTGGTGTCGCGGAAAATCTGTCCCACGCGCAGCGAGAGCGAGTTGACCGAGTCGCACTGCTGCGACGTGCCGTTCGCGTCGTGGATAACTTTCGTCAGGGTGGAGTCCGTTAGCGTGTATTCCTTGAGTACAGGGTCGTAACGGACCTCCCAGCCGGACGGATAGACACCGCCTTCGGGCTTCATCACAACGACCTCCAGTCCCTTCGGATTGCTCAGGGTGTCGGTTTGGACATGCTCGCCTGCCAACAGCTTGCCGTTCCACTCGCAGGCATGTATGTCCGCCATGTGGTGCACGCTGTGGATGGTATAATGCGGCATGAAGATGACCACTTGGTAGTACGCGTCGTCACAATCGCCTTCCGCACTCGCACGCACTGTGTCGGAGAGTTCGTATATCTTCCTTCCTTCCGCCAGCGACGGGAACGAGGAGATGAAATTGCCGGTACGGGTCTGTACGGAGGAACCTTTCTCCTTGTACCAGAACGAGTCGTGCCCCGGCCACTGGTGCAGACGCGTCTGTCCCTCTTCGTAGCAATAGACGACCGTGTCGCGGTGTGTAGGCAGCGGATCGACCCAAAAGATGAACTGGAACGGATAGTTCGAACAGCCGCCGTCGCCGCTGAACCATTTGGTATCGCCGTGGATAAACGTGCCGGTCTCATGTTCCGAGGGGTCGAAAGTGTCCCATGTGACACCCTTGTGAGACGGGGTGACGGGCGCTGCGTTACGGCACAGGCGGATCGTGTCGGTCGCAAGGTCGCCGTCAACGAACGTCAGGGTCAGTTCGTACCGCACGCTGTCGCAACCGCCGTTGGAGTAGGGGACGGAGTGGGTGTAGGTGCAGGGCGTATTGTAGTTCTTCGCGCTCTTGGCGATGGTGCTGATCTCGTTGTTCGCGTCGTCGCGCCAGATATAAGTGTCGCTGCAGATGGATATGTCGTTATGGTGCAGGTGGGTCGCCAGCACGCGCAAGCGCAGATGGAGAATGGAGTCACAGCCGGTATAGACCGCACCGTGGTTGATATAGTCCTGTACGTCGTTGGAGCAGCTGGCGGGGTGTAGCGTGTCCGCCCGGTCGAAGAGCCAGTAACCTTGGTCCTGCACCCACGGGGAACCCGGAGCGGTACGGTTGTTGAACGATGAAGTGAAACCGGTGTTCTGGAAGAAATAACCTAAGTTGAGACCCGCTAAATCCTTCTCGCACAGGGTCGTGTCCAAGGTGTTGGAGACGGACTGGCACACGTACAGCACCAGCGTGCTCAGCGAGTCGCAACCGCCGGCGGAGGTGTACAACCGGGTGATGGTGTCGTTGCCGGACACCGAGGCGGTGAAAACGGAGTCGGTGAAGAAATAGCACTCCTCACCTTCGCACAGTACTTTCCACACGGTGTCGTTATACAGCGTGTGAACCCGGACAACGGACTGCAGCGTGTCGGTGAGCAGTTCGTCGCACAGGAGCGGTGTGCGGTACAGCAGGGCTTGCACCTTGTACTCTAAAGAGGTGATACGCGCTTCCTTGACCTCCTCGGGGAGACCGAAAGTGTACGCCCACTCGTGTACGGTGTTTCCTCTCGCGATGATGGTGTCTTTCTCGAATACCAGCGTGTCGGAGTTCGTCACCGTCCAATGGATCGAATCGACGCGGAAGAGTGTGTCGGCAGGAGTTTCGACACGCCACACAAGCTCTGTGCTGTCGCAGACCGAGGCGGTGTCCAGACGGCTCTCTATCCATTCTTTCTGCTGCCGCTGGTACCAGCCTTTGCCATCTACGCGCTCTACGTTGTAACCGCCGCCCATCACCCTCTCCGTGTTCGCTATGTACAGCGAGTCGTCATGGCTCTTTGGCGTGAATCCTAACGTGTACTGGTACGCACGCGCTTCGGAGGTGATGGTATAGACAAAGCCGGTGAAACCTTCGCCGGTGCTCTCTAAGGTGTGTCTCCCGTCGTCCGCCAACTCGATATTGGCGACGGACATCGACCCGTCCGCACTCAGTGCTGCGAATGCGGAGGAGGGAACGGCTGCTCCGTCTAACGTGAAGCGGCCGGTATCCGTACTCTTCGCTACCACCTGTACGTACATGTGACCCACGCCGGTCTCTGTCTCGTTCGCAATCGTGTCGGTGAAGAAGGACATCTGCTTCACCCGGCTCTCCCATGACGGTACCATCGTGGAGGTGGAGTTGCCCCAGTTGGTCGGGATAGGACGCCCGTTGATGATCTCCGCGGCATTGTGGTTGGCTCCGCCGCAGGACAGGTACGCGTTCACGAAAACAGGCTTGTCGGACACGATCTTGACGTCCGTCGATTGGAGCGACTCGGAGATATTGTACAGGATCTCCGCCTCGTCAATCGTCTGACCCGCGTTGAGTATTATCGGCTGGCTGTTGCCGCTGATAGTCACACGGGTGTTGTCGTAGGCGGCGAGAATATTGTAGAAATTATAGAACGCGTGCGCCGTGAGCCCGATGTAGTACTCCGTACCCCACTGGCTGACGGGCAGCGTCTGCTCGAAAGCGTGGTTGACGGAATACGAACCCAGACTGCCCGTTGCGATCTTGACCGATTCGTTGCCTTGGAAAACGGCAACCGGCTTGCTCGCGCATACGGAGGAACCCGACAGGTCAATTCGCTCGCCCGGACTGATCTCGGAGGGATTGAGACTACGGACCTGGTAAACATCGCCTTTCTGCAGGGTCAGCGTGATAGCCTGACCCGCGGGGGAGCCTGTGCTGGTCTGTACCTTGGGAGTGATAGTGACCGACGTGTTGTCTTCCGTCGCGACTACGGCAAACTCGGTGGCACGGCTGTCCGTCTGGAAGGTCTGTACGAAATACTCCTTCCCTAACGTACGGGTCGGGAGCACCAGCGACGCGTCGCGGGTCGTTCCTTGTCCGAAGCCCGCCTCCGCATAAGCGTAGCAGGAGAAACGGGCGTGACGGTCGGTCGAATAGACATGCACGCCGCGCCGCGTCGGCTGCTGGCTCATGGTGGCGGGCAGATAAGCCATCGATGGCGGGGAGATAACGAACTTGCCTTCCCCGCCTCCTGCCGGAATGGCTATGCTGCCTATCCGGTTGGTGCCGACTGCTATATCAATCGTCATAGCGGAGTCCGCTACGGCATAGACAACCAGATTTAACGACGGGTCGTCAGGCTCCGTCGCATTATGGGTCAGGTAGGTCAGCCAGAAATCATTGCCCTCCGTTGTCTGTGACTCCGCGGAGAGATTCAGCCAGTTGGGATCAGGGGTACCGTTGACCACCAACGCCGACACCGCCCTTCCGGACAGCACCAGCGCGCAGAACAATAGTATTATATACCGGTAGATTTTCAATAGTATTCGTTTACAAATCGGGCGCAAAGGTACAAAAATTATTTCATATACGCAAGCGTGCGCGGATTTTTTTCACTTTTTGATAACTAAAAGGTATAAAACACCTGCTAAAACATAGTATATCCCGACCATCCATCCGTTCACATGCGCCGGAACCGTACTGCCCGGCAGACTCTCTATCCATCCCACGGCGTGGTTCATCGCCCATGCCAGCGCCCGTGTCGCCGTTCCCGCTGTCACGCCCGCGATGCTTCCGCCTAAGGCAACCGTTGCTAACCCGAAGGGCACAAGCAGGCCGGCTATCGGCAGAACCAGCAGGTTAGCCAGCAGAAAATAGGTACTCACCTGCCCGAAATAATACATCGTAACCGGCACGGTGCCTAATTGTGCTGCAATACTGACGAACACAATCCCCGTGAAGTAAGAAACCGTTTTGCCTCGTATGGTATCCCGGTATTTCGATATTTCGGTATTCCGGTATAGCGGGAAAAAACGCTCCACCGATAGCACAATCGCCGCTGTCGCGGCAAAAGAAAGCTGGAAACTGACGCTCCATAAGTCCTGCGGACGGAAAATAAGAATAAATACCGCCGCTGCGGCTATTGTATTGACGGTCAGACTCTTACGGTAGATCATCCGTCCGGTCTCTATCAGCGTAACCATCAATACCGCCCGGACTACCGAAGGGGTCATTCCCGTCAACCATGCGTAGCCCCACATAACCCCGACAATCGTCAGGCTGATAGCCCGCCTCGCGAGTTTATTCTCATGCATCGGTCGGAACCGTCCGCCAAGTGTTAACAGCCATATCAGTAGCCCGTAGATAATTCCTGTATGCAGCCCGCTTACGGCTAATACATGTGCGGCACCGGAGGCCTGAAAATGTCTCTTCAGCTCTTTATCCAACTCTTCTTTATACCCTAATGTCAGAGCCCCGACCGTAGCTAACTCGTCGCCACTCAGTCCTGCCGCTTCCAACCGGCCATACAGACGCTCCTGCAATGCGTTCGGCGATTGCCTGACAGGGTATTTGGGCGGACGCTCCACAAAAAGCAAAATTGCCGCCACCAGTGGCAGCAGCAACACAACCATAGGATATGCTCGTATTCTATCTCGTATTCTGTCTCGCATCCGTCAAAAAAAGGGAGAAAAGTTAGCTTTTCATAACACGAATAGCGTTTTCCGGGTCTTTGGCTCCGAAAACAGCACTGCCTGCTACCAGCGCATCGGCACCGGCTTCGAAGAGTGCGTGTGCGTTCTCAGTGTTCACGCCGCCGTCAATTTCGATGAGTGTATCCAGCCCGCGGCGGTCAATCTCCGCCTTGATAAAACGGATCTTATCCATCGTTTCGGGAATGAATTTCTGACCTCCGAACCCTGCAAAAACAGACATGAGCAGCACCATGTCCACTTGCTCCAGATAGGGTAGGAGACGCTTTACGTCAATGTCCGGGTTGATCGTCAGGCAGGTTCGGACGCCCTTCGCTTTGATCAGCTCCAAGACGGGCGTCGGGTCCTCCACAGCCTCTAAATGGAAGCCTACCGAGTACGCTCCGGCGTCGCAGAACCGCTCCACGTATTTCTCGGGATGCACAATCATCAGATGTACGTCCAACGGCTTGGTGCAATACTGCTTAAACGGCTTCATGAGCGGAAAACCGAATGATATGTTCGGCACGAAAATACCGTCCATTACGTCCACGTGAAGCCAGTCCGCCTCGCTGCGGTTGATCATCTCTAAATCATCTGCCAGATGTCCGAAATCAGCAGACAATACACTCGGTGCGATTATTCTCATAAATTATCAATAACCAATTAACAATTACCAATTACCAATGCTCGTTGCAAACGAGCTTGTACCCCTTGTACCGCACCGCCAGTATCTCGTATCCCGCCGGTCTAAGGAACCCCCGCAGGTGGTTTATATAGACCCCTAACGACCGTGCCGTAAAGGCGTTGTCCTCTTTCCACAGCGCAGAAAGAATCTTGTGCCGGTCAACCAGCTCTCCTTCGTTACGGCATAACATGAGTAGCAGATCACTCTCGCGCGAAGACATGTGTTTGCCGTCGAAAGTCTGGTGGACGGAGTCAAAAGTCTTGCCGTTCATCTCAAACACCTTTTGTTTCTTCTCTTCCGCTGCCCGCACACGCCTCAGGATCGCCTCTATCCGGCAGATCAGTATCTCCATCGAGAAGGGCTTGGTCTGGTAGTCGTCACACCCTAACTGGAACGCCCGCATCTGGTCCTCTCTGTCCGTCCTTGTCGTCAGGACGATAAGAGGAATGACGGCGGACTTGTGCCGGATATTCTTCAGCAACTCGTATCCGTTCATCCCTATGCCTTGCAGTTCCATGAGCACAATATCCCAGTGCTCGCTGATGAACAGGTCTAAACCCTCTTTGCCCGTACTCACCGCACGGGACCGGTAGCCACGGCTCTCTAAATAGTCGCTCAACACCGTCGATAGGCTTATATCACCGTCTATGATAAGTACTCTGCTTGACATAATTCCAAAAATCGCTGCAAAGTTAGTGATTTTTTTGCATATATCAAAATATTTTTGTAATTTTGCACCGCATAAAAATCAGAATACGATGAACAAGGTACTTTTGATTTCTACAGGAGGAACGATTACCATGGTGCGTGATAAGGTCACGCAGGCGCTTGTCCCCGCGGATATGGAGACGTTTAAGGCGTATATTCCGGAGCTTTTCGAGGGCGAGGTGAGCGTTGAAATAGAGGCGTTTTCGCCCCTCCTCGACTCCTCGGATATCAACCCCGAGTGCTGGGTGCGCATGGCGAGGATGGTATATGACCGCTATGACGACTACGACGGCTTTGTCATTCTTCACGGTACGGACACCATGTCGTACTCTGCTTCGGCTCTCTCCTTCATGCTCGAAAACCTCTCCAAGCCTGTGGTTTTTACCGGTTCGCAACTGCCGGTGGGCGTTCTGCGCTCCGATGCCAAGGAGAACCTCTTGACCGCCATCGAGATAGCGGCGGCAAAGGATGAGGAAGGTAATGCCATAGTGCCCGAGGTGACCATCTATTTCGAGGACCGCCTCTTCCGCGCCAACCGTACAACCAAACGCAACGCCGAGCATTTCTCGGCTTTCAACAGCTATAATTACCCTGCGCTCGCCAAGGCGGGCGTGCATATAACCTATCAGCCGCATCTCGTACACTACTCGGATAGCAACGCTCCGCTGATTTTGCATACATCCTTTGACTGCAATGTGGCGGTGCTCAAACTCTTTCCGGGTATCCAGCGCCCTGTTGTGCGCGCACTCTTGCGTACACGCGGCTTGAAAGGAGTGGTGCTCGAAACCTTCGGAGCTGGAAATGCGCCTACCGACAAATGGCTCTATCGTGAACTCAAGTCTGCCGTGGACAGAGGAATTATCATTGTCAACAAGACCCAGTGTAGCACCGGCTCTGTGGAGATGGGGCTGTATGCCGTTTCCCTTAACCTCATGAAAGCGGGGGTGCTCTCCGGGCATGACATCACAACCGAGGCGCTCCTCACCAAAATGATGTTACTCATCGGCGAGCAGCCCGACAAAGCCCGTGAGGGGCTGACAAAAGACCTCTGCGGAGAAATGACCATTGACTAATAACCCGTCTATTAACCCATCCGCCATGCATGGCGGATATAAACAACACAGATATGAAAAATCAGGAACCAAAAGCGCTGTGGGCGAATTTCTACAGCCTGACCCGGATTCCGCGTCCGAGCGGCAAACGCAAGGAGATCGCGGATTTCTTAGTGAACTATGGTAAGTCTCTCGGCCTTGAGACACTGCAGGACGAGATAGGTAATGTACTCATCCGCAAACCCGCCTCTCCGGGCATGGAGAACCACCCGGGAGTCATCCTTCAGGGACACATGGACATGGTACCCCAGAAGAACGGGGACAAGGTGTTTGACTTTGAGAAAGACCCGATCGAGGCATATGTAGAACCGGACGGCGAGTGGATTACTGCGGACGGTACGACCCTCGGAGCCGATAACGGAATAGGTGTGGCTACAGCGATGACCGTCCTTGCGGACAAGAACGCCGTACACCCGCCCTTGGAGGCGCTTTTCACCATTGACGAAGAGACCGGCATGTACGGAGCCAACGACCTCAAGGCGGGTTGGCTCAAAGGCAAATACCTCCTCAACCTCGATTCCGAGACCGAAGGCGAACTGTATGTCGGTTGCGCCGGAGGTATAGACACCACCGCCACGTTCACCTGTCAGCCCGTTGAAACAGAGGCTGGCGACATAGCTCTCCGCGTGGAGATCAAGGGCTGCAAGGGCGGTCACTCGGGCTGCGATATTCATCTGCAGCGCGCGAATGCCATCAAACTCCTCTTCCGTTTCCTAAAGGACGCTGTGGCTAACTACGAGGCGCGCCTCGCGTACGTGGAAGGCGGCTCGCTCCGCAACGCTATTCCCCGTGAGGCGGCTGCCGTCATTACCATACCCGAGGATAGTTATCAGGACGTGCAGGATCTCGTGGACCGCTATGAGGATCTTTTCCTCTCCGAGTATGACGGTGTGGAGACTGACCTCCATTTTACGGCACAAGAGGTGGAGTGCCCGAAAACAGAACTGCCCGAGGATGTACAGGACTTCCTCATCCATGCCGTCACCCTTTGTCCGCACGGCGTCTATCGCATGATCCCCGAACAGCCGGATATCGTGGAGACTTCCAATAACGTGGCGATGATCAGAACGCAAATCTCCAATGACAAATGTCAAATCGAAGTACAGTGCCTCACCCGCTCGTCTGTCGAGAGCCGCAAGGAGGAACTGGCATCGATCATCCAGTCCGCTTTCTCGCTGGCAGGCGCAGAGGTCGTTTTCAGCGGTTCGTACCCAGGTTGGAAACCCAACCTCAAGTCCTCGCTCCTCGCGACCCTCAAAGAGACCTACGAAAAGGAGTTCAACGCAGACCCGCGTGTGATCATCATCCACGCCGGCTTGGAGTGCGGTATCATCGGCGCCAAGTATCCGGGGATGGAGATGATCTCCTTCGGTCCGACCATCGAGCACCCGCACAGCCCCGACGAGCGTGTTAATATAGCCACCGTGCAGAAGTTCTACCGCTTCGTGCTCGCTGCGCTGAAAGCCCTGTAACATGAACCTGGATGGAAAAACAAGTCTGAGCCTCTGCCTGTTGCTCGTATGCATCCGGGCATTGGCTTGGACGAGTCCTCTTCCCCTCCCCGATATGGGAAACGCCCGCCTGCGTATTGTGGGGCAGAACGCACGCAATTATCTCTCTGATTTCACGGCTACCAACGCGGATGTGACGAACGAGGAGGATTTTAATGCAAAGACCAATAAGATGGCGAACGTCTTTCTGGCGTTGCAGGCGGACATCGTGGCTATTTGCGAGGTGCAGGAGAACGACGAGATCCTCGGCTATATAACCGATGCGATGAATACCATCTCTGGCACAACGGTCTATACCTATGTCACCGATGGCATGAGTGCCTCTCAGTCGTCCTCCGGCTATATGCCTATCAAGGCGGGATTTATCTATCGCACCGACAAAGTGGTTACGGTGGGGGACAGTCATTCTCCTTATACGACTTGGAATTACAAACCGCGCATGCGCTACCAAGCCTTTAGAGAACTGGCTTCCGAGGAGGTATTCACGCTCTCCATGAACCATTTTAAGGCGAAGGAGAGCAATGCATCTGCTGACAACTCGGAGGCTACGCGTCTGGAGAATGCCACCAAACTCATAAATAGTTTGGCGACAGTCACAGTGGATCCGGATATACTGGTCATGGGCGACCTCAACGCTACAACGGAGGAGACTCCCGTTCAGATGATCATGGATGCCGGTTATGAGGAGCAACTGGTACGTTTTGACCCGAGGGCGTATTCCTATATCTATAAAGGGAAGAAGAACCTGATAGACCACGTGCTGGCTAACTCAACTATGGCGTCACAGGTCACCGCGGCGTACGCCTATCACATTAACACCGGTGCATCTTACACCTACAAGTTCTCGGATCACGACACCTATGTGGTAGGGCTCTGTTTGGGAGAGGGCGGTTGCACGCCGGAGGACCTGCACGCGCCGGATACAGGATTGCGCGCAAAGAAAACCATCGAGGCGGGTAGTTTGTTACTGACCCTCCCCGATGGCTCGAAATACAACGTAATGGGTATCAGAGTGCGTTGATCACCTCGACCGCCTTCTTCGTGATCTCGTCGTCACGCTCGAAGAGCGGGAAGAAGCCCTCGTCGCCTAATATATTACGGACGATATAAGCATTCAGAAGTCGCGTCATCAACGGGCGCGATTTTTGTATCTCCGCCTCGTTGGGCTCCACGCCTTTCTCTTTGGCGAATGCCACGAACTCACGAAGCACGTTCTGCTTCAGCAGGTACTGCTCCAAACTCTGCCAGTCTTTGTATTTGCTCAACTCCTTGCGGTGCTGATCCGTGTATTGGTACGCAAACTGGTAGGTGTAAGCCAGATTGACGCACCGGTTGTACCACAGCGTGTTGAGCGTCGTGTCTCTGCCCACGAAAACGTCCGGCATGATTCCTCCGCCGCCGCGGACGATCCGGCCGTTCTTGGTACGGTAGGTCGTCGTGTCTGTGAAATGAATGCTGTCTGCGGAGTATAACTCGCCGTGCTCCCAACGGTCCAAGAGGTCCTTCTCATAATCCTCCTGGTCGCCTAACGTGTAGGGTTTCTGGATACATCTTCCGCTTGGCGTGTAGTACCGCGCTACGGTGAGACGTATGGCGGAACCGTCGTCAAAAGGCATCTGTTGCTGCACGAGACCCTTGCCGAACGAGCGGCGGCCTACGATAGTGGCACGGTCGTTATCCTGCATCGCACCCGCGAAGATCTCACTCGCCGAGGCGGAGAAATTATCGATCAGTACGACTAACGGTACGTCCTTGAACCGTCCGCCGCCGTTGGCGGTTGCTTCATAACGCGGATAAGCCTTGCCCTGCGAATAGACGATCAGCTCGCCCCGCTGCAGAAACTCGTTCGCCATACGGATGGCCTGCTCCATGTAACCGCCGCTGTTTTCGCGCAGATCGATTATGAAGCGGTCTGCCCCCTTTGAGTAGAGATCCGCCAAGGCGGAGATAAACTCCTTGTAGGTCGTCTCGCCGAACTTGTTGACGCGGATAAATCCAATCTTACCAATCAGGAACTTAGCGTCAACGGAGTGAACAGGGATGTCGCCTCTTGTGACAGTGTAATAGAGCGGTTCGCTCACACCGGCACGCAGCACGCCTAACTTGACCTGCGTGCCTTTCTCGCCGCGAAGGGTCTTCATCACTTTCTCGTTGTTGAGCCGCTTGCCGACAAACGTGCTGTCATCGACACTCACGATCTTGTCGCCGGCTAACACGCCTACGCCCTCGCACGGACCGCCCGCTATGACGGCTACGATGCGTACGGTGTCCTGTTGGATGGAGAACTGCACGCCGATGCCCGAGAACGAGCCCGCGAGCTCGGAGTTAACCATCTCCAGGTCCTCTTTCGGGATATACGCGCTGTGCGGATCTAATTTCTTCACCATGTCGGTCATTACCTCGTCGGTGATGCTGTCTATGTCCAGACTGTCCACATAGGCGTTCTCCATCAGTTGCAAGAGCCGGTCTACTTTCGTTTGCTCGAAACTCCAGTGACCGTTCTGATAATATATCCGCTGAGCGTTCGCTTTCTGACTGATCGCCATGCCGGCTACTATACCGATCGCCACGGCTATTACTGTCAGGGTGGGTAAAATATACTTCTTCATTTTATTATTCCTTATTCTGCAAAAACTCGACCTCTACGCCGGCTCTCTTGAGTAACTCCACGCCGTCCATGATGCGGTACTCTTCGCCGTAAACGACCCTTTTGATACCACTCTGGATGATCAGTTTCGAGCACTCCAGACACGGACTCGCCGTCACATACAGCGTGGCGCCGTCCGAACTGTTGTTGGACCTCGCTACCTTCGTCAGCGCGTTCGCCTCCGCGTGCAGCACGTACGGTTTGGAGACGTTGTTCTCGTCCTCGCAGATATTCTCGAATCCGGAGGGTGTACCGTTGTAACCGTCGGAGATGATCATCTGGTCTTTTACCAGCAGGGCGCCTACTTTGCGGCGCACGCAGTAACTGTTCTCCGCCCATGTACGTGCCATACGCATGTACAGGAAGTCGCGTTTCTGTTGTTTATCCATCTTTTCTGTTGTTTGTCAATTACCGGTTTTGATATATTCAAGTGCTCTCTCAAGCTGTGTATCCTGACCGTTTAATAAATACTTGGCGGTATCCAAGGTAACCTCAATGTCCGGTGTGATACCGATGCCTTCCAATATCTTGTTCTCTTCGCCGAACAGGGATATGCCCCGTGGCACATAGGCATATACCGGCGTTACGTTCTCCACTCCGAAACAACCGCTGTAGTCGAGGCTGTAGTAGGTGGGGTCGTCAATCAGACAACTCAATCCGCCCCACGTGCGTGTACCAATCAGTGTGCCGTTCTTGCCCGGCATATTCTTCGCACCCCAAGAGGTTATCTCTGCCATGGAAACGGAGTTCACGTTCGCCAAAACGACCACCGGCTGTTTGTCAATCACTGCGTGCTCGGCGGGATAGGTGGGGTATCTGAACGGCATCTTGGGACCGTAGTCCAGTCTGCCCATGCCGTTTTTCGTACGCATCGTGTGCGAAATAAATCCGCCGGACGGGAGAAGAGCACCTAATACATACTGGTAGTCAGATGTATTTCCGCCACCGTTATTACGTAAATCGATAATCACACCGCCCAACTCATTGTTCTTGCTCAGTACCTGAATGGTGTCGAACCAATGATGCCATACGCGGTGGATCGCCCATTGGTAAGAGGCATAGACAGAGGAACTGTCTTCCTGAAGATCAGCTGTATGGAGATGGTTGCCTAACGCAAAACTGCTGAACCGCAGATAGGCTATGTTACCTGGGAAAAGGGCATAGCGAATAGATTGCAGTTCATTAGGGTTGGCCATCTGATCATCCACCGGCTGAATATTGATAGCCATCATTTCACAGGGTATTCCATATACCTCGCAGAAGGAATTATAATCCGTTATGAGCGTACGTACATCGTTGCCTTTATTGATTCGGTCGATAAGACCGTTGGCGCTCGCCTGCATGTTCTCAATCACACTCCTAAGCGAGTCCGCTGCCGCGGAGGTACCTTGGGCAGGCAGGGTGGCGATGAACGCCGGAATCTTACTCAACACCAACTTGCTCATCCTTAAAATATGTTCTCTGGAGGCCATGGAGATATTTGTCTCGTCAAAATCGAGCATTCGCCATTCGCCTGAGTTGGTATAGTAATGCAGGTCGGTGGAGTTATTCCTGTTCCACATTAACTCTTCTCCGCGTTCACGCAAATTACGTACTGTGGAGGGTGAGAAAGAGAGGTTCTTACCGGTTTGCTTATTCTTGATCTGGACATACAAGTGACCGTCATGCAGCCTGTTGAGCACCTCGCCGTATAGCGTTTCCAACTCCTTGTCGTCCACCCTCGTTTGCCGGGTGGTGTCGTCCAATGCCTGGAATTTAGGCAGGTACTCTGTATATACCTGATCCCAATCAACGCCTAACTCTTCCTCGTAATCCCAGATGCCGTAATTGCAGTTCATCGCGGTCCATAATACCTTAAACTGCTCGGCATAACTCTGTTTCGCAGCATCGAAAGCCTGACCGTCATTATAACCATAGGACAAAATATCCTCTCCTTCCGGACGGCAACCCACCAAACTCAGTGCGCAGATAGCAGCGAGCGCAACATATATCTTTATTCTTTTCATCCTTTCACCCTTTCGTCTTAAAATATATAACTGAATCCGGCTTGCAGACCGATCGTCGTGTTAAACCGGTAGTCCTTGATGTCCATATACTGCTTGACGGTACTGATGAAGCTGTAGTAGCACCGTGCCTCTACGTGCATCGCCCAGTGTTCCGCCAGTTTCCATTCGAGGCCTAAACCGCCTGCCAGACCGAAGTCGGCACGCTGGTCCTTGGTCTTGTTGAACTCATAGGCTTGATCGACTTTCTCTATCGTGTCTGCCATGTAGTTCCATATCTGCCCCTTCATCCGGCTGCCTGCCCAATAGCCTGCATATACACCTACATTCACAAAACCGTGTACTTTCTCGCTACCGAACATGAACTTGGCCATCACAGGCAGTTGTACATAGGTATTGTAATAATTGTAATGCGTACCCTTGTACGCGCCTGATCGGGTAAACCTGTAATTCTTGGACGATCCCTCCACCTCTGCGCGGAGGGCCACCCAAGGCTTGAATTGGTACTGAGTGAAGATAGCGGCGCTCCATCCCCATGCGCCTTCATAATGGTAGTCGTTCTGGTACTGGGTATTGATGGAGTACCAGTTATAATCGCCGCCGGCGGAAGCACCGAGACTCCACTGTGCTTGCGCCCCGCAAGCCATGACGGCGAGGAAAATAGTCAATATGATCTTTTTCATCTTATTGGTTGATTAATTGTTGCGCAAACTCTTTTACGTTAATCCCGTCGAAAGTGCCGCTGGACATCATGAGCAGCGCGGTGTTAGTATAGCTTAAACCCTTCAGACGCTCCTGTAACGCCGCGCTCTCCGTGAATACCTCTATATTTTTCGTGCCAAACGCGTCACGGACCTCTTCTTTAGTGATCGGAGTGAGACGTTTATGCTCGATAACTTTTGGGTTGAAATACACATACGCGACATCCGCTTCCGCCATGCAGTTTTTGTATTGTGGCAGGAATTCCGCCATCAGGCTGCTGAAGGTGTGGAGCTCCATGCAGGCAATGAGTTTCTTATCCGGATAGCGTTCGCGCACGGCGTTGATGGTAGCTTTGAGTTTGGACGGCGAGTGGGCGAAGTCCTTGTATGCCACACTCGTCTCCGTCTCGCATATCTTCTCCAGGCGGTTGCTCGCGCCCGTGAACGTGCTGATCTCGCGGTAGAAATCGTCCGGCGCTACGCCGATGCAGTGGCACGCTAACATAGCTGCCTGCAGGTTCTGCATGTTGTGCTTACCGAACACCTGCATCTCCACCTTGCCTTCATAGGCATCGTAAGGGATACAGGTGATATCCTTGCGTGCCCCTTCGGCAATTGCACGCAGGTTCTCGTCGCCCTGATAGTAGATAAAACTGCCGTTGGGCTCAATCGAGTGAACGAACTTACGGAACGTATCGACATATTCCGGGAAGGTTGGGAACACGTTGATATGATCCCACGCGATACCCGTCAGGATAGCTACGTGCGGGTGGTACCAAAGGAACTTGGACCGCAAATCGAGTGGGGAAGTCAGGTATTCGTCACCCTCAAACACGGCATACTTGGCGGTGTCGGACAGCCGTACCATCCGCTCGAAACCTTCTATCTGCGCGCCTACCATGTAATCCGCCTCGATGCCGAGGCGCTGCAGCACATACAGGATCATGCTCGTCGTGGTGGTCTTGCCGTGACTGCCGCCCACGACGATGCGGATCTTGTCTTTCGTCTGCTCGTACAAATACTCGGGGAAAGAGTAAATCTTTATCCCCAACTCGCGGGCTTTGACTAACTCGGGGTTGTCCTCGCGCGCGTGCATTCCTAATATAATAGCGTCTATGTCACGCGTGATGCGCTCGGGATGCCATCCTGTCTCGTCGGGCAGAAGACCCGCATCACGCAGATGAGACAAAGCAGGCTCGAAGATTTCATCATCCGAGCCCGTTACCTTGTATCCCGCCTTGGAGGCAACGGCCAATGCCAAGTTGTGCATTGCCGCTCCTCCGATAGCTATGAAATGTATGTGTGTCATAATAGTAGAAAGTCGAAAGACAAAAGACCGTCCACAATAGTGGACTCAAAGCCGCATGGTGCTTTCTTCTTTGAGCGTAAGCGGTCTTTCTACTTTGAGCAGGCTGTGCCTGCGGTCTTGATTAAAACAGTTTGCCAAACTCCTCTTGCGAAACCGTCTTGGGCTCGATCTTCACGATGCCCTTGAGGTGCTCGTAGATCTTGTTCTCTACCACGCGCTCCACGATGCCGCGCAGCTGGTCCTCGTTCTTGAGGAACTCGTTTGCGTAGTTCTGCAGATACTCCTCTTCTATGTTCATCAGACCGTATTGCATGAACTGCATCTTGGCGATCTCCTTCGCATAGGCCTCGACATCCTCTTTCTGCACGTCGATCTGGTACTCTTTCATCAACTGGTCTTTTGCCAGATGCCATTTGAGCTCGTCGAGCATTTTGCCGAAGTCCTTGTCGAGCTCTTCTTGGGTCATCTTCTCGTTGGTGGCGAGCACCCATCTCTTCAGGAAATCCTCAGGGAACTCCACTTTCTCCATCTTCTTCATGATGGCTGCCTTGAGATCCAGACCGAAACGGTACTTGCTGTCCTCTGCCATGCTCTTCTCGATGTCGCTCTTGATGCGTGCGCGGAAAGCGGCTTCGTCTTTCGGAGTGTCAGTGCCATAGACCTTGGCGAACAGCTCTGCGTCGATGGCGCAGGGTTTCATCTCGGCTTTGATACCTTTCTCCTTGTCCTCCGGGGTGTACTCGCCGAAACGGTTGGCGTAGGCCTCTACCTGTTTCTGTACCATCTCGTCGGTCACCGTGATCGTGTATTCCGTTACTTTGTTCTTGCCGTTCAGCTTGGCGTCGAACTCCGGAGCCACGGCGATGTCGAACATAAAGGTGAAGGTATCCTCGTTGTCGAGGTCGATCTTCGGAGATGCCTCGCTCGGCAGCGGATCGCCCAGGATCTGCAACTTGTTGTCCTCGATATGTTTCTGCAGGCCCTCGCCCACTTTCTTGTTCAGCACGTCTGCTAAAATGCCCTTGCCGTACATTTTCTTGACAAGTCCTGCCGGTACCATGCCCGGACGGAAACCCGGCATCTGGGCTTTGTGACGTACTTCTTTCAGTTGCTTTGCAACTTCCTCCTGATAGTCGGCGGGCTCGATGGTGAGCGTAATCACGGCCTTCAGGTCTTTCAATTCACTTTGTTCAATTTTCATAATATAATAATTTTTGTCAAAAATTCTTATGATTAAGGACCGTTCGTGTTTTGTCTATTGTCTTTTAGCGAAGCGGTCTTTCTACTTTGAGCGGCTATAGGCCGCGGTCTTATACCCGACCTGCGCGTTTGCGCTCCAACTCGTCAAGGATGATCTTCCTTATGCGCATCGCGTGCGGGGTTACTTCTACGTACTCGTCTTCTTTGATATATTCGAGTGCTTCTTCCAGACTCATGCGTACGGGCGGCGGCAGCACGGCTTTGTCGTCTGCGCTCTTCGAACGCATATTCGTCAGTTTCTTGCTCTTGGTCACGTTGATCACGATGTCGCCTTCCTTGGCGTTCTCGCCTACCACCTGGCCTGCGTACACCTCTTCCTGCGGGTCGATGAAGAACTTGCCTCGGTCTTGCAGCTTGTCCAGAGCGTACGCATAGGCGGTACCTGCTTCCATGGCGATGAGTGAACCGTTGTTACGTTTCACGATCTCGCCTTTCCACGGCTGGTACTCCAAGAAACGGTGTGCCATGATTGCCTCGCCGGCACTCACGTTCATCACGTAGGTACGCATGCCCATGATGCCGCGGCTCGGGATGGTGAACTCTAAATGTACGCGGTCGTTCACCATCTCCATCTTCGTCATCTCGCCCTTGTGGGTGGAAACGAACTCGATGATCTTGCCGCTGCACTCTTCCGGCGTGTTCACCGTCAGGCTCTCCACCGGCTCGCATTTCACGCCGTTGATCTCTTTGACGATCACCTGCGGCTGGCCTACTTGCAGCTCGTAGCCCTCGCGGCGCATGGTCTCGATGAGCACCGACAGATGCAGAACGCCGCGGCCGAACACACGCCAGCTGCTCTCCTCCGCACCTTTCTCTACGCGTAGTGCAAGGTTCTTCTCCAGCTCTTTGTTCAACCGGTCCTGGATATGGCGGCTGGTCACGTACTTGCCGTCCTGACCGAAGAAAGGACTGTCGTTGATGCAGAACGTCATGCTCATCGTCGGCTCGTCTATCGCAATCGGTTTCAGCGGTTCGGGGTTCTCTGCGTCGCAGACGGTGTCGCCTATCTCGAATCCGTCAATACCGATCATCGCGCATATGTCGCCGTTCTTCACCACATCGGTCTTCACATGACCCATGCCCGAGAACGTGTGCAGCTCCTTGATCTTCGTCTTGACCATAGTGCCGTCTTTCTTGGCGAGTGTCACGGCTTGTCCGTCCTTGAACTCGCCGCGGTGTACGCGACCGATGGCGATACGGCCCACGTAACTGTTATAGTCCAGACTCGTCACCAGCATCTGCGGCGTGCCGGGATTGTCCTCCGGCGCAGGGATGTACTCGATGATGGCGTCCATCAGGTCCGTCAGGTCGCTCGTCGGTTTCTTCCAGTCTTTCGACATCCAGCCGTTCTTCGCAGACCCGTATAAGGTCTGGAAATCCAACTGGTCGTCTGTCGCATTGAGGTTGCACATCAGGTCGAACACCTCTTCCTGCACCTCGTCCGGACGGCAGTTCAGTTTGTCCACTTTGTTGATCACCACGATCGGTTTCAGCCCTAACTCCAACGCCTTCTGTAGCACAAAACGTGTCTGCGGCATCGGACCCTCAAAGGCATCGACCAGCAGCAGCACGCCGTCTGCCATGTTCAGTACGCGCTCCACCTCGCCGCCGAAGTCCGCGTGACCCGGAGTGTCTATCACGTTGATTTTCACGCCCTTGTACTCGATAGCGACGTTCTTCGCGAGGATGGTTATTCCGCGCTCGCGCTCCAGATCGTTGTTGTCCAAAATCAGCTCCTGGGGCTGATTGCTGAATTCTGACTGCTGCTGTTTGACCACATTCGCTGTGTACAGCATCTTATCGACCAGGGTCGTTTTGCCGTGATCGACGTGTGCAATAATTGCTATATTTCGTATATTCTGCATAATCTTTCTCGCGCATATTTGCGCGAGTACTTCTCTTATATATGGGGGTGTCTCGTGTACACGGGAAGGGCTCGCGCAATAAATAGCTTGCAAAGGTACAACTTTTTTTCGACATACGCAAGCGCGCATGCATTTTTCTGCTCATTTTGCCAACTCGAAACAGCATTTTTATGCTTTATAACATATTTTTGTCCCAAAATTTGGTCGTCTCGCAAAAAGGCAGTAATTTTGCACCGGATTTCAAAAGAAGGGTGTGAAACCTCATTAGAAGTCCCGACGCAAGCGAGTGCGTTAACTCGTGAAAATGATCTTTTAAATTATACAATTATGAAAAAGGTATTAATTAGTCTGTTAGCCATCGTATCGTTGGTAGCAGGAGGTACCTTAACCTATGCCGCTAAGAACACCAACGATAACTTCACGGTCCGTTTCCGTGAGAACACCCTGGTAGTAACATCTATCCAGATGCAGGAAGCCAGGATCTACTCAATGGACGGAAAACTCCTGCTCAAGGAACGCGGAAACTACGCTGAGTTTGAACTCAACCCCGGTACGTACCGCTTGTACGCCAAAGTAGGAAACGGAATGGAGCGCCGCCGTATCGAGCTCCGCTAAACGAAAAGAGACGCATCCGCGTCTCTTTTTTATTTTCCTCTCTCCCTTTTCGTCTTTCCCTTCTGTCGCATCTTTGCGACAGCTCTTCTCCCCCTCTGAGAGGGGGCTGGGGGGTGTCCTACCTCGCTGCCCGTATGTACAGCGGTATCGAAATCAGCAAGAACACGATATTCGGCAGCCACGCCGCCATGAAAGGACTCATCACATTATTGACAGAGAAAGTCGTGCTCACCGTCGAAAACAGGATATACGCGGCGGTCAGGACGGTACCGATACCTAAGTTCTTCCCCATTCCACCGCGCACCTTCCGGCTGCTCATCGTCACGCCTAATAGCGTCATGATGAACGCCCCGAGAGGAGACGACCAGCGCTTGTGGTACTCCACCTCAAACGCTTTCACATTGCCGCTGCCCCTCTGACGCTGACGGTTCATGTAGTGTCTCAGCTCGGGCGTGGTCATCTCATGAGCCTGCTGCGCGGTGATAAAAAGCTCGTCGGGGATAATAGGCAGAATTATGTCTTTGCGCTCACCGCGCTCCAGACTCTCGCGCATGCCGGTGAAAGTGCGCTGCGTGTAATTCTCAAGATGCCAGTACTCCAGCGAGTCGTAGTAGATCCTGTCCGCCGTCGTGCGCTCAACGAGGGTCTTTCCCTCGAATCGTTCGATCGACGCGCGGTAGCCGATGCAGTTGTATTTGCGGAACGACTCCATGTACAGAATGGTGCCCGGCTCTACCTCTAACTGTATGTTGCGCGCGTTCTCCGTCGTGTAATGCTCGATATATTTGTCCGTGAACCGTAGCATCCGCTCGCTGCTGCGCGGTATGACCCAGCCGCCAAGGACCATCCCCAACACGAACAACAAACCCGCCGAAACAGCGTACGGAACCATCAGACGGTGGTAACTCACGCCCGACGCAAGCATGGCGATGATCTCCGAGTTGCCCGCCAGCTTACTCGTGAAATAAATGACGGAGATGAAGATGAACAGCGAACTGAACATGTTCATGTAGTACGGAATGAAGGGCAGGTAATAGTCCAGTATAATCTCCCGGAACGGTACTTGCCCCTCGAAGAAATCGTCCATCTTCTCCGTCATGTCAAACACAATCGCGATAGACAAAATGAGCACTATCGAGAAAAAGAATGTGCCCAGAAATTTCTTGATAATATACCAATCCAATCGTTTCAATTACCAATCAAAGCCTCGCTGTGATATGCGGCAAGACCGCCGCTTTCCACTCGCTGAAATCACCGGCCAGTATATGTGCTCTTGCCTGACGGACGAGGTCGAGATAGAACGTTAAGTTATGTATCGACAGGATCTCCAGCCCTAACATCTCCTGTGCGTGGATCAGGTGCCGCGCATAGGCTCTTGTATAAGCGTGATCGACATAAGAGGTGCCGTACGGATCGAGTTCCGTGAAGTCGTCCTCCCATTTCTTGTTCCTCAGGTTCATTACGCCCTGCCATGTGAAGATCATTCCGTTCCGTCCGTTGCGCGTCGGCATCACGCAGTCGAACATGTCCACGCCCCGCTCGATAGCCTCTAATATGTTCCACGGCGTACCGACACCCATCAGGTAGCGGGGTTTCTCCACAGGCAGAATATCGTTGCACACTTCGATCATCTCGTACATCACCTCCGTCGGTTCGCCTACTGCCAGACCGCCGATGGCGTAACCGTCCCTGTCGAGGTCACGCAGCCGCTTGGACGCCTCCTGTCTCAAATCCGTATAGGTACAGCCTTGTACGATGGGGAAAAGGTGCTGTCGGTAGCCGTAGAGGTCCTCCGTACCGTCAAAACGCGCAATACAGCGGTCGAGCCACCGGTGCGTGCGCTCCATCGAGTCCTTGGCGTATTTCTTATCCGCCGTGCCCGGACAGCACTCGTCGAACGCCATCATGATGTCGGCGCCTATCTCGCGCTCTATGTCCATTACGCTCTCCGGGGTGAACAGCAGTTTGCGGCCGTCGATGTGGCTGCTGAATCGCACGCCCTCTTCCGTCATCTTGCGGATGTCCGTCAGACTGAACACCTGAAAACCGCCGCTGTCTGTCAGAATAGGACGCTGCCAACCCTCGAAACGGTGCAGACCACCTGCCTTATGCAGAATTTCTGTACCGGGACGCAAGTACAGGTGGTAGGTATTGCCCAGAATGATCTGTGCCTTGATATCCTCCTCCAGCTCTTTGCGTTGCACGCCTTTGACGGTGCCGACGGTACCCACCGGCATGAAGATAGGGGTCGCTATGTCTCCGTGGTCGGTGTGGATCACACCCGCACGTGCCCCTACGCTCTTTGCCTCGCTATGTAGTTCAAAGAATGCCATCAACTCTCAACTAACCTGTTCCCCTCTCCGGGAAAAACGATACTCGGCTTGAACGCTTTGGCCTCTTCCGGCTCCATCAGCGCGTACGCCATGATAATGACGGTGTCGCCCACGTTCACGCGGTGTGCGGCGGCGCCGTTGATACAGATACATCCGCTCCCGCGTCTGCCCGGAATCACGTAGGTCTCTATGCGCGCTCCATTGGTGTTATCGACTATTTGCACCCGCTCGCCTGCATAGATACCGGCTGCCTCCATGAGTGCCTCGTCAATGGTGATCGAACCGATATAGTCCAGGTTCGCTTCTGTCACCTGTACTCGGTGAATTTTTGATTTGAGTATGTTTAGATACACAGCTTAACGATTTAACAGTTTAACGACTGCAAAGGTACAACAAAAATTTGACATATGCAAGAAAAAGCGCATTTTGCTGCGCTTTTTCTTAATCTACGAAGGCATTTTTCACTTTTCACTTTTCATTCTTCATTCTTCATTTTTCACTTTTCATTCTTCCCGTCGCGTCATATACCTTCCCGTCACGGACGATATACAGCACGCCGTCTATCAGCACTTTGCGGGCTTTTTCTCCCTCTCCTTGGGAGAGGGTCGGGGTGAGGTCGGTCGCTACTTGGCTTATCGGAGAGATCTCTATCTCGAACCGTCCCTCGTGGGTACCTTCCTCCAGATACGCGCTGTAGTCCGTCAGCCCTAAGTTGGTACGTGTGTTTGTCTCCTTATCGACCAGCACCACGCCTACACCTTCCGTCCCCTCCGGGATGGAGAACGTATATTCGCCTGCCGTAATCCGGCTCACGCCTACAGGAACGGTCGTCACCTGATCGCTCATCGGCAGCGTGTTACCGGCGGCGGCTACTTCGTCAATCTTGGTGTAGATAGCCGGTTTGTTGTAGAACTCCTTGCACAGGTCTTCGCCGAACTGGAAATCGGCGCTGACTTCCTCGTCCTCGCTCAGCTTGACAAAAGTCTGGTCGAGCACCTTCTCGTTCTGCTGCAACTCTAACCGCAGGCTGATCTTCTTCGGCTTCCCGCTGTAGGTCTTACGGGCTACATAGGGCGAACCGCTGTTGGCTGCCCAGGTGATTGTACCGTAGTACTGCACTATATAGGCATTCATCGCGTGGTAATTATAGCCGTCGCCATCTACTGCGGTCAGGGTGTTGTCATCCGCGTTCCATGTGTATAGGAAGTTTGGGCAACTGTCGCTGACTGTTATCCAAGTATTCTGCGCAAAATTACTGCCCGTCGTGTTCACGTAGGTCGGTACGCCGATCACGTTCCAGTGGCTGTCATAGATTGTACGGTTGTACGAGGTACTCGGGTCACCGGTATCCGGCAGACCTTCACTGCTCCGGTCTATGGTACATTTGTGAGCCGGAATGGTACATGTGACACTCGCACTGCTGATAGTCGGCATTGTGCCGGACGACGGGAAGAACAACTCCGCACGCTCGTTGTCATTCGCCCAGACGGACGACGACTCGCCTAACTGGTCCATATCCAAGGTCAGCAGGTAACCCTCATAGGGCTCAAGCGTAACCCCTCGGCGGTCCCATATGAACTCCCAGAAACTGTCACTCTCCGCCCAGAAGCCTTTTTCTGCACGAAGATCACCGCGGTAGCGCTGCACAATCCAATGGACACCGTATTGACCGAAACCGAACACCTCTTCCAGATTGACCTTGAACGGGAAGGAAACGAAATACATACTCCTCTCGTAAATCGAGAGCGGTGCGCCCAAGGGAGCGTGAACAGGAACCTCCTTGGTGCCTGTGTTGACGGCACTCTTGTTGTTCAGCGTCCATTTGTTGAAACGCATTACGCCGTAAGCGGTTTTGATGGAGGATAGATTACCTCCGGAAGAGAAAGTCAGTTGGTCTATGTCTCCTTGATGCTCACGTATAAACATCACATCCGCATTGATGGGAGTAGCCACCGTGACATTTCCGCTGGGCAGCATCGCGCATACAAGACGGTCGGTCTTGAAATCATAGATCACACGCACTTTTTGGGCTCCGCCGGTACCGGTGATGAGTTGGATCGCGTTTGCACTGCTGAAATCACCTGCTGCACCTTTGTAATAGAACGTGGCATTGTGAAACGAGGCGTACAGTTTGACATAGGACGACGGAACGACTTGCACCGTTGTCTCGTATATCCAGTTCTCGTTATCCACAAACTGAACGGAGTTATCCGGCGCCTTATGGTTGTAACCGGCTTGCTCCTTTTCCTTATCTTCCTGTAGTGCATTGCCGTTTTCGTCTAACAGCTCATTTGCTTGTCCGCTGAGCACCAGGAACTTGGAGCCATCGTTCTTCGCCGGAGCCAGATACGCGCGGTAAACATTATTTTCATCCTGATTCCACATGAAGCGTATATTGGCTTCTGCTTGGATCTCTCCGTTCCCATCCACATGGTTGTCGTCGCCTCCGCGGTGGTCGGATTGAATAAGCGTGTCGGAAATACACGGGCTATAGTCATTGGCTACCACGCATTTCACGTTGGTGCTATTACCGACGTGCGCCATCCAGTAGTGGGTATAGTCGCTGTGAGTCTTGGAGTACTCCGAATAGGTCATCATGTGATCCGTCGCGCGGTAGTTGTCCCATTTGTTGTTCGCTGCGTCCGTACGGATATAGTAATTACCCGTATAGGACTCGGCACTCGCGACACTCAAACCGCCGGAACCGTCCATGACCAGATTGAAATTATATACGCCCGTCGCCGAAAGGGCGCTTGCTATACTACCCGTAATCTTATTGGTTGCACTACCCGGCGTCGGATATTCCGACCAAGTGATGGTTCCATCGGAAGCAACGGTCGATTTCTGGATGTATAGTCTTGGGTTCTTGTCGTGGCGCACGAAGAAGGACACGGTATCTCTGCCGCCCGCTGCCTTGCTCACTATCGCCGACGGCTTGCCGCCCTTACTTGCTGCCGTGCGTGTATCATCCGTATAAACCAACCGGTAGTCCCCATCCGCAATCGGATACTCTATCGCTATACGTAAGTCGTGTCCACTGCTTTCTGATTTAGCGTATGTTAAGTGGAATGTATAATTACCCGAAGCAGTAGTTTGTAAGGTGCATTTTCCGGGATAATTAGTGAACGCCCACGGCGTAGATTGACCATGATTGCTGAAATTCATGGTACCTGTATTTCCGTAATACACATCACCGTTGACATTGCCATCTCGCTTGACACAGAACTTGTAGATATGGTCCGCTTCCAGATCTGTAGTGATTTCCATTGGCATCCTTTTATCTTCGGATTGAAAATCAATAGTCTTGATTAAGGTACTACCATCGTCTTTGTATATCTCCAATGCGTATCCTGTTCTTGCTCCCAGATAGTTAACCCAGTAACCCTGATTATAATACTTTGCAGTCTTTCCACTTACATTCTTTTCATTAGGATTGTACTCTGTCTTATCAGCGGGTATAAACAAAGGTGTTCCTTTTTTGTAGTCCCCGCGTCTTACCAATTCGGTTTTTTCAAACCACTCATAATTATCTTGGCGATTTGCATTAAACACAATATGCGTCCAATCGGCGCAACCAATCGCGCCTGCATCAAAGTACCATATATCGGTTCCTTCAATCTGTGTAAGTGAACCACGTTTTTCGTCGTAGTGAGGCTTCGTTCCATCGAATATCTTTTCCTTCTGAGAACCGGAACCATAAGTTGTGTTATCCCAATACTTATCAGAAGTGTAGAAATAAACGTGTACACCGCTCCAACCTAATGTGTTCTTGAAATAAATATAGTCAATCTTTGTATATTTAGCCGTCAGCTTACCGCCGTCGTAGGAGGCTTTGAATTGGTTAGCTCTTGTCCCCACACTTGACTCAAGCGTTATTCCGTCGCCGGCTTCCCATTCGCTGAAACTATAGCCGAAAATATCGTCCGGGGCTTCCACAGCCGTCCATTCCAACGGCTTTCCGCTCATCGACACGGACGGGGCAATCACCTCATCCCCGCATTTGTACTCCACGGTGATGGTATGAGGACCTGCCACTTGGAACGTACCCGTCTGCACACTCAGCAATTCGTCACTGTCAGAGTGCGGGCTGCCTGCGCCTGTGTAGAGCTTGGCTTCCACCTTGTAACTGCCCGGATTTTCCGGTGCGGTAAAGGTCGCAACATTCCCGCTCCCGCCATTAGCGAAACTCGGCTGATGATCGGTCTCATTGCCGTTGGGGCGCAACAACCGCCAGCACACATGCGTGCTTCCCGTCGGAGTGGGGGATATATTCGCTGTCACAGTCACGGTAGTAGATGGATTGACAATATCGTTATCAAACGTCACACTCGTCACCTCCGCTTTCGCATAATGCGCATAGAGTGTCACGGTTCCTCCATCTTGATCTTTATCCCAATTCCGAGCACTCGTTCCATTTGCATTGTAGTACATGGTACCGCCGCCGTTAGGCTCCGAGTAGAAACCCATGAACGCCCAACCGTTTCGGGCGGAAGGCATGGTGCCGGTCAGAGTGGGCATCGCCGAGTCATACGTACCCGTCAGCGAACCGGCATTGCTGATACTTCCGTTGGATTCCCATCCGCCTGAAGTGTTCTGGTAATCTAAAGTCAGTGTGCTTTGCTTCGGTATAAACTTAACATATACATTAGCTGCAGCGGTCAGCGAGGCAACCGTATAGGTGGTGTTAGTACCGTTGCTGAGCGAAGCAGTACAACCCGCATCGCTATACCATCCTTCAATCTTATATCCGGTTGCCGGAGTGGCAGTAAAAGTGACGCGATTTCCGTAGTTATACGAATTACCAGAGGTTAATCCGGTACTACTAATAGTAGCACTCACGGTGCTTGTTCCGTAAGTCCCCTTCGGCGCAAATGTCACCGCAAACCGCTTACGCTTGAAGAATGCATAATAGGTGGTATTTGCAGTAATATGATATTCGTATGTATTCCCACTTTGTGTAGGTGTGCTTCCTGTTCCCCATCCGGCAAACTCATAGGCATCATCAGTAACGGAGTTGAGAGTCATTGTAACAAGACCAGTGACAATATTGTTGTTATATGTAGCTTGACTTCCGGATGTAGTTGCGCTTGCCGCTTCATCTCCTGTACGAGAACCATTTGGCGTTAAATCGGAATGTTTGTCTCCGTTCCTCTTGATTTTGGTACCTTGTAGTGTTATTGACCCTGGCCAAGGTCCAGAAGTAATTGTAGTGGGATAAGAAGAACCTCCATCCTCACTTTTCTTTACTTTTAAGTATGCGGAATATTCAGGTAGAGTATTTTCGCACCAGTTACCATCGTCGGCTTTTTTCTCTATAGTGAGTGTGTGCCCCGATGAAGTGATATAATATGTATTATATCCTAAATTCTCTTGACTCGTTCCAGCATAGTGGTCGTTGCAATTACTTGTCAACCAACCCCAGCGTGCATCCCATCCTTCGTCGGATTCTTTTTTCCATGCATAATCTCCACCGGTGGCATCAGCGATACCCCATACATATCCGGAAAGTTCAGTCCCTCTATTTTCATTAGCTTTGCAAAACCAAAGGTTAGTGTTGGGTATTTGAGTAAAAGCAAAACCTTGTGTGGCTTTATCAGTATCTCCATTACCATTTTTGTAGTACATAAGCATCATCACTTTGCTCCAACCATCGGAATTGTTGTAGTACAAATAAGGACAATTAAAAGTCCACCCCCATGCCTCAACGCTGCCAAGCGTCAGCATGGCACTCAGGCATACCATTATATTTCGTAAACTTCTCATGTTTCTCATGTTTTTCATTATTCGCAATGTTTTGTATGTTTTTCCTCTTGGTGTTTTTCTTCTTTTCCCCGGCATCGGATGCCGGTTCCTTATTCTTCTTTTTAATTACCTGTCACCAATCCCTTTCCTCCTCTTTATCGCTCTCCATCCAACCATCATCATTGCTAAAACTCCCATGATCCACGGCTCACCGACGGGAGAAGGACCCTTTGGACCTTCAGGACCGTTAATAAACCCGTTCCTCATTGCCCCGGGTCTCTTTTTCTGCTCCGCTGGGGCGGTGGCGCTTGCCGCCGGTGAACTCGCTGACGGCGCGGCACTGCTGAACGGCATATACACCTTTCCCTCGTACCGCGAGACGGGCGGCACGATCTGCTGGCTCCGGAAGGCGGGAGCCGGAAACTGGACAGATGAGTTATCTTGCCACTGACGAATAGGGGGGGCGCTATCAGCACCCGCTTCGCGGACGGTTAGGGCAAACAGAAGTACTATGAGGATTTGTGTCCGTCTCATGGTGTGTTAGTCGTGATTAAGTTTATAGGGTTGCGTGTATTGGAGTACACATTATGTGTAATTCGCCTGCAAAGATAGTGCTTTTTTTTGAAATATGCAAATAAAAATAGAGAAAAAAGAAAAATCCCCGCAAATTTTATATTTGTGGGGAGAGCGGAGGCACCAACTTGCAAGATCGTGCTCCTTTGGAGCTAAGAAGTTGCCCGTTTATTTAGCAGAGCGGTATAAACCATTGCACACTTGTTGCCGAACGCGAAGTGACCCCGCTGGGGCTCAAACCCAGAACCTTCAGAACCGGAATCTGACACTCTATTCAATTGAGCTACGGGGCCGTTCTTTCAATCTCTTCTTCCTCCTAAAAAGATCAGTATGTAGTATATGAGCGTAGCGAGGGAGGAAAGGGCTGCTACGACATATGTGTAGGCTGCGGCGTGCAGGGCATCGGACGCCATGGGAGTGGTCTCGCTGTCGGTGATACCCGCTTCGCGGAGCCAGTCAACCGCGCGCTGCGAGGCGTTGACCTCAACCGGCAGGGTGATGAAGGAGAACAGCGTCGTCGTCGCGAACAGGGCGATACCCACCATCATCAGTTGCGGGAAGGTCTGGAGCGTCAGCATGCCGATCAGCAGGATCCACGTCATCCACCGGCTGGAGAAGGACACTACCGGCACCAGAGCCGACCGCATCTTCAGCGGTGCGTACTCATGCGCGTGCTGCACGGCGTGACCGCACTCGTGCGCCGCAACCGCTGCCGCGGATATATTGGCGCCCTCATATACCTCGCGCGAGAGGTTGACGGTCTTGTTCGCCGGGTTGTAATGGTCCGTCAGTGTGCCGGAGACGCAGGTGATCTGCACATCGTAAATGCCGTTGTCGTGCAGCATTTTCTCCGCCACCTCCTTGCCCGTCATGCGCAACGGAACCTCGCTGTACCGCTTGAACTTGCGCTCTAACGATGCAGAGACCGCCCAGCTGATCAGGGCGATGCCCAGGAAGAGAATCCAATATATTGTGGTCGTTGTCATTGTTGTGCTATCATTGTCAGTCTGCGGCATATCTTGCACTCTCCATAAACGTAGAGGGAGAAATGCGCCATGTTAAAATTCGAGTACTTCCTCGTCGTCACCAGGTGGTGTACCGCTTTGTCGTCTATCCGCGCCACTCTGCCGCATCGGGTGCAGATGATCTGCATGACGCAGTCCTTGTCGGTCTGCAGCTCGTACTCGGTGGCTATCTGGCCGCGCTGCCGGTTCGTGCCCCGCAGAATGCCTGCGTCCACAAACAGCCGTAGCGAGTTATATACCGTCCCGACGGAGATCCTGTCCGCCTCGCACGCCTTCACTAATTGGTCTGCCGTGAACGGCTTTTTGAGGATGCACACCTGCCTCAGTACCATGTTGCGTACCTTGGACGGCCGCATCTCTTTCGACCGGATGTAGGCGCGCAGTTTGGCGTCCGCCGCCTGGTATGTGTTTTCTGTCACCTCCGCCTTTGTCATACCCCGAACGGTTTATATCTCCTTGATGTACGCGCGGTGGCGTTTGTGTACCTTGTGGTCGAACTGGGTGAAGTTCGCTATGTTCTTGGTGTTCGTCTCCAGGATGTTGGTCGTCTCCAGTATCTGGATGCCGTACTCGTTGATGACGGGTATCTGGTCCTGGAAGAAGAGGGCGTTGATGCCCTTGTCCTGATAGTCGGGGCGCACGGCGATGAGCAGGAAACTGAAAGAGTGCATCTGCTTCGCCTTGAGTGCCTTGATGAGGTGGTACCAGCCGAAGGGGAACAGCTTGCCGCCGCACTTGCGCAAGGCGTCCGATATGTCCGGCATGCCCAGACCCACACCCACGATGTCGTTCTGCTCGTTCACCACGAGGGTCACGAAATCGAAATTGAGGATCGGGAAATACATGTTCTTGTAGTAGTTCTTCTGGGCTACCGTCATCGGCTGGAAGTTATAGAGCTTCTGGTATGCCTCGTCGATGACGTCCATGTACTGGATCCCGAACCGACGCACCAGTTCGCGGGAGTTCTTGACCTTCACTACGTGTACGTGCGAGCGTTCCTTAACTATATTGGCAATCCGCTCCAGCCGCTCGGGGCATGCTTTAGGCGGATAGACCTGTATCTCTATCCAGTCAGCCTCCTTGCGCAGACCGTATGCGTCTATGTGGCGCACGTAGTACGGGTAGTTGTACAGAGACGCCATCACCGCCGGGTAGTCATAACCTTCCAGAAGCAGTCCCTCATGGTCAAAATCAGTGAACCCGACCGGACCGTTGAGCGCGTCCATGCCGCGTTCCTTGCCCCATGCGGCTACCGTGTCGAGCAACGCCTTGCTCACCTCCGGGTCGTCCACGAAATCGAACCATCCGAAACGTACGTGCCTGAATCCCCATTTCTCGTTCGCGCGGCGGTTGATGATGCCGGCGATGCGACCGACGGGTGCACCGTCGCGGTACGCCATCCACAGCCGGTACTCGCACACCTCGAGCGCGGGGTTCTTCTCCGGCTCAAAGCAGTTCATCTCGTCAAAGAACAAAGGCGGGCAGTAGTACGGGCAGTCGCGATACAGATCGTTGGCGAACTGTATGAACCGCCGTAACTCACGTTTCGTCCCTATTTCTCGGATTTCCAATGCCATTTGTGGAGCATAGGGGAGTCGGACCCCTGACCTCAACATTGCGAACGTTGCGCTCTACCAACTGAGCTAATACCCCTCGCGTTCGGCAACAAGTGTGCGATTGTCCATACCGCTTCGCTAAATGGACGGGCAACTTGTGCCTCCGCTCTTCGGTCTGCAAACAGCCTACGGCTTGGTTTACATCCCGAGGTCATTTAATGTACTCCGCAAATTGCGGCGCCTTAAATTTGTGGAGCTAGCGGGAGTCGAACCCGCGTCCAAACAAGGAACACTTGTGCTTTCTACACGCTTATCCCGGCCTCGGTTTTCGTCCGGCGGCAAGACCCAGGCCACCAACCACCGGCTTAGCTGCTAAGGTTTCGGGACCGTATCGCAGCCTGCGATCCCTATTCCGTGTATTTCTGCGCCACTATACCCATTCAGCCCACAGACACGGCTTGGAGTGACGTCCCGTTCAGATGCCTTGCACCCGAATAAGCCAATCTACTATTCTTCGATTAGGCAGCGAGAGCATAAGAAGTGTTGCCAGTTATGTTTTGAAGCGAGATTTACGAGCGTTGCCTCATTGCTCGGCGTGCTTACACAACCGTTCTACCTGCTGTCAAAACCAGATAGCCCCGCGCGTCAGTTTGGCTCGCTTGCCTCACTTTACGCGAAAAAGTGCACAAAATTACTGCTTTTTTTTCAATTACGCAAATTTTTAGCAAAAAAACTTGCACAGGTCATTTATTTTTTGTACTTTTGCACCCGATTTGGCTTCAAAGGCGTTTGAAGCAATAGATTTAGGAAACTAAATTTTAAAGATTATGTACATATTTCTTACAATCCTGATTGTTATCGCTGCTATCCTGCTGACGCTCCTTGTTTTGGTGCAGAACAGCAAAGGCGGCGGGCTGGCAGCCGGATTTGCGAGCGGCAACCAAGTAATGGGTGCCCCAAAGACGGCTGACTTCCTGGAGAAAGCAACGTGGACCATCATCGCGCTCATCGCACTGTTCTCCATCGTTGCAGTCGGTTTCAGCAAAGGTCAGTCGGAGACTGCCGATGACCAGCCTGCTGTACATGTGGAGCAGACGGCTCCCGCAGCAGAACTGCCGACCGAGAGCGCTGAGTAATTCTCTCACGCTTACTAACACAAAAAAATACGGCTCATTCCCGAGCCGTATTTTTTGTATCTATAAGCCTTCCGATTAACGGATGCGGACACCCGTTACGTTGAAGGTCTTGCCGCCCTTCTCGATGAGGAGCATGCCGTTCTCCAGACGCTTAACCGCCTTGGCAGCCGCGTCAATGTCGTTGAGGCCCTGTTCCGGATCCGGCTCAACGGGTATGAGCTCGAAGGTAACGGTAACGACTACCGCTTTTGCCGGCATCGTGAAGGAGTAAACGCCATTCTCGGGCATCAGACCCTCGCCGTTGACCAGTACTTCGTCCACGCGGTATCCCTCGTCGGGTTCGATGGTCAGTACGATACGCTCGTCGGCTCTCGACTCGCTAACCGGTGCGCTTGCGGTACCGTGATCACCGGCATTAACGGTGATGGTATAGATCTCCGGCTGCGGCACAATCTCGCCGTCCTCAACGAAGGTGGCGGAAACGGTTACGTTGGCAGCAGGCATCGTGAAGGAATATTCGCCCTCAACAGCCTCGACTACATTGTCCTTCTCGCCGTCGTTGTACTTCACAGCCTCTACTTTGTAACCCACTGCCGGTTCAATGGTCAGCGTGATTACTTCGCCTGCCTCCGCAGTAGCATGGCTTGCGCCCACTTCGCCGTTTGCAATATCCTCAGCGATGGTGATGGTATAGTTCTGCGGCGCCGGAGCCTCCGGTAACGTAACGGCAGCAATTTCCTCGTTGATCATGATCTGCTTGATAACGATGGTCTTCTTCTCTTCAAGACAACGGATGCGGATATAAACATCCTGCTCGGCAATGTACTCCTCGGTCTTGATGCTGTCGGTATGGATATTAGCGGCATCAGCGGTGATGGTGTCATTCTCGCCGTTCACCTCAATAACGAACGGAGCTGCTACATTACCGAAACGCAGCTTGGCGGTAGAACCGGCTTGGAGATTGAAGCCTACATAAGCGCCTTTTTTCTTGAGTTTGAGACCTAAGAACGGATAGTTGCGGTTGGTTTTGCCTTCTGCATCGTCAAGCGAGTCGAGCTGGTCAATATTGGCGAACTCATAGCCGCGTGCGGTGAGGATGCTGTCAATGTTGGCTTTCTTGCCGTTGTCGAGTACGAGTTGCTCGATGTTGAGCGACAGAGCATAAGCCTTCACGAACTTGCCATAAAGAACCATGTCTGCATTGACAGTTGCGCTCAGGTCAGCCTGGGAAGTCAGCTCTGCATCGGTGTACCAGCCTTGGAACTCAGCCAGCGGCTTAACCTCATACTCGCCATGCTTGGTGGACGTCTCGCCTTGGGCTACCACCTCGGTGCCGAGAACCGTCTCGCCGTCCTTGTAAGTGATGGTAACGGTTGCGGGCTTAACGGCGGTGATGGTGTAGGTTTGCTCGCCTACAGTTTGTTGAGCCTGCCATTTGCCATCGGGGTTCAGTGCAGCTACTACATCGATGTCCTTGCTCTTGGTGGAAGGTGTCTCTTCGCCTACATAATAGGTGCTTGTTTGAACGGTGAAGGTAACGGTCGGAGCTTCTACATAGGAAGCGGGGTCTGCAAACTCACCGTTATTAAGCAATGTTGACATCTCCGTTTCGCCCAGTGCCACGCCGTTGACAGCCGCGCCGGTAAGGGTCTCTACCACATGGTCAATTTCCTTGGTTACGCATGCCTCGTTGAGAACGTAGGAGAAACCGCTGATTTTGTAATCGAAATAACTGCCGTTGTCGTCAGCAGAAGAGAAACGGATGTAGTATTTGCCTCCATCCTCAAGAATATCTGCCTCTGTGAAAGCGATAGCATCGCTGTTGCCGTTCTTCATGGCTACTTTGCGAGCCTCGTCGCGCGCTGTACCGTTGCTGCCCCAGATGGTAGCGAAACGTCCGGTGTTGGAACTTGTGCCGCGGAGATACAGATTACCGTTTGCCGAAGCGCAAGGAACCTCTACATCAATGTACAGCACTTTGTTCAGCTTTTGTGCATCGCCACTCAAACCTGTTTTCTCATACGTGAGAGATTCCTCTGTAAATGTCAAATCTTCCAACGCATAAGTGGTGGTTGCTGTTGGATACGCTGCCCACAAGCTGAAGCTTGCCAGAAGGGCAGCGGCTAATGTGAAAAATTTCTTCATTGTTTTAGAATTTAGTTAAACAAAAGATTGGTTTATAATAGCGTTTTGCTATGCATAGTTATCAATTCAGGTGCAAAGATACAGCTTTTCGCGCATATGTGCAAGAAAAAAAGGAGAAAAAGCAAATTTTCCCCCTTTTGTGTCAAAATGTTGCGTGTCCGTTCAGACTTCAATGATGCCGGTCTCACGCCATGAAGCAACCGTGCTTTCCACATCGCTCATCGCCTGCGAGGGCGGGACCTCATACTCGTCGCAGAGCGCCTTGCAGAGCGCTGTGGCGTCGAACGAACCGCGTGTGCGGGTCTGCTCCTCCGCCTGCTGCCAGAGGAAACCGGCGGTCTCGTTGAGGGTGATCATCTTGTTGAAATTGATGAGCTCCATCGACTCGCCAACCAAGATGTACTCGTTGCCTAACTTGCGGAGTCTGAATCCTTCAATCGTTTTCATACGCACTTACGATAGATTTTAAGAAGCCATTTGCGGCAAGGCTTCATGTGGTACCATAGTCTCCCGCGGGAGAGGCATTTGTGCTTGCCGTCTGGGCGTTCGATGGCGATGACGCGGCCGATGATGTCTTTGCGGGAGCAGACCTCCTCGCCCTCCAGATTGCCGTCACCCATGAGGATATAAGCCTCCTCGCCGTTCTCGTCCCGCTCGATGCGCCCCAGCCGGTGGAGCACATAGACCGTCTGACCGCTCGGAGCAATGGCGTGCGCCAGAATAATGTCTCCGGTCCGCGGCGAACGGTGGAGCGGCGCAAGAACAACGCTGTCCACTCCGCCCTCGATAAACGGGCGCATACTATTTCCGGAAGGCGTAAAACGCACCTCTTTCTCCTCCTCCAACAGTCGTGCCAGTTCGGGAATCAATATGTCGTTTGCTACTTTCATTCGGGGAAATACGGGAAACAATTACAGTCCGAAGTGGAGTACTCAATCTGGCTTATCGCGATTTCTGTATCGTCCGTATGGACGATCCTGACCATGTTGTTGTTCTTGGGAACAAGGACTTTTACATACCATGATCTTGAGTCGCTTAAGCGGGAAGCCGGCAATTTTGTCCAGGAACTGCCGTTGTCGGTGGAGATATACACCTCTATGTGATATTCATCCAAAGGAGCAGTGCGCGAGTAGTAAATCTTCATCTCCGTCAGGTTCTCAATGGCAGGGGAGATAGTGACGCAGTCGTCCTTTTCTTTCATGTAGAGAGTTATTTTGCTACCTCCGTAGCTGGCAAAAACCGCACCGCTTCCGGTGCAGGTATAGACGGTGTCGGAATTTATGGTGCAGGACGTGTTTCCTTCTCCGAAATAACGTCCCGTGGTTGAAGAGAAATTATGTACGATAGTTGCAGCACAACAAGCCGGTGTGAATACCGACAACAGCACTAATACCGCGGTTGAGAATATGTTGCGCCCCATATACTGACGAGAGTACTTGTTCAAATCGGCTGCAAAGGTACAAACTTTTTTTGACATACGCAAATGTTTCCGTGTTTTTTTGCGAAAATACAGGTCTTGCATGTTTTTTTTGTATGTTTTGCAACATAAAATGTGCGAAATTTTAAGAAACGGCTGTCCATAGTTATTGTACGCGCGAGAAAAGTGCGGAAATATTTGCACGGTTAAAATAAAAATATTAATTTTGTGCACGATTTTAGGCTGTGTATGCCAAATAAGCCTGTCAAAATCTTAAAAATCGTACAATTTGCAAAGCAGACTTGGCAAAAGCACAGGAAAGAATAAAGAATAAACAGATACAAAATAAGATGTCACAACAGGAAGCAATAAAACTCTTTGACCAGTCGAGAATTCGCACGGTATGGGATGACGAGCAAGAGAAATGGTTCTTTTCGGTGGTGGATGTGATTGCTGTATTGACGGAGAGTGCTAATCCTCGTACTTATTGGAAAGTACTGAAAAATAGGCTTGCTAAGGAAGGAAACGAGTCGGTTACAAATTGTAACCAACTGAAATTGCAAGCTGCGGATGGTAAGAAATATCTTACAGATGTAGCTGATACAGAGCAGATTTTGCGCCTCATACAGTCGATACCGAGCAAGAAAGCAGAACCGTTTAAGTTGTGGCTCGCTCGAGTAGGACAAGAGCGTTTGAACCAACTGCAAGATCCGGAACTGAGTATTCAGCAGGCTTTGCGGGATTACAAACGTCTCGGGTATTCGGATAATTGGATTAACCAACGCCTCAAGAGCATTGAGATTCGCAAAGACTTGACAGATCAATGGGACCGGCACGGAGTACAAGAAGGACAAGAGTACGCAACGCTGACGGATATCATCTATCAAGCATGGTCAGGAAAAACTGCACGGCAGTATAAGAAGTTCAAAGGGCTGAAGAAAGAGAATCTGCGTGACAACATGACGAATGAGGAATTAGTGTTGAATATGTTAGCAGAGTTGTCGGCAACCAGTATCACGAAAGCGCGTGACCCCAAGACGTTAGATGAAAATAAGCAATGTGCGGCAGAAGGAGGAGAAGTGGCAAGAGTAGCACGAGAAGAATTAGAAGCTAAAACCGGAAGAGAAGTCGTAAGTCCGCTGAGCGCAAAAAAGTTCTTTGAAGGACAAGAGCCGAGACTGGGGTTGGATGACAAAGAAAAGTAAATTTGGGGTTCACGAAGGGACTGAGGGAATAAAAACGGCGAATTATGCGAATTAAACGAATTTGCCAAATATAATAAACAATACAAGGACAAAAAGACAGGAAAGATATGAAAAAGAGTAATAAAAAAATACAGGCGGGAGGGCAATTGAGTCCGAGTTGCCTCTTACTTGTCTCTTACTTTCCTCTTACTTGTCGCTGATGCGTAGGTGCGTAAAATGGATAAATATAATTTGCCCGGGAGGGTGAAAAGGAATATAGGTATGAAAAATATTGGTATGAAGAATATTGGTATGAAAAAGAATATTAATGAGCAAAGAGAAGGGATTTGGGGCGAGAGTCTCAAGAGTCTCAAAAGTCTCATGCAAATTTTTGCAGAAAGTGCAAATAGTGCAAATAGTGCAAAGCAGATTTTTGCCATTTTTGCCACTTTTGCCACTTTTGCCATGCAAATTTTTGGCAATTTGGTCAAGTTGGTCAAGTTGGTCATGCAAATTTTTGCAAAAGGCGAGTATAGTGCGGTTAGGGCGATGTCAGTACAACAACCAACGAATATCCAACGTATCTCGAACTTATCTCTAACGGTTAGACCTACTTACAACCGATTTACTACTAATTCGGTTCTCTCTCGTTTGTGTCTCGTCAGTCTGATTTTGATTAGTTTGGGTGTTGGAGATGCTTGGGGAGAGACTTGTTATCTGTTTCAGCATTTAGACGAAGAAAACGTAAAGACCAAAAACGGGAATACAGCTATTTATACAACACCAGATCTTGGCAATGTGGATGGAATAGACACCATTCGATTTGAGTATAAAATGAATTCTGATTGGGCAAAAAAAATGAAAGTTCGGTATTCTACGGATGGAATTAATTTTGCTGATTTTTCTGGTTCGGATAAAAAGTCAATGGATAATAAATGGAGAGGAAGAACTGGTGATTTTGGAAATAAAAATGAAGATGTTTATGTATTAGTTCCAGAATCTTTAAGAACTTCTATAAAGAAAGTACAATTTGCCGTTTATGAAGGTTCTATAGGGGAATATACTTACTATGTGCGGCGTGTACAAATTAGCAGATGCCCGACTATAAAGATTAATAATGCAGCCTCTCAATCTTCTACTTTTTCACAAACAGCAGTTGGTGATAGTAAGAATCTAACTTTTACTATTTCTACATGGAATATAAACACAACCCCAATTGTAACAAGAACAACAGGCTCAACATTTTTTTCTGCTGAATTATCATCACCGACTGATGATTGCCCAAAGACTCGTACACTTACGATTACTTATAGCCCGACAAGCGAAGCTTATGCAGATCATGATCCAGCTAACCATTCAGCTAGTTTTACTATATCGGCTGGTGGGAAGACCGCTACTTTGAATGTTACAGGTACAGCGCGTGAAATTGCAGATGTGATATATACATGGCATAGAAGTGCTCCTTATTACGTGGGTGAAGTTATTGACTTGAGCGAAGTATGGACAAGTTCCAATGTGGAAGAAACTCCAGTGTATTCGATCACAAGTTTTACTGATCCAACGGGTACAAATAATGGAGGAGCTAAAGCGCCCAAAATAGAAGATGGACATTATTTGCATCTAAATCAAGCTTGTGATGTTACCTTAGCAGTTCATCAAGATGCCATGACAGGATATGCGGAGGGTAACGACACGAAAACTATAACTGTCAATAAAAATACTCCTACCTTTACCTGGAATACATCGGCGAATTATTACTATAATACTACCATATCGCCCTTTGTAACTAAAACAAGCGGTGGATCATATAGCGTTACAAGTAATAACGAACAAGTGGCATCCACTTCCGGGGATAATGTTATTATTTATAACAAGCCAGGAACAGCAATTATTCGCGTTCTTCATCCGGAGACTTACTATTGGAATGAGTACGATCATTCGGAGAGTATTACGCCGGGGTGGAAAACTGATACAGTGTCATTTAGTTTAACGAATGATAATCATAATATGTATGAACCAGTTTCTGCTTTTTCTACTGATGCTAAATGGGAGGATAGTCAAGTTGGTTATACTTTCGGAAATTCAGATATCTCTAAAAAGAAGGCTAACTATGCGATAATTCGTTTCACAGGTATTCCGGATTCTCTGTTCTTTGATAAAACTCTTGATAAAGTAGTAGTTCTTCCTCAAGATAGAGATTGTTATGTATATGAGAGTGCCGATGGAACGGATTGGACAGTCGCATGGTTTAATAACGCAGAAGAAGCTGAAACGAATGGGAATAAAGTGAAGTTACTTTCTACAACTCGCTACCTTAAATTTTATTATGATGGTACGATTTATGCACACTACAAAAATATCCGAGTAACGCGAAGGAAGCATTTCAAGACGGACAAGTCCTCGTTAAATTTTGCAACTAATCAACTGAATTCAAGTCCGGAAGCACAGACATTTAAGTTTTACCACGCAAGTGCGGGGTATATAACATCCGTTACATCCAATGATGCGCATTTTACGGTAACACCAAGTAGTGTAATTACCGGAGGTGAGATATGCGATTCGGCTGTAATTACCGTAAATTACTTGACTACTGAGGCTGGTAGTCATAGCGGAAGAATTACTATTACCGATAATATAGGCAATTCGACTTATGTAACAGTTACCGGTGTAACGCAAGATAAATTGGCAACGCATTTGGTTTATTTAGGAGAAAGCAGTTATAATGTAGATCATGCAAATATCGCAGCAACTACCTTGTTTGAGGTGCGCGATGCCAATAATGCTTTGGTAGCAAGTCCGGTGATTACTTTGAGTAGCAATGCAACGAGTGTGATTGGAACGGTAAGTGAGAATACCGCGATAGATTTCCTCTGTGGTGGGTCGGCTACCATTACGGCTTCTTATGCAGGAGATGAGACTTATGCGGCAAGTGTTTTGCCGCAGGTCATTACGGTGAATAAGATTGCTGATACTATTGTATGGAGCAACGTTGAAGAGGATGATAAGATTCACGTGTGGGCGGAGAGTGATATCCCGAGTTCGATTGCAAGTGCAAATGAGGCTATTGATTCCTACACCTCGGGCAATTCTGCGAATTTGCGCGTGAGTGGTTCGAAAGGAAGTTTTGCCCTTCGTGCTCGTCGTCCTGGAGAGGTGACATTAACTGCTCATTCGGAGGGTAGTTGTACGTATAATACAGCAGAGAATACGAAGACGATTGTAGTTGAGCCGTGTACGCACAATATTGTTTGGGAACAGGAACAGAATCTTGCCGGATTATCCACAGAAGAAGATGGAAGTATTAATCTCCGTATCACGCTAGAGGCATATGCAGTGGATTCTGCTAACCAACCAACAGGTCGAACTATTACCTATACGTTGCCGGATAATACCTCCTTTGCTAGTATTGAGAACGACAATGAATTAGTGCTTACGGGTACGGGTTCAGTTATATTAACGGCCTCTACTGCTGCCGGAGATACCATCTATGCGCAGGCTCAGGCTTCTAAATTGGTCCGTGTGCGTGAATATGGTACAGCTTGCGGTAGCGAGATCGTTGATAAAGACCAGCACGCTGTAGGATGGTACGATAATAATGACGGAAAACAATATGGTAATATCACGCCATTACCTCCTATCGATAAGATCTATGTACGTGTAGGAAAATATGCGGGTGGGGCTACTCAAACATTGTATTTCTACGGATATAATGCCTCGGGTGCAGAGACTACATTAGCAAGTTACGGAGCAGGAAATCTTTCGACAGACGGAGAAGATAAGGTGATAGAGAATATTAGCGAGGACATTTGCCGTATTAAGATTAAAGCAGGTGGTACAATCAGTAAATGGTATAGCGATCTTCGTATCACTCAAAAAAGTTATCTGCGGACGAACAAAGCAAGTATTTCTAATGATCACGTGTTTGTGTATGATAGTATCCGCGATACGATACGTGTATCTTATTCGGATAAGCCGTTGCTGCAATACCGATATACTGGCTCGCATCTAAGTCTTTCTCCGACAAGCACTGTCCGTAATGATTGCGGTGACTATGGATATTATGATTTTGTGCTTAGTGGAACATACACGCGTATGGGTGACTTTAGAGACACTATCTATATCACAACTACAGCTCTTGATACATTGAGAATTCCTATTTACCATCGTGTATCTACTGGAGGTATACTTTATTTCAACGAAGCTGATGGCGAATGGGGAGAGACCACTAAATGGACTAATGATATGCTACCTCATCGCGAGAACGATGTTATTATCTCCAAGAATGTGACGATTAGCGGAGAGGTTGCTGCATATAGTGTGACTATCGCCAGCGGGGCTTCCGTAACGATACAACCGGGCGCAGGTTTGACAGTAGGAGCCGGTGGTATAAGCGGAGCTTCGACTGGGAAGTTGAAATTGGAGGCAGGAACTGAAGGTGTGACCAAGGGACAGACGGGTTATCTGCGTATTTCGCCGGATTATACGGGTGAGATGCCGGATGCAACGGTGGAGATGTTTACGATCGGTTATTATGACCGCGTAAACGCTGGTGAGAATGTGGCTGCATGGCAATATGTCGGCTCTCCTCTTGCGGCGGAAGATGTATTGGCAAGTACGGTATATACTAATAGTTGGATTTATAGTTGGCAAGAAAAAACGAATAGTTGGAAGAATAACAGAAAGACACTTCGCTTTACTCCGTTCAAAGGTTACGCGACAACACAATATTCCAACAGTGCGGGAACAAAACTGAACTATAATGGACAATTAGTAGCTCCAGGAAGATATGAAGTGCCATTGGACTATTCCGGAGCCGATTATGGAGCAAATATGGTAGCCAATAGCTTTGCTGCTCCGATAGATATCACTAAATTCACTCAGGCTGATTTTGTGAATATGGAGCGTACGATCTATATCTTCAATACAGGAACTCGTAATCAGGCGGAGTCGAAATCTGGCTCAAATGGTAGTGCCGCAGGTCAGTTCTTCGCAATCTCGATAGGTACGATTTCTGATATGAGTAAGCAGTTTGAAGATGATCCATCCTTACCGACCACTATTGCTCCAATGCAGGGATTCAGTGTGAATGCGCAGAGTAAAGGTGCTAAACTGATATTGGACTATGATCGTTTGGTTTGGAATGCCGATTATAGCGCGCATCAACCTAAGCCTTTGAGAGCACCGAAACGTAGTGAGAGTGAGGATGAGCAACCGATTACAGGCGCAATGAAGATCACGCTGAGTGCAGATGGATGGTCTGATAATGTCTATTTCTTGGAATCGGAGAAATATGATGTGGCATTTGAGGATGGCTTTGATGCACATAAGATGGAGAGCGGAACGCTGAATATATTTGCAGTAGAAGATGAGGATAAACTCGCTATTGATGCGACGAATAGTATCATCGGAACGCGTGTGGGTGTGCGTACAGGTGAGGAGACGGCTTACACGATGACGTTTAACTATATCAAGGGCGATTACGTGCTGTGGGATATTGATGCGGAGGAACAGGTGGCTATCAGCGAAGGACAGACCTATACGTTCTTTGCAGAGCCGAACAGCGAGATTACGAGCCGTTTCGTGATCATCGAGGCGGATGAGGCAGATGCTCCGAGCGTGACGACAGGCGTTGAGGATGTACAAGGGGAACAAGGTACAAAGGTGCATAAGTTTGTGAAGGATGACAAGCTGTTTATCCTGAAGAACGGCGTGCTGTATGACGCAACGGGTATGCGCGTGTCGCGTTTGGCAAATGGCTCGCAGATGAACTGAAATAATAGAAATATAATGAGCCGATAAGCGGCGATAAAATAGGTAATTAGTTTGAAAAAGGTACTTTTTGTAATAATAGGGATACTATGCGCGTTGAGTGCGGGGGCGGTGAGTTACGCTTCGCCGTACAAAGGCGCGCGGAGAGGGTATATCTATACCACCAGCGGGGTGCGTCATGCGACTACTGCTGAGGGGTTGGCGCAGACTCCGCAGATAGCGATGAGTTCGGTTTCGAGCGGGGTTAATACGGGCGGTTCTTCGCGCGGGATTGTGACCGGGCGAATGAGTACCGGCGTGGTGATGAGAACTGCGGTTCCTGTACGCGGGATCTATACCTCGGCTACGAGTGTAACAGGGGGCGTAACGACCTATAGCCATCCGCATCCCGGGAGTGTGAGGAAAGGGGGAGGAGTACTACCTCCTGGAGGTGAAAATGATGATCCTCTTATTGTATGCCCGAGTTGTAAAGATGAAAATGGTGATGGTACTTGTGATATTTGCGGATGTAGTATATATTGCTTGAACGGAGAATCGGAATGTGCCTGTGCTACCGATCCCTACGGACCGGGTTATTGCTGGTGTCCGCTGGAACTCAACTGGAGCGCGATGGTGTTTATGGCAGTAATGGCTGCCGCATATGCGGTGTGGAAGAGAAGGACGGCATGATAGACCGGCATGAGATGCCGGGACAATGGAAAAAGAGGCAGAACGGAAAAAGAGACGGCGATGGAGGAATATAGACCGGCATGAGATGCCGGGACAATGGAAAAAGAGACAGAACGGAAAAAGAGACAGCGATGGAGGAATATAGACCGGCATGAGATGCCAGGACAACGGAAAAAAGAGGCAGAACGGAAAAAGAGACAGCGATGGAGCATGAACAATGGCAATGGCAGGAACCAGGGAAACCATGGAAGGGCGTGGGTATATACCATGTGACGCTCACAGTCCCTTCCCGGATGCCCTTGTTGGGGAAGCTTGTAATACAAGGGAATGATCCTGATAAGGCAGAAATCATACGGACGGAATTGGGAGAAGCTTTAGTGAGGATGTTGTTAAATCATCCAAAGTTTTACCCGGAGGTACGCATCTTGCAGTTCTGCTTAATGCCAGACCATTTGCACGCAATCATGTATGTGACCCGACCTTCGGAGACGAGCATTCGTTCGATTGTGCGTAGTTTATGGCAAGGAGCGAAAAAAATAGGTAGAGAATACTCTTTTTCTATTGGTTCCGAATCTAATTCGGAGGTAATACACATAGCGGGGCATCCGGCATTAGATGCCGGGTCAACGGAAAAAGGGACAGCGATGGAGGAATATAGACCGGCATTAGATGCCGGGTCAACGGAAAAAGGGATAAAAGCAACGTATCCGTGTCCTATATTTACCGAGCAACCATTTGTTCGACCATTATCCCGATATGAGCAATTACAGACGATGTATAGTTATATCCGCATGAACCCGCAGCGGCTCGCTACCAAGAGATTGAAACCCGAATATTTCTACGTGCAGAGCGACATCGTGATAGCCGGACGGAAGTACTCCGGGGTAGGGAATGCGGCTCTTTTACAGGCATCGCAGTATGCACCGGTACATGTGCGACGGACCATGGTGCAGGCGGCAGAGCAAGGTCATGATCAAGCCTTACGCAATTATATGAACGGGTGTGTCCTAAAAGCCCGAAAAGGAGTGATCATGGTATCTCCGTTTATCAGTCCCCAAGAGAGAGAAATAATGGCGGTTTTGCTTCGCGAGGAACGGGCATTTATCTATATTGCCGACAATGGTTTCCGCCATTATTACAAGCCGGCGGACAGCCTCTTTGACAGCGTGGCAGAGGGGCGGGTAATGATTCTCAGCCCGTGGGAATACGATGAGAAAAAACAACAAATAACACGCGAGGAGTGTGTTGCAATGAACCAGATGGCAGAAGAGATATGCGGCGAACTATCCGTATGACATGCCGGAATGGGATTCCGGGGCAATGGAAAAAGAGGCAGCGTTGATGAGAACCTGTCTTTTTTTTAAGAAAAGGCTATACCTTGTTATTATTCATACGCGTGAAGGACGATAAATTTGCACAATTCAGAGAATTGTGTTAATTTTGTACCTGTTTTTGGGTATAAAAAAGATACAAATATGAGATATTTCTTAAAATATGTACTATCCATCATCCTTATTAGTGCCTTTTCTGTGCATGCGTGGGGTGTGGATGAAACAATTTACAATGCGTATAATCCCGATTACGTAATCCAAAATGGTGCAAGCGCTACTGATCAGCCGTTGATTATCGGAAATAACGACAACTCCCAGCTCAAAGGTGATAACTATGTGTATAAAGATGGTAATGGAGTAACTTTTACCCTTACGCTGGACGGCGGAAGTATCAGTTATGATGGAGATGATCTATATTTAGGAAATGGCTCGAAGGGAACTAATAAATCAGTTTACCTTTCCTGGAATGCACCGGACAATTTCGATATCAAGGTAACAAAAATTGTTCTTACGACACGAGTGTATTCTTCTAAAGAAGACCGCTGTACCATAGGCGCGACAGCAACGGGCAGTGATACGCAAGTCAATAATGTTGTTGGACAGAACTCTCCTGTAACTGCAGAAAATACGGCCTCCGGGTTTGCTTCCAACTTACTGATTAGTTATTATTATACGAATAGCGATTCATGGCTGATAGGTAGCCGTCAAACCTACATCTCCGGAATAGAGGTATCTTATCAGTTGACCTATCAAGCTAAAGTGTTCGGATTTAGCGCTGTGGCGGAGGCGGACGGTACCGGTTACGGTACGGCGGGTGCATCTGTATCCGAAAACGTGATCTACGGCAGTACGCCGACGCAAACGAGCGCTACTACAACCGCTACTTACACAGCTACCGTCCATGACGGCAATCTGTACCGGTTCGTAGGATGGTACCGCGAAGCAGAGCATGCTAACCAAGTGACTACCGTTAACCCTTATGAGGTCACTATGGACAATACAACCGCCGGTAGTTTGTTCAAACGGACACTGTATGCCAAGTTCGCACAAAAAGGAACGCCTATCGTAATATGCAATATCGCGGATGACTATGATATAGGTCATGCCGAGATTGATTTGGCGGAACTCTGGACACGCGAGGGCAACGGAGCGGTTACGTATAGTATCGTGGAAAACTCGTTTGTACCCTCCGGCACAAATAATGAAGGTGCTGTAGCCCCTGCGCTGCGGGACGGGCGTTACCTCTCTTTCGGTCAAGCCGGTACATTACGCCTCCGGATGGATATAGCTGCCGACGGCAGCACTTTCCTGGCTCGCACGGAGACCAAGGATATAACGATTAACAAACTTACTCCCGTCTTTACGTGGGACGGCGATGCGGAGGTGAACGATGAGTTCGAGTACCTGTTCAACTCCGTACACAAGGAGATATTCCATACATCGAGCGGCAATGAAGTGCCATACACCCTAACCTCCGACAGTGTTTATACGGCTAATATGCTGGATGATACATTGTATGTATATAACGTAGATGAGATAGCGCATATCACCGCGAGCCAGCCGGAGACCTATAAATGGAACGCGCATGAGAAGGTCTATACCATCCGTCCGCAGAACGCGAACAACCATGTGCCCTTCACGGTGGATAATGATAACAAAGGGGTCTTTGTAACCGCAGCAGAAGATCATGCGGTTTGGAATAACGCCAACGGCTATAAGATGGGTGATGACAAATGGATATTGAACAACGCTCCGTACTCGTATGTCATCTTTGCGTTTGAGGGAATACCGGACAAACTGAATTTCAGAGCCACTTGCGACAAATCAGGTATTACAGACTATATAGGGTCATACCCAGTAGCGAATAATTATTTCTTTGACGTCTATGAGAGTGCCGACGGTACATGGGAGGATACGCCGATATGGAGCAACCCCAACCGTGAAAAAGATTATTCGGAGGTAGGCGAACAAAACTACAGCGTTCAACTCTCCGCTACAACCCGGTACGTCAAACTATGCTACCACGGTACCTGCTACGGTCACTACCGGAATATCAATATCACCGAGGCGCATAGGTTCGAGACCGATCCCGCCTCTGTTTTGGATTTCGGTAAGCAGGGTCAGAACTACGGTCAGCAAGTCATGACCGTCAATTTTGACCATGCGAACGCCGGCCGTGTGACTACAGCGGCGATCACCGGAGCGGATGCCGACAAGTTTACCGTCATGCCGGAAGAGATTGTCGGCACGGGACATGATCTCGCCGCTTCTACTACGCTCCGCGTGACATTCGATAACCTGCGAACCAACCGTAACGCAGTTCGCGGAGAGACAGAGCCCTACAACGCCCAGATGGTGATCACGGACAATCAGAGCCATGTAACGACCGTCAATCTGGTAGGTTACCGTCACGGTCAGAGTTATCCGCAGTTTACGTTCAATCCGAACCATGTGCCCTACTATTTCGGCACGACAATCCATGTGCCGGTTGCGTCCACCAATGAGCAATCACCGCTCACTATCACCAGTAGCGACCCTTCCATAGCCGAGGTGGTGAACGGCACGCTGGTAATCAAGCATATAGGATCGGAAGTGGCTATCACGGTCAGTCAGGAGGGGCAAGGCGATTTCCGCGCGCATACAGAGACTTTCCGCTTCACCCCTCGCGAGGAACCACCGCTGAAGGTACCGTTCATGATGTCAAAGACCATCTACGACAACTCCGAGATGGTGGTAGTCAAGGGTAAGGACTGCGACTGGACACATGACGGCTATATCCGCTCCGGCTGGAGCGATTGGCAAGCTACAGCCTCCGGACGGTACTGGGATGACCGAAAGGTGTTTGTAGTCGCATTCAGCCATACGCCGGATAAATTGTCGTTTACCGCTAAGAATACCTATTGTTCCATTAGGTGTCGCTGGAAAGTGGAGCAATCGCCGGACGGCGTGAACTGGAGCCAAGTGTTCTATAAAGAGAAATCATGCAAAGAAGATGTTTTCTTCTCTGATATCCAGTTGGATCCGACGACCCAGTTCCTGCGGTTCCAGTACGGCGGTAACTACACCGGCTATTTCAAGGATATCAATGTGACCTCTCTTGACGGTATCAAGTATATGCTCACGAACGACGGCAAATATCTGAGCCGAGGTTCGGATTACGGCACCCGCGCCATAGTAGATGAGTTCGGTCTGCCGGTACGCGTGACGCGTTACACGGCGGACAATACCAATTATCAGACCCAGGTGCAGTTCATGGACAGCCGTCAGTTCCTTTACGAGGCAGGCGGTGACAATGTGTTTACCGATAATGCAGTAGCCGGAAGCCAGGAAATACAATGGGAACAGATTCTGAATGGGGACAAAGTGGCCGTCCGGAGCGTGAATACGGGTCGTGGCAACCGGTATATCAAGGTAGATGCGTCCGGTAATCTGATGATGACTTCTACTGAAAGCGAAGCCGCGGTATGGGAGGTAGAGGACTATACGATTCATGCCGCACGTATCGAAGCCAAGTTGGACCGCGCCGCCGCCACTGCCGCAGAGCATGACTTCGGATCGGAAATCAATACGATGGCGAAAGTGCGTAGCATGCTCTTAGAGGAAGATTTCGACTATACCGATAAGAACATAGAGGCGGTGAGCACGCCGGTTGAGCAGAAGGGCGTATATAGATGGGAATATCCGGATACGAGAGGAACATTCCCGGTTTACAATGAAACGATAGACAATCTGGAGCCGGGCTTCTACCGGCTGACAGTACGCGCCCTGTATAAGCCGTCTCCGTCTCCCGTAGATTGGGAGAACCACGAGAAGGGCTATGAGAGCGTAGTGGCGTATGTGTATGCCAATGATTTCAAATTCCCGATCAAGTCGGTGTATGACGAAACGGGTAGGCATATATCCTTGGTAGAAGGCGATACCTTATGCCCCGACGGCTATTATCCGGGCAACCTGGCTTCCGCCGGAGTGCAGTTCAGCGCAGAAAACAAGTATCTGCACGACCTGTACGTATATGTCAAAGCCGATGCAGGCAAGAGTACCGGTTCCCTGCATTACGGTATCGTCAATCAGTCATATGTACCCGGTGTATGGCTTGCCTATAGCGGATTCAAACTGGAGAAGATAGCGCGTAAGATCTATTATTTTGATAGCAATGAAGGTTCCGGCACTGAGGTATGGGGTACAGCCAATAACTGGGAGTATCAGAGCCAACGCGCAGCGTCCACTCCGAACGAGAAGAACGAAGTTGTAATCCAAAGCGATGTAGTGGTATCGGGCGAGTTTAAGGCTTACAGCCTGACGGTAGAGGATCACAAGACGGTGACGATAGCCGCCACCGGCGGACTGAGTGTCGGAAAGGGCGGAGTGAACCTCGGTGAGAATAGCCGCATTATCTTACAGGCCTGCAAGACGGGTGCAGAAAAAGGCAAGACGGGTTACCTGCGTGTATCCCCCTCTGCCAAAGGAGATATGCCGGAGGCTACCGTTGAGATGTATAGTACCGCTTACTATGACGCACAAACGCTCGGTAGTAAGGCGCGGTGGCAGATGGTTGGCGCTCCCATTGCCGATGAAGGCATGAGGGCATACTACGTATATAAGAAGAACTGGGTGTACAGTTGGGACGAGACTAAAAATGACTGGTACAACAACCTTGCCCATATGACCTTCGAGCCTTTTATCGGCTTCGAGACCACTCAGAAGGTCGCCCCCGATGGCATGACGATGAGTTATAACGGACGGTTGGTATCCGGAAAAGAGGTGATTACCAAGAACCTGGCGCGGACGGACGCCTCGCACGGGTTCAACGCCATGGCTAACAGTTTCGCTGCTCCGATAGCCATCGAGAAGTTCGCTGACTATGATGCCTTTGTCCATACGGAGGCTACTATCTATATCCTCAACGCCGGAACAAACGTACCGGAGGTGTCGGATAGTTATAATGCCGCCGGCAAGTTCTTTGACATCCCTATAGCGAATGCGGCAACGATGGCTGCCAATTTCGGCACCCCTCTCACCATTCCGTCCATGCAAGGGTTCTTCCTGAAGGCAACAGATTCCGGTGCGCAAGTGAGATTCGATTACGGCAAACTGGTATGGGATGTGGATTATACAGGAGTCTATGGCAATAAGCCTCTCCGTGCTCCGAAACATACCACCAACGAGGGCACGGAGATAGGTTCGCTACAAGTCACATTATACGCCAACGGCGAGGTAGATCATCTCTATATGTTAGAGAACGAGGCGTATGGAACCGATTTCGAGAACGGCTACGATGCGCATAAGATGATGGATGCCGGAATGGGTATATTTTCCATCAAAGAGGAAGAGTACCTGTCCGTAGATGCAACCAATAACATAATAGGAACGCGCATAGGCGTACGTACGGGCGGAGAAACGGCATACACCTTCGTCTTCAGTCATCTGAAGAGCGAGAATGAGATGGTGCTCCGAGATACCGAGACCGACGAAGATATAGATATCCGCGAGGGCGGTATGTATACGTTCTTTGCAGAACCGAACAGCGTTATTACAGGACGGTTTATGATTCTGGAGGCTGAGGCTCCAAGTGTGGCAACAGGTGTAGAGGATGTACAAGGGGACAATGTGCAAGGTACAAAGGCTCATAAGTTCGTGAAGGACGGGCAACTGTTTATCCTCAAGAACGGTGTGCTGTATGACGCAACAGGAAACATAGTACGCAAATGAGGAAGGCACATATAGTCATCATATTAGGTCTATGCGCTATCCTCTGGGGTGTGTGCATTGTGCAAGTGATTTTCTATCCGAAGGCGTTAGATGTGACCGAGACGCATGTGAGTCCTGTGGTTTCATACAGCTCTACCTACAAATCCACATCCGCCATCCGTATTCCGTTCGTCTCCAGACCTTCAGTGGGAGTGGGGGACATGACGGTACATGTCCCTCAAACGGGTATGCGCCCGATTACTCGCGGGGGGAGTCAGACTACGATAAAGATCCATACGACCTCATCACAGCGTGTGTCGGTAGCAGGCAGCGGTAGCGGTAGCATTGCTACGAGTACCTCGTCAGGAAACAAGAACAGTACGCGCGGTATCGTCTATAGTCAGGCTTCGGCTGTACCCTCCATATCGGGACTGCTGACCTCGGCTTCGCTGGTACGTGGCGGAGTGACCGCAGAGCGCACACTCAGTATGTCAAAAATGGGGAACGCAAGAACAATAACGCACCCCGGAAACCCGGATGAAGGACAATGTCCTACATGTATCTATGACGAAAACGGTATCTGTATCATCTGCGGACACTCCAGTTATTTCGGAGTAGATGAGCATGGAGAATGCGCAGGACATTGTACGCATCATGATTGTGACACCGGTTGCTGCTGTACCCCATTAGATTTCAACAGGGGTGCGATGCTGTTCTTTGCGCTATTGGCAGTAGGGTATGGAGTACGCATAAAGAAGCGCGAAAAAATTTAAAACGGCAAGGAAACCATACAGATTGAAAATACAGATTATTATGAAAAAGATATATTTCATTCTTGGGGTATGTAGTGCTGTTTTGCTCTCTACAGGAGTGGCAGCGCAAAATACGTTTAATGTAGCAGCCATGAATGTGGATGGACTGCCAACCAGCATTTTAGGCATCAACCTCAATCCGGATGGACACGGCTCAGAGGGTTCATTGGCAATTTCCCAGAAATTAGCCACGATGGGATACGACATCATCGGTGTGAGCGAGAATTTCAACTACAACTCGGAGCTCATGCAATATATGGGTGAGTATAGTTGCGGTACCTACCGCGGCGGTATAACAACGGGTAACTTCCAAGCGAATATATCGTTCGATACGGACGGTCTGAACTTGCTCTGGAAAACGAATGGTTTTCATGCCTACAACGAGCGCATAATCGGTTGGAATCAGAAGAACGGTAAGTTTCAAGACGGCGCCGATGAACTGATAGACAAGGGTTTCCGGTTCTATCAGGTGACTATCAACGACTCCGTGACGATCGATCTCTACATAGTACATATGGATGCAGAGTGTACCGATGCGGACCTCGCCGCCCGCTGGAGTCAGTGGAGTCAGTTAGCGAGCATGATCCTGTCGTCCAATAACGGTAATCCCATCATCGTAATGGGTGATACGAACAGCCGCTATACACGTGATCGGATCATCGAGAATTTCTTTGATCCGTTGGAGGCAGATGGTCGTTTTAGTGTCACCGATGCGTGGATAGAGCATGAGCGTGACGGTGTATTCCCCGCGTTCGGAGACAATGCGCTGATGGTGGGAGAGTTAGGATTCCAGAAAGGCGAAGTGGTGGACAAAGTGATCTATATCAATAACATCTCCAGCATCTATACCCTCTCTGCCAACTATTATCGGCAGGATACAACGTTTGTGAGCGAGGACAACGTACCGCTGGCAGACCACTGGCCTGTCGTGGTGGAGTTTACCTACGAGAAGCGCAGTTATGAACCGGGTACGTATAACACCAACGCAGCTCGTATCAACTGGGTGGGCGAGAACCCCACCGCCGGCGGACGATACTATATCTACCATCCGCAGAATAATATCTTCTTAGGTACGGACGATAACCAGCTTGAGGCGGTAACCGAACCGCTGTTCACGTGGGTGATGACGCCGGTTAGCTGGAGCGGCAATGACTGTACGATGAAAATGTTCTCCGGTGCGTACTATTTTAATTTGGCAAAATCCGGTGCGTTCGGTTCTTCGGCTACTCCGACGCTTTCGGTAACGGAGCAGACTATAGAGTTGTGCCCGACATGGAATGACTATCAGAACCGGAATGCATATAAGATCTTCCGTAAGGCGGATCCGACGCGCTATCTGAATCACGGTGGTGAAGGTTTCAGCGCCGCTAAAAGTGCCAGTGGTTGGAATGACTGGCTCTTCATCTCCGTGGAGCAGTTCCGTGACTCGATGCGTACGTATGCACAATGGGAGCGCACTATCTGCTCCAACGAAGCGATGACCGAGTCGCCTTTCGTAGGCTTGAACGCGGAGGGTACCTATACCGGCACGATCGTCAACCATTTAGGGTATGATTCCGTAGTGACGTTGACTTTGCACGTATTGCCCGCCTATGAGTTCCATGAGAGCCATACGATCGCTGTGGGTGATTCGGTTCTCTTCCGCGGTACTAAGTTCCACGCCACCACGGCCGGTACATTCCATCTGGAGGATCCGTACCATTCGGAGCACGACTGTGACAGCATTTACTACGCTACCATTACCGTAGAAGAAAAGATCACAACGGACATACAAAACTTCTCTACGGGAACGCAGAGAAGTGAGATTATCCTTCACAAAGGTCATCTGTACATCCGTCGGGAGAATGTCTTGTTCGATCTGACAGGACGCTGTGTAGGGGCATTAAACGATTGATGCCTGTTTTATTTGAGGTGCTTTGCCCAACGGCGAAGATAAGCATACCACTCCTCGGCAGTTCGTGCCACGGGGTGGTTTTCTTTGGTCGCTCCGACTACTGTCAGGTAGAAATGGGCTACGCGTTCGGCAACCAGATCGCGATGGTCAATACCACTCCGCTTAATTGACGGGCGACTGGTGCCTCCGCTCTCCCCATCGCAAACACTTTGTTGGTTTACGCTGGGGACCCATAGATTGAGCAGGCAGAGGTTGTTCTGCTTGTCGCGGACGAGGGCGCCGGCGTACTCTTTGGGGATAAAGACGGCGAGGCCGACAGTCTCCTTGGCGTACTTGGCGGAGTCGTTGACAGGCCAGTCCGTGCCCCAGGAAGCCAGCAGAACGCCGTTAGGCAATTGAAGGACAAGACCCCTCCCATCCTCCCCTATAGGGGAGGAGATAGAATTCCAATTAAAACCGGATTTTGCGGGAATGGACTGTACGCCGGTGCAGAGGGCTGGCCCCTCCTGACCTCCCCTGAAGGGGAGGGAGTCTCCGAGAGAAGAGCAGAAGACATCGCACCGCATGTCGCGGTGACCGGATTTTAATGTGTATTGAACGGACATGTCAAGACCCCTCCCGTCTTCCCCTGAAAGGGAGGAGATGGGTTGCCAGCCTTTGACGGCGACCTCGATGGTGGCGGAGTGGCGGGTTCGGCGGACAATGCGCTGGGTGCGGGAGGCGATGTTCTCGATATGAACCTGTTTCTTGCCGTTCCAGAACTTGACAGAGCCGACGCCTACCGTACCGCCTACGCGGAGAATGTCATCGCCGTAGCCGGCAGCCAGCAGGCTGTCATTGGGGTACCAGTGGCTCTCCGCCAGTTCGAGCTGCGGCGTGCGCTTGCAGTAGAGGTCGATGGTCTGTTTCTTGTCGAAATAGATGCGGTACGCCATGAGTTCGGACTCCACAGCTACACCATGGTGGTGGAAAGCGTAATAAGACCCCCTCTCTCCACAAGACCCCCTCTCTCCCCCTAAAGGGGGAAGAAAATGATCGGTAGCTTCTGTGACGGGGTAGCAGTGGCGGGTCTTGCCCTCGGCGTGGATAACCGTGTAACCCGGGCGGAGACTATCCGCCGGAGTACCGATTTTCCAGAATGAGGTTGCTACCCGCGGGGCGCAACCCGCGAGTAGTAAGACCACTACGTTCAAAGTCAAAAGACCGCTTGCACTCAAAGAAGAAAGAGTCTTTTGTCTTTTGTCTTTCGACTTTATACTATTATTTATTAATCGTGACATTCTCTACGGTCGGGGCGAGGGAGAAGGCTTCGCCTTTCTCGGCATGGATATTCACATTGTCGATCACCAGCCCGTTGGTCTGGCGGAAGAGGGCACCCTCGGTAGCGCTCATGGTGACATTGCGGAGGGTGACGTTCTGAATCTTCATCTCCGGCAGGCCGTTGAAATAGATGGCGCGTTTGAGGTTGGCACCCTTCACGTTCTCAATGACGATATTGCGGAACGCAGGCGTCTCCTCGCTGACAGCGGGCGCCTCTGCGTTCATGCGCGCAGCCAGTTCCTTCTCCGTCTCCTCGCCGGCACCCTTGCCGCCGTAGAAGAGGTCGAAGAGCAGACCCTCGTTGGGGATATTGACCATGTTGACGCCGTTGATGTAGATGTTCTCCACCACGCCGCCGCGTCCGCGGGTCGATTTGAAGCGCAGACCGACATCGGTGCCGATATAGAGGTTGTTGCGGACCTCCACGTTCTTGATGCCGCCGGACATCTCCGAACCGCATACGAAACCGCCGTGACCGTGATAAACGACGCAGTCATCGACTACCACGTTCTCGGTGGGGATACCGCGGTCGCGGCCGGGTTTGTCCTTACCGGATTTCATGCAGATAGCATCGTCGCCTACGTCGAACGAGCAGCGGCTGATCACTACGTTCTTGCAGGACTCGATATCCACGCCGTCGCCGTTCTGGCTGTACCAGGGGTTACGGACATTGAGGTCGCGCAGGATGAGGTTCTCGCAGCACATGGGGTGGAGGTTCCACGCCGGGCTGTTCTCGAAGGTCACACCCTCGAGGAGGATGTTCTTACAGCCCACGAAATGGAGCATAACCGGGCGGAGGAAGGACTTAACGACCTGCCAGAGGGAGTCGTCTGTGATGACGGGCACGTTCTGGTCCACGCAATAGGATTGCGCAAGTAGCGAAGCGGAGTCCGGATACCAGATATCTTTCTCGGTGACGATACCGCCTTTCTCCTTGAGGTGTTTCTTCCACTGGGTGGGAGCTACTTTGTTCTTCTTGAGCGGTCTCCACCAGTCGCCGTTGCCGTTGAAGGTACCATGACCGGTGATGGCGATGTTCTCTGCGTCGAGGGCGTTGAGCGGGGAGGTGCAGCGCTTGGTCGGGATCCCCTCGAACCACTCGTCGTAGATCTCGTATAGGTCGAGGTCGTGGGAGAAGACCACAAAGGAGTTCGGCTCGGTGTAGAGACGGACATTCGATTTGAGGGTGATAGGTCCGGTGGTGTAGATACCCTCGGGGATGATGACGGTACCTCCGCCGGCAGCGGTGCAAGCGTCAATAGCGCCCTGGATAGCCTCGGTAGCGAGGGCTACGCCGGTGTTGTCCGCTCCGTAGTCCAGCACGTTGAAGGTGCGGTCCGGGAAAGAGGGTACCGATACTTTCGGCATCTCGAAGGAAGCCGACTTGGTGAGGGCGTCGATGTCCTTCCGCTTCGTGGTTTGGTACTCGGGGGCTGTAGAACAAGCACCCAGGATGGCTGCGGCAAGCAGCAAGAGAGAAAATTTCTTCTTCATGGTTGATAAATGTTATTAGGATAAATGATGTTTACTAATGAAAGCCCTTCAGCGGGTGCTGAATGGCCTGCGCGGCAGCGGTCTTTGGCGGCAATGATGTCCGCGAACTGCTGTGTGGTCATGCGTCTCTTGCCGATCTCAAAGAGGGTGCCGACAATGGCTCTGACCATATTTCTAAGGAACCGGTCGGCGGAGATGACGAAGTACGCTTCGGTCTCATTGACGCGGACCCACCGCGCCTCGCGCACATCGCAGAGGGTGGTCTTGACATCCGTGTGGGTGCGGCAGAAAGAGGCGAAATCCTGCCTCCCAAGCAGCAGCGCAGCGGCTTCGTTCATCGCCTCGAAATCCAGTCCGGGAGCCACGCGCGCGTGGTTAATATATAGGAAGGGATCCTTCCGGGTGGTGATGCGGTAGTAGTAGGTACGTTCGGTGGCGTCGAACCGCGCATGGGCATCGTCCGTTACGGGACGGATGTCGCGGACGGCGATCTCGGGCGGCAGGAGGTTATTGAGCCGCGCTCCGAGATTGGCAGGCAGGGCATGAGGCACATTGAAATGCGCTACCATCGCTTCGGCATGCACGCCTGCGTCAGTCCGTCCGGCGAAGGTGAGAGGCACCGGAAAACGGAGAATGGTAGCGAAAGCGGCTTCCATCTCTGCCTGCACCGTGTTTCCGTTCGGCTGCGTCTGCGAGCCGTGGAAAGGCGTGCCGTTGTATGCAAAAGTTATGAAATACCTTTTGCTATTTACCATTTGCTCATTTACCATTTTGCCATTTATTGAGCCATTGGGCTATTTGAACGTTTATCTCCGGCGACAGCTCCGCCTTATAGGCAATCAGTACCCCGCAGCCGGGGATGACGAGGGTGCGGAGGAGGCTGTCGGGCCATATACTCATTGACGGTGCATACATGCACCATAACCGGTTCGCTCCAAAGAGGACGACGAGCAGCAGGAGGATATACCACCACTGCCTGTCTATGATCCGGATACGACAAAGGGCGGTCACCAACGCGACGGTCAACGCCATGTAGAGGGCGTACGAGAGCAGATTGCTCATGGCGGCGCCCTCAATGCCGTAAAGAGGCACCAGATAGTTATTGAGCAGCAGCGCGGAGACGGTCAGCGTTAGCGACAAGAGGAGACTGAAGGCGTAGAACCGGGAGTAGTTCAGCGCCGTGAAACAGATAGTGAATGTAGCCAAAACCAATTGGCTGACACCCAGGATAAGCACTACGTTTTTCGCCGTAGCGTAGGTCACGCCGTTAGGTAGAACATGGAAGATGAGGTCGATATTGATCCACATGACGAGCAGAATAAACCCGCCGATGAGGAGCATGTTCCGCGTCACCTGCGAGATCAGATGCGAGCACTCTTCGCGGTTCCGGTCCTTGATAGCCCGCGCTAATTGAGGCGAGGCGATCGCCGACACGGAGCGGTTCGGCACAGAGACCATGACCGCCATGTAGGTAGCAATAGCAAAGATACCGGTGCTATCCAGACCCATTTTCGCGGTAACGAAGAAAGAGGAGAGGGTAGGCGCGAGAGCGGAGGTCAACGCCGATAGTAGGAGAAAACCCGTGTAGGACAGATACCGGCGGACGAGCCCTTTGTTCGCACGCAGGAACTCACGATCCGGGCGGAGGTTGATCCGGGTGAGGGATAAGAAGTATGCTATATTAATTAGAGCCGCGAGAGCGTAGTTAAGGCATATACCGATGACGAGTCCGTCCAGCGAGAGAACACGGAAGGCGTAGAGCAGATAGAGCGTCAGCATCCCGACCCGCACAACCAGTTCGCGCACCGCACGCGGCACCACGATGTGCATGAGCACATTGCAGGTCGATTCGCAGATCGTCTGGTAGAGCATGAAAAACGCCAGCGGGAGGACGAAATAGTAGTACTCCACGAAGAGCGGCGATTTGTCGCCAAACCAGTTGCCGAGCGGTACACGGCACGCCCAATAGACGACGGCAAAGACCGTAAAGCCGATTAACGGCACCACGAGTGCCCAGAAGAAAAAACCATGGTCGTTCTCGCTGCCTTTCTCCTTAAAATAAGGGTAGAAACGGATGATAGATGCCGATGTGCCTAACTGCGCGAGCCCGATGAAGAGGGTGGCGGCATCGATAAGCACTCGCGTTAACCCGATCTCCTCAGCCGTGAGGAAACGGGTTAACACGAAGAACGTAGTGATGACACCTACGGCGATGCCGAGGTAGGTCACTATCGTACCGCGAATCGATTGCTTAGCGATGACACCCATTACTTGATCTCCAGCAGCTCAACGGTGAAGATGAGGGTGGCGTAGGGCGGAATGGACTGGCCTGCGCCACGCTCGCCGTAACCTAACTCATAAGGGATATAGAGCTTGTACTTGGAGCCTACCGGCATGAGTTGCAGACCTTCGGTCCAACCCTTGATCACTCCGTTGAGCGGGAACTCGATGGGCTCGCCGCGCTGGTAGGAACTGTCGAAAACAGTGCCGTCGATGAGCGTACCCTCGTAGTGTACTTTGACGGTCTGCTCTGCGGTCGGTTTGGGACCCTTGCCGGCTACGAGCACCTCGTACTGCAGGCCGGAAGCCGTCTCCTGAACGCCCTCGCGGAGTTTGTTCTCTGCCAGGAATTTGGCACCTTCCTCTTTCGTCTTGCCGTATTTCAAACGATTGATTACTCCGTCCACGTACTCGCCTGCAGCGTGCATATCCATTTGCTCGGTGTAGCTGTATAAACCGTTAATGAAGCCTTGTTTGACGAGTTCGTAGTTGGTCTCCAGACCCTCAATGCCGAGTAATCCGACCGGTTCTTGCTCGCGGATAGCCTTGCCGATATTCTTCGCCGTGGCTACCAACTGCGGGTTGCGGACCTTCATTTTCAGTCCTTTGTTGACACTGGCGATGAACTCATCGGTACCCTTTCCGGTGGTGTCGAAGGCGAGTACGTAACTCTTGATCTGGGATCCGTTCATCATACCGAAAGCGTAGTTGAGAGAGTCGATGGCACTCGCCAGTTCGATGGTCTTTGCCTTTGTCGGGCATTTCGCATAAACGACCTCACCGGCAGGAAACTCGCGCTGTGACTGGTAGCAGGACATGAGGAACGCCTCTGCTTCGTCAGCCGGCATCATGACCGTGTCGGAATAGAGGGCGTTGACCAGACCCTGGAAGAACGCTTTTTCGTTAAGCGTCCATTTCTCGTTCTCAGCCAGACCTTTGGTCTCGAAGAGTTTGACGGACGTGCCGATCTGACGGCCTGCCTCCTCTATCTCACTGAGTTTCTCCTCTTTGTCCAGATAAGCCTGGTCAAGGGCGTCGATGAACTCGGCTACCGCTTCGTCGCTGCTGTCATTGGCGAGGTAATGGTTCTTGAATTGCAGACCGTTCACAAAACCGATAGCATAGTTCACGGAGTCAGTCTCGTTCTCAAGAGTTACTTTTTGTGCCTTGTAACTGTTGCCGCAGGAAATCATTGCCACTGCGGCAAGCAAAATAATACTTATCTTTCGCATAATAGTTGTTGTTTTTTATTATTCGTTATGTCGATATATCGATGTGTCGATATGTCGGGAGTTATTCAATGCCGAGAAGTTCGACGGTGAAGATGAGGGCTGCGTAGGGCGGGATAGACTGGCCTGCGCCACGCTCGCCGTATGCTAACTGGTAGGGGATGAAGAACTTGTACTTCGAGCCGATCGACATTAGCTGCAGTCCTTCCGTCCAGCCTTTGATCACGCCGTTGAGCGGGAAGGTAATGGACTCGCCGCGTTTGTAACTGCTGTCGAATACCGTACCGTCAATGAGAGTGCCCTCGTAGTGTACGCGGACGGTGTCGGTAGCCTTCGGTTTCTGACCGAGAGACGGCTCCAAGATCTCGTACTGCAAACCGCTGGCGGTCACTTTGACACCCTCGCGTTTGGCGTTCTCGGCAAGGAATTTCTCGCCCTCAGCCTTCGCAGCGCCGGCTACTTTGGCTTCCAACTCCTGGAAGAACTGGTTTAATACTTGTTGAGCCTCTTGATAACTGATCTTCGGCTGCTGGTGGGTTAATACATCTTCGATACCGGCAGCAAGATCCTGGTAGTGCAGACTCTCCACACCGCTGCTCATTAAATTCTGGCCCATCGAAAGGCCTAATGCATAACTGATTTTGTCCATAAATTCATTTACTATTTAATCATTTATTTGCTCATTTGGTTCATTTGCGAGAGGTATCTCGCCATGTATTTGCCGAGGATGTCGAACTCGATATTCACCACTGTTCCTACCTCGATATATTTGAAGTTGGTCTCCTCGTGTGTATAAGGGATGATACATACGGATACATAGCCTTTGTCGCCTTGAATGTCGGGTTCGCAGACGGTAAGGCTGACCCCGTTGATACAAACCGAGCCCTTGTCCACGCAGAAATAGCCGCGCTCCACCATCTCGCGGGTGCTGTCGTACTCGAACCGGTAGTACCAACTGCCGTCGGTCTCGTGCGCGTCGATACAAACGGCTTTCTGATCAACGTGACCTTGTACGATGTGTCCGTCCAGACGTCCGCCCATCAGCATGGAACGCTCCACGTTCACCCAGTCACCCTCTTGCAGCAGGTCGAGGTTGGTCAGACGCAGCGTCTCCTGCATGGCCGTTACGGTATAGAGGTCACCCTCGATCTTTACGACCGTCAGACACACACCGTTATGGGCAATCGACTGATCGATAGACAATGCCTCTCCGAACGGGTTGCGGAGAGTGAAATGTTTATTCGTTTGCTCGGTCTCAATCTTGACGACCTGAGCCATGGTTTCTACAATTCCTGAAAACATAAGATTATTAGACCCCCTCTTCTTTCCCCCTAAAGGGGGAGGAAAAGTTGGATTTTGTTATTAATTATTTATTTTGTTTTTAATTATACATAATATATTGTCCATATTGCAGAGAACTTCTTCATTGGTAAATCGAAGTACTTTGTATCCGTATTGATTAAGTGTGCGCTCGCGTAGCTCGTCACTCTCTTGTTGTCCGCCATCCGAATGATATTTTCCGTCAATTTCAATAATTAACTTTTTTTCCAAACAAACCAAATCAACAATGTAGTTTCCGATAATATGCTGTCTATAAAATCTTAGTCCTAATTGTTTGGATCGAACATATTTCCATAGGGCATTTTCTGCTTCTGTCGGCTCCTTTCGCATCCTATTTGCATTTTTGCGAAGCAAGTGATAGTCCGGCGTGTGTGCTGTTTGGTATAAAGGGATCATTGCTTCTTTGGAGTTTCCCCCTTCAGGGGGATTAAGAGGGTCTTGTGTATTACCGCCAGATAGATACAGATCAGGCCGGTGCCGATCGCCATGAGCGCCCATGTGTCAGACACATAACGGAGGCGGATGACATAATAGACAGCCAGCAGAACAAGCGTCAGAACGGTGTAGCCGCCGATGCGCTTGAGGTCGTAAGGGATCGGTGCTTTCTTCTGGCCGATGACATAGGAGAGAACCATGATCACGAAGTAGCAGACGAGGCTGCTGCCGCAGGACGCCCAATAGCCTATACGGGGCACACCGACGATCTGCAGCACTAAGGTGATGACCAGACCGATGAGCGAGAAATAGGCGCCCCATTTGGTCTCATCCGTCAGTTTGTACCAGAACGAGAGATTGAAATACACGCCCTGGAAGACGTACGTCCAGAGCACCACCGGAACAATCTTCAGCCCCTCCCAATAAGCGCTGGAGACAATATACCGGAAGATATCCAGATAGAAAATGACGCCTAACAGAATGAGGTACGAGAAGATGATATAGTACTTCATCGCATCGGCGTATGCCTCTACCGAATGGCGGTCTTTGTGCTTGGCAAAAACGAATGGCTCATATGCGTACCGGAACGCCTGCGTGAACATCATCATCACCATCGCCACCTTGAAGCACGCGCCGTAGATACCTAACTGCGCCTGCGCGTCCTCGCCCGTGTATAGATAAGGAAAAACGATGCGGTCCAGCGTCTGGTTCATGATACCGGCTACACCGAGTACCAGAAGCGGCAGCGAGTAACGCAGCATCTTCACGAGTATCTGTCCGTCGAAATGACCGCCTTTCGGCATCGTGAACGGCATCAGACAAAGGGTCTGGATCGTGGTGGCAAGAAGATTGGAGAGGAAGATATAGAACACGTCGTTCAGCCCTAATATCACCAAAAATAGGATATTGAAACCGATGTTCAGTAGCACGAACAGCAACTTGAGTGCTGCAAAGAGAACCGGTCTTTTTTGGTTCCGGAGGTAAGCAAAGGGAATGGACGCAAAGGCATCGATTGCCACCGTCACGAACATCATCGCCACGAACTCGGAGTGCTCCGCGTAGCCCAGAACCGCAGCCAAGGGCTGACGGAAAAGCAACACGAGCAGCGCAAAGAGGGTACTCGTGCTAAAGAGGGTGAGGAACGCCGTGCGATAGACCGAGGGGGAATCAAAGCCCTCACGGTTGGCGAAACGGAAGAAACCCGTCTCCATGCCATAGGTCAGGAGCACCAGCAACAGGGCGGTCCAGGCATAGAGGTTGGTCACAATCCCGTAATCGTCCGTGCGCGCCAATACATAGGTGTACAGCGGCACCAACAGGTAGTTCAGAAACTTACCGATGATCGAACTCAACCCGTAGATGGCGGTGTCCTTCGCCAAGGATTTCATTTCACTCATTGCTTTCGACTTTCGACTTTTTACCTTCGACTATGATAACTATTTCGCCTTTCGGCGCTTTCTCCTTGAAATGTGCAGTCAGTTCAGCCAGTGAACCTCTTACCGTCTCTTCGTGTACCTTGCTGATCTCGCGCGTCACACTCGCTCTGCGGTCTGCCCCGCAGACAGATGCTAACTGCTCCAAGGTCTTCACTAACCGGAAGGGCGACTCATAGACGATGAACGTCTCGTCCAGTTGCCCCAAGTATTGCAGCCGCGTCTGCCGCCCCTTCTTCTGGGGCAGAAACCCCTCGAAATAGAAGTGGTTGTTCGGCAGTCCGCTGTCCACTAATGCCGGCACGAAAGCCGTGGCACCGGGCAGGGTCTGTATCTCTATTTCCGCTTCGGCGGCTGCCCTGACGAGGAAGAACCCCGGGTCGCTGATCGCCGGCGTACCGGCATCGGAGATGAGCGCGATGTTCGCACCCGCCTTCAATCGCTCAACAATATCCGCACTCGTCTCGTGCTCGTTGAACTTGTGATGGCTCTTGAGCGGCGTATGAATATCATAATGTTGCAGCAGAACACCGCTGGTACGCGTGTCTTCCGCTAAAATCAGATCGACTGATTTCAGCACCTCAATCGCGCGGAACGTCATGTCCTGCAGATTGCCGACCGGTGTAGGAACGATATATAGCATTTACCCAAACCTCCTGTGCAGGGTGACGATAAACTGCTGGTAACTGTTGCTCTCGGTGTCCCAGCCGAAGCGGCTGATATAACTCATCGCCTCGTCGAACGAATGAAGGGCATTCAGTTCGGTCAGCGTGCGTTGCATCAGTTCGGCGTTCTGACCGAACAACTCGCGCTGGTACAGGAACCGGTCGCCTAACGAGATCGCCAGACGGATGTCATCTACCGCCTTGCCGTAGAGTGCCGCCTTCGGAGAGGCCTGCTCCTCTACAACGGGCGCAGGCTCGGGTTCCTCCTTGATCGGCTCGGGTTCTGCAATAGGCTCGGGCTCCGGCTCTACCACCGGTTCCGGTTCAGCCGGTATATCCGGACTCTCTGGAACTACTGGAGCCGCTATAACTACCGGCTTTTCGACCTCCACTACTTTCTCTATCACCTGCGGCTCGGGCAACGGTCTGTTCTGCAACTCCGTTACCTGCCTTTCCAGTTCGGTTATGCGCGCTTCAGCGGTAGCAAGACGCTCTTCCTGTGCCGCTATGCGCGCTTCAGCTGCGGCTAAACGAGCCTCCAGAGACTCAAAATATTTAATTACCTCTTCCATCGCTTTCGACTTTCGACTTTTGTCCTTCCTACATTACTTCGTTGCGTATTCCAACTTGCCCATCATGGCGAACATGAAGATGGCTGCAATGAGACAGACACCGATGAACACGCTCCATACGAGCCAGAGAGGCAGGCTGCCCCACAGGTAACCGCCTACGGATACAAGGAAGTTACCTAACGCCGTGGCTACGAACCAACCGCCCATCATCATTCCTTTGTATTGCGGAGGAGCGACTTTGCTGACAAACGAGATACCCATCGGACTGAGCAGCAACTCACCGAAGGTCAGTATCAGATAAGTCACAATTAGTACATTGGCGTCCACGAACGTACCGCCGCCCGTCACCCGGGCCAGTTCTTGTTCCGCCGGTGTGAGAAGACCTACGGAACAGAAAGCCATTACGGCATAAGCCGCTGCGGCTACAAGCATTCCATAAGCGATCTTGCGAGGTGCCGAAGGCTCTTTGCCTTTCTTCGCCAGCGCTCCGAAGATAGCCATGCTCACCGGTGTCAGGGCCACTACGTAGAACGGGTTGAACTGCTGGAAGATGGGAGCGGAGATGCCCAACTCAGCAGGGTGGTGCAAGTACTTATATACGAGGATAGCGGCGAGAACACTGCCTACGCAGCCCCAGATCATCTTGGATTTGCCCGATCCTTCGCCGAAAATGCCAAACAGTGCATATACCAATACGGCTACCATGACGAGGTTCCAGATGTCGAACGCCATCGTCTGTACGCCGGTCACAACGGGGGTCACGAACTCGTCGGCGAAGAACGTGAGGGTCAGACCGTTCTGGTGGAAAGCCATCCAGAAGAACAGCACTACGGCGAACACGAGGCACAGCGCCACGATACGTTTCTTGGTCTGCTCCGGCGTCAGTTCCTCTACCTTCTGACCGCTCGCAGCAGCCTGCTTGGCGGTGTTCTCCACGTGCTTGAACCACGGACGGCAAGCGTAGTAGATGGCGATACTCAGTACCAGCGAAGCGCACGCTACGGCGAACGCGAAATGGTAGCTGTCGTTCACACTCGTACCCAGACTCTCCTGCGCCCATGCCATGATCTTAACGGCTGCTGTCGGGGCGAACATGGCACCGATGTTAATCGCCATGTAGAACAGCGAGAAAGCGGCGTCACGGCGGTCGGCGTACTGCGGATCGTCATACAGGTTACCTACCATCACCTGCAGGTTGCCTTTGAACAGACCCGTACCGAACGAGATTAGCACCAGCGCGGCGATCATGCCGATCATCGCCACGGTCGTACTGCCGCTCTCCACACCGCCCATCGGCAGCGCCAGAAGCACGTAGCCTAAGAACATAATGATGATTCCGATCGTGACGCACTTGCCGTAACCGATCTTGTCGGCTACGATACCGCCGATCAGCGGCAGAAAATACACAAACGCCAGGAACGTGGAATAAATAGCTCCGGCTGCCGATGCCGACAAACCGAAATTGGCGCGCAAGAATAGCGCAAACACGGCTAACATCGTGTAGTAGCCGAAACGCTCGCCTGTGTTGGCTAACGCCAACGCGAACAGTCCTTTGGGTTGATTCTTAAACATAATATATAATTTTTAATTTGAATTTTCAATTTTCAATTCTCAATTACATCACACCAGTGGTGTCTGTCTTCCGCCCGCCCGTACTGTATATCCTTCAGCGCGTGGTAGAGTTTTGTCAGCACCGGACCCGGCTCGTCGCCGAAATGGTAAGTGATGTTTTTATCCGGGTCATATACTTTTCCAATAGGGGAGATGACGCAGGCGGTTCCGCAGGCTGCGGCTTCGTCCATCTCCGCTAACTCCTCCACGCGTATATGACGCCTGGTCACTTTCATGCCCATTTCCTTGGCAAGCGTGATCAGACTGTCGTTCGTGATACTCGGCAGAATAGCTGAGGAACGGGGGGTCAGGTACTCGTACTCGCCGCATGGCTTGCTGCCACCGGCGACACGTCGGATCCCGATGAAGTTCGCTGCACTGCACTCGTCGATATACTTATGGGTCTTTGCGTCGGTGAACATGCAGTCGTAGCCTTGGGCGTGGGCCGCTTCGGTGGCACGGAAGGACGCTCCGTAGTTGCCGCCTACTTTCCATGTGCCTGTGCCGAACGGGGCTGCGCGATCTATGTGGCGCTCCACAATGAACGGCGTGCAATGGAATTTCCCCGGAAAATAGGCGCCGATGGGAGTGGCTACGATAATCAGTTCGCAGTCCTCGCCCGGAGCCACGGAAATCTCATGGGTGGTGGCTATCAATATCGGACGGAAATAAAGCGTCGCGCCTGTCTCGTACGGAGGCAGATAGTCTATGTTCTTCTTCAGTGCCAGCACGATAGCCCGGCAGAACACGTCCTCAGGAGGGGGTGTCATCATCAGCCCTTCTGCGCTTTTCGCCATCCGCTTGGCGTTCTCCCGCATACGGAAAATACGCACTTTCCCGTCAACTCCCCGAAAGGCTTTCAGTCCCTCGAAAGCTTGCTGACCGTACTGCAGTCCCGTAGAGGCGACATGCAGTTGGATGGTCTTGTCCTTTGTGGCGTAGGGTTCTTCCCATACGCCGTCTTTGCAGGCAGAGCGGACAATATAGTCCGTCTCTGTGTAATGAAAACTCAGTTTGCTCCAATCAATCTCTTTCATCGAATAATCTGTCTAATATACTTATCTCCGTTTGCCACGGATGTTTGTCTGTCCAAATATGTCCGCTCCAGTCCTCTGTACGGCTTTTGACTTTTGACTTTTGACTTTCGACTAATGTCGGCCTTTCCCGTTTTATCAGCGAGGCGAGCGTTGCGTTCAGTTCGTCATTGAGGTCCAGCAACCACTTGTATTCCTGCTCGTAGAACGGCTTGAGGTAGTCCGCGAAATACATGAAATACGGTGTGTGTTGGTAGGCGCTGACGAGGGTAATCCAGTGTTGGTGCTGCCACCGCGTCTGGTAACTGATCTCGATGTCGCGCGTCAGTTGTTTGTGCTCCACTTTCTTCACCGGTATGGTCAGCCGCACCAACTCGCCTTTGGCGTCGCGGATGAGTGCCCGGTTACGGAAGGTCTGTTTCTCGAACGTCTCCATCTGCTCGATCGTCGCCGGTTCGCTCATCAGCGCTTCCATGTACGACAAGGGCGGCAAATATGCGGTAGGTAGTACCATTATTCTCTTCCCGTAGCTTTGCGACCGAGCCGCTCCCAGCGGATGCCGTGTTTGTCCTTATCCAGCGAGAGCCAGATGAATACCGGCCTTCCCACAATATGGTCCTCCGGCACGAAACCCCAGTAACGGCTGTCCGCACTGTTATGCCGGTTGTCGCCCTGCATCCAGTAGTAGTCCATCGCAAACTCATACTCCTCGCCAATGCGTATCGGCTGAAACTCATACGCCTCCGCAATACGCTTATAGACCCAATAGTTCTCTTCGGTAATGAGAATCTTGTCGCCTTTGCGCGGAATATATATCGGTCCGTAGTTGTCCCTCGTCCATTCGTTGTGTCCTAACGGATAAACGGCTCCGCCTTGTGTCTCCGGCTCTATTTCTACGGCGAGCACGTGCGGGTTCTTCTCCAGCTCTGCCTTCATCTCCGCTGTCAGCGGGAAGTGCCAGGTCTGCGGGTCGGTCTGCACGCGGTCAGCTATGCTGATTCCTATTTTCTCCAGATACTTGGCGCTGAAAACATGTCCGTCCGTCCGCACCAGATAGTTCAACTGCAACCCCTCTCTCTCCGGTTCACGCTGCCATTCACCAGACCCCTCCAACTCCCCTGTAGGGGAGAGTGCCTGATCATCCCCCTTCAGGGGGATAGAGGGGGTCTTTGTCTTTGTCCAAACGACATTGTCGATGATACGCAGACTGTCTCCCGGTTCGCCCACGCAACGTTTCACATAGTTCTCCCGCCTGTCCACAGGACGCGTCACGATCTCGCCGAACACGTCCTTGCGCGACTTCAACAGCGCCTCGCCGTAGTAGTACTTGAGGGTGTAGTAATCGGGGTTCTGCATGTTCAGACACACCGTGTCGCCGGCAGGGAAATTGAAGACTACTATATCTCCCTTCTTCGGGCTCGTCCAGCCTTTGAGACGTTTGTACTCCCAATGCGGCCAATCCAGATAACTCTTTCCGCCGCCAAGCCATTTCGGCATGGTGTGTTGCACGAGAGGCATGCTCAGCGGTGTCTGCGGTACGCGCGCACCGTAAGCCATTTTGCTCACATACAGGAAATCCCCCACACGCAGACTCTTCTCTAATGACGAAGAAGGAATCTGGTAGTTCTGGAAGATATACAGATTGATAAAATACACCGCCACCAGCGCAAACACAATCGCGTCTATCCAACTGAACAAAGTGTACAGAAACGCATTGCCTGCTTTTGACTTTTGACTTTCGACTTTTGACTCTTCAGGTCTATACCTTTTCCACCAGCTGTAGTTGATATATTTGGTGGTGAAAGCGTCTATAATCAGCGGTAGCAACACGAGCCATCCCAAACTCTTCCAATCGCCCCAGGCTACCCATATAACAAACGCCACGTAAAGCGCGCTCCAAATACCTGCGCGGATCCATCCGCCGCGCGTAGTCTCATTTATTCTTTCTTGAAAACTTTTCATTTCCCTTTTTCAGTGATTTTTCGAACGCTCTGTTCAAAAAATGAACGTTAGTTATTCTTAGTGATTCTTAGTGATATTTATAGTGGTTATCGATAGTGTGTTCTTACTTTCTGCGGGCAATCTCCTCTGCTTCGGGTAATCAACGTGTAACCTCCTCTGCTGCGAGTACGGCTCCTAAGGCAAAGCCCCTGCGCCCCTTGGCGATGTGCGTAATGACGATGGTGTCCTCCTCGCTGTCCCATTTCACCTCGTGCGTCCCCGGCACTTCCCCCTCGCGTATCGACTCAATCTCAATATCTCCGATATTTCGATATTCCGATATTTCGGCATCCCGGATTTGCTCCGCGAGCGTCTTTGCGGTGCCGCTCGGCTTGTCGAGTTTGTGAATATGATGTATCTCCTTGATAGAAGGCGTGTATTGCGGCTGCTCCGCCATCTTCTGCGCCAGCAACTTGTTCAGCTCAAAGAAGATATTGACGCCCACGGAGTAATTGCTGCTCCAGACGAGCATTTGTTTGCCATGCGTCCGTCGGTCTTCGTCCATTAGTGCCGCGGCATTCCACCCGGTGGAGCCGGAGACAACCGGCACTCCTTGCGCCCACGCCTTGCGGATATTACCTTCCGCCGTAGCCGGCGTAGAGAACTCAATCGCCACATCCGCACTCCTGAACGCCTCACTCTCAAAACCATCTTCCGGGGAATAAACCATTCTCTCCCCCTCTAGGAGGGAGCCGGAGGGGGTCTTGTCTATAACACATACTATCTCATGTCCGCGTTGGAGCGCCACTTCCTCGATCATGTGGCCCATCTTGCCGTATCCGATAATTGCTATTTTCATGTTTCCTTATATGTATATGTACGTGCGCGCTATTATGCGTGCGCACAAAATCGGCTACAAAGGTACAAAAAATAAATGACATACACAAGTGTATGCCATTCTTTTTGCTGGAAAGTATCATTTCCGTCAATTTTTCTACATCCAATGCGTTATTTTTTCTACTAACTCATCGATGCTTGCCTTGCCGTCGTTCTGTACAACCAACTGGCGGCTGATATCTGACGGCTGGCGGCTGACGGCTTTCTGCGCCTGTATGCGTGCGCGTACCTTGTTGATATTCTCCTCGGTCGCCTCGCCGTGGTAGTCCCGTTGGATAGTACGTTCTATCCGCACTTCCTCCGGTGCCTCCACCACAATAATCTTGTCGCATATCTCATTCAAACCCGCTTCATACAGGATAGCGGATTCAATGAATAAGACCGGCGTTGCTGTAAGACCTATTCGCTGTAAGATGTCTTTTTTCACTGCCGGGTGAACGATCCGATTCAACTGCTCCAGCAACTCCGCTTCGGCAAACACCCGCTGTGCCACGTATGCTGTATTATAAACGCCGGTGAAAGGGTGTTCGGGTGAGGCGGTAAATGCCTCCGTGCCTAACAATCCGATAATCGCCTTCCGCACCTCGGCGTTCTCCACGATAAGCCGTTTGGCCTCTTTGTCGCAGTCATAAACAGCAAACCCCCGCGCCGCAAGTGCCCGTGCAATAGTGGACTTGCCACTGCCTATACCTCCTGTTATTCCGATGATCTGCATAATCTGTCTTTTGTCTTTGAGCGAAGCGGTCTAAAATTGGAAATATATGAACGGTTGCATTTCGGCGGAGACGAACTGATAGATCACCACGATCGCTACGCACACGGCGATGACTATGAGCCAGAGTGGCATGGCGCTGAACCACAGCCGGTAACGCCTCTTCCAGTTGGTCGGCAGCCAGTGGATAATCATACCTGCCACGAACATCGCTACCACCCATCGGTACTCCCCGAGGAAATCCGGAATAATGGCGTTGTTCCACGCGCCGCCGATCTGATTGACCATGTTCTTCGCCGTCGCCCACGCTACCTCATTGGCAGTCGCCGGATCGAGGTTGCTGCTGCTCCGGAAAAACAGACGCGTGAAGGTGATAAATGTAAAAGTCTGAATGACCGCCCAAGCGTTCGACAATCGGTGTGCAATGGTCGATACCGCTCCGCTAAATCGACGGGCAACCGATGTCTCCGCTTCCCCCGCCGGACGCACTCCGTTAGCGTTCGTCGGGGACCCCATATCATCCATGGTGATCAGCCACCAGACATATCTGATAGCGGTACCGAACCACACAATCGCCGACCACACGGCGAAGAGCCGCCAGACGGGCAGACTGTAACTATAATCCAGTGCCACCAGCCCGAAGGTCAGCACTGTGATGGACGCAAACCGCACGTGCCATCCCATCTCCCGCCATATCTTGTTGACAATCATGCCGATGCCGTTGATACCGCCCCAGATAATGAAGTTCCAGCTCGCGCCGTGCCACAAACCGCCTAACACCTGCGTGATAAAGGAGTTGAGGTTGGAGTAGAGCAGCTTGCGTTGGTTGGTGATTGGTGATTTTCTCCAATGGTAGTCCAGAATACCAATGACCAATAAGAAACAACCGATAATCAATACGATCCACCACCAGCCGGTGAGGGCAGCGGAGACCACCGCAATGACCGACAGCCAGAAATAGGTACCGAAACCGATCTTGCGGTTACCGCCCAACGGGATATACAGATAAGTCTTGAGCCACCGCCCGAGCGACATATGCCACCGCCGCCAGAACTCCTGCGGGTTCTGCGACTTATAAGGGCTGTCAAAGTTCATCGGCAGGTAGAAGCCCGTCAGCATGGCTATTCCGATCGCTATATCCGTATAGCCCGAGAAATCCGCATAGACCTGCAGCGAGTACGCAAAGAGCGCAAAGAGATTCTCGAACCCCGAGAACAGCAGCGGGTTGTCGAACACACGGTCAATCAGGTTCACCGCCAGATAATCCGACATAATGATCTTCTTCGCCAGACCGTTCAGTATCCAGAATACGGCGACACCGAACGCTCTGCGGCTCAGCCGGAAGGGCTTGTAGAGCTGCGGAATAAACTCCTCCGCACGCACAATAGGTCCGGCTACCAACTGCGGGAAGAAGGACACGTAGAACCCGAAATCGAGAATGTTCTTCACCGGCTCTATCCGTCCGCGATAGACGTCCGCGGTGTAGGAAATGACCTGGAAGATATAGAACGATATACCCACCGGCAGGACAATCGTGTCCACGGAGAAGCGTCCGGCCTCCGAGAACCCGTTGCCGATATAAGCGAAGATGTCGAACACCCGGAAACCCGTGCCGAACAGGTCATTGATCATGTTCGTGAAGAAATACGCGTACTTGAAATACGCCAGCAGCCCGAGATCAATGACGACGGAGAGGACCAAAAGCGCTTTGGCTATTGGTGATTTTTGATGGGTGATTGCTGATTTTATTCGCCCGGCAATGAGCCAGTCGCTCAGCGTGACGAACGCTAAAATGAGCAGGAACAGTCCGCTCGTCTTGTAATAGAAGAACCAGCTGACGAACATCAGATAGACGTTACGCAGGTGTAACCGGCTTTCGACTTTCGACTTTGAGCGAAGTGGTCTTTCTACTATTAATGCAAACAGCGCATACACCAACGCAAAGAACGCCCAGAAATAGAACTGGGTGAACAGCAACGGCGAGTTCGCGTCAAAAGCAAATATGTGATGTAAAAAATCCAACTGTCAACTATCAACTCCTTCCATAATCCACTCCGCTACCGCCTTACCGGCCTTGCGGGCTCCGGCGCGGGTGAAGTGTACACCGTCCGAACCGGCTAATCCGATTTCCTGCCAATGTAACATGCTTCCGCTGCCGCCCATCCATTTATATAGACTGAAATAGGCTATATTCTCCTCCAATGCCATTTTGCGCAGCAGCCGGTCCATGTACGGCACCATGGGGTAGGTGGTCCACTCGCCGTTCTCCTGCGTCAGCATATCACTCGGACCGATAAAGAGGATGGACGCCCCCGGCGCGCAGTGCTGCAAGTAGCGCACTTGTTGCCTCAGTCCGCTCACAATACCGTAGATTGTTCCCGGGTTCTTGTTGGTGGGGATCGCGTTGCCGCCGAACTGCATGATAATCAGCTTCACGTTCTGCTCCCTGTAAAAGTCCGCCAACTGCGCGCTGTCGATCTTCGTGAAGACCGTACCGATACATCCGCGCAACGGAATGTTATCGACGATCACACCCGTCCGGCTCTCCTGCGAGAGGCCATAGACGCCTCCGCGGCCACTCAGGAATACCGTGTCGCCGGAGGTGGAGTAGTGTACCGAGCTGTCCGCAAAGACCTGCCAGAGGTCGTAGTGTCCGTTGTTCTGCAACGGCTTGCAGACGGCTTTGATCTGTTCGCTGCCTTTCACGAGCGAGTCGCTCAGGTACGCCATTTGCCCCATCGGTCCGTAGAGTCCGTCGTCGCGCCGGTCGCGTTTGAAACCGTGTACCATGTACCGCCGCGGTCCCTGCTGAGGCGTCACGAACCTGCCGTTCATGTATAGCTCCTGTCTGACCGTCAGCGACGGAATGGTCTGTGCCAGAGGCAGTAAGCCTGCGCCCGAACCGCCGTAACGGCTCTGCAACGCCTCGCGGATCTGTTGGGTCAGGCGGTCCTCCTCTATCTGGCTGTCGCCGTAGTGCAGTACCCGTACCCTCCGTTCGCCTGCCTCGGCGAGCGAGGCATAGAAAGACGCCAGAAAAATACGGCTGTCCGTCGTGGAGTCCACCTGCACCTTGGGAATAACAACAGGAGCCGGTTCCTCGGGAGCCGGCGTAGCGGGCATGGCTATGGTGTCTATTGGGGCCGGACTATCCAGACTATCCGGTTCTTCAAGTTCTTCTATGCTCTCTATGGGCTTCTCCTCGCCCAAGACCTCTGCCAAGGTCGGCCAGCGGAGCTCGTATTCGCCGAGCATAATCCGTCCGGGAAGCACCACGCACAGCGCCGCCAAACTCGCAAAACAACAGACTATGAATATAAATACCTTATATGGTTTCACTTTTTATTTCTTCCACAACGCTCTGCTGAAGAGCAACAATACCGTGAATATCTCCAGACGCCCGATCAGCATGACGAAGGTCGCCACCCATTTGGCGGCAGCCGGCAGGGCGGCGTAACAACCGCTGGAACCCCACTGACCGATGGACACTCCTACATTGCCGATCATCGACACCGCTATACCCAACGACTCGTCGAAACCGATTCCGCAGCCGCAGAACCAGAGCGTGGCGATGACGATGATCACGATATAGAAGAACATGAACGCCACGACGTTAGAGGTCGTCTGCTCGCGCAGGGTACGGCCGTTGAA